>ERZ808026.32-NODE-32-length-22394-cov-3.820272_pt1 | contig 22394 bp, 27 predicted proteins | sample MGYA00380182_ERZ808026 | MGnify/ENA primary metagenome ERZ808026 (study PRJEB31490, sample SAMN06133376) | cow dung metagenome | isolation source: H9 | host: cow | place: China: Chengdu | collected 2015-05 ... | reverse complement strand
TCTTTCCTGGCCGGACTCATGGCGTTGATCATGATCCTGAGCCTGATCCTGGGCATCCTGCCTGCTGCGCAGGCAGCTTCCTCCAGTGAGATCCGTGACCAGATCAACCAGCTTGAGGAAGACGAGAAGGCGCTGCAGGAACAGATCGATGCGGAAAATGAACGTTCGGAACAGATAGAAGAATATGCAAATGAGAAAAAAATTTCTTTGGAAGAAGCAGGAAGAGAATACCGGTATCATGTTTTTAAGGAAACGTTAAGAATGGAACACGCAGATAAGATTGCAGTGGCTCATCATGAGAATGATGTGGCGGAAACCTTTTTATTTCATAGTATCCGGGGCAGCAGCATACAAGGATTAGGGGCAATTCAGCCTAAGAATCAGGAGATTATCCGTCCTCTTCTTTGCGTGACAAAAAAGGAAATTGAGCATTATTTACGGCAAAATCATTTAGAATGGATGGAGGATGAAACCAACCAAGACAACCATTATAGTAGGAATAAACTGAGAAATCAGGTGATTCCTGTGTTGGAAGAAATGAATCCAAAAGCAGTAGAGCATATCGCAAATTGTGCCAAAGATTTGCGGGAAATGAATGAATATATAAAGGCGGAAGCAAAGAAGGCATTCGAAATTTGTGTAAAAGAAAGTGGTGAGGGGCTTTTGCTTTTAGAACAACCATTTTTTGCCCTTCCGGATGTCTTAAAAAGGGAAGTCATTAAATTAATTTATGAAAATTTTGTGAAATCCTTGAAAAATATAGGCAGAATACATTATGATATGGTATTAGAGACCTTTTCATATCAAACAGGTGGAAAAAGGGAACTTCCAGATAAAATTATGTGGGTTCGGGAACCCCTTGGTATATATTTTTCAAAAACAGGCAATACTCCAGAAAAAATAGAAAAAGTTTGGATAAATATGGAAGAATCTAACCCTATATGGATAAAATTTAATGGAATGGATATAAAACTGGAGCTGCTAAAAAATAAGAATGAAGAAATTTTAAAAAACATGAAAGATAACCCTGAATTGTTTAAGCTATTTTCTGAAGAAGAATTATTGGCAATTTTTGCTGTGTTGAATTCGGATTTTAGCGATGTCAAAAAGAAAGATATGATTTAGGTACTGAAGTTTTCCCAATCATTCATGGCCACAATTATTTTGTAACTATTGATTTAACTTCTGAGGAGTTAGCATCAAAGATGGAAGAATTACCTCTAATGGGTAAGAGCCATGTGACATTTATCATTGGTGGAAGCCTTGGACTTAGTAAAGAAGTAAGCAAAAGATCTGACTTTAAACTGTCTTTTTCAAAGATGACATTCCCGCATCAGCTGATGCGTGTCATACTGCTGGAACAGATTTATCGCAGTTTTCGTATTCGAAACCATGAACCGTATCATAAATAAAAATAATTTGCGAAAAAATTAATTTAACATATAGTATAAACAGGATACTTAATGAAAATGAATCAAAGGAGGATAAAATTGTGGATAAAAAAGAATTTGCATTAAAACAGCACGAAGCATGGAATGGCAAAATTGAAGTAGTCAGCCGTGCGAAGGTTTCTACACCTGAAGAATTAGCAGTTGCTTATACACCGGGTGTTGCAGAACCATGTCTTGAAATTTCAAAAGAAGTAGATCTGTCCTACAAATATACACGTCGTGGAAACATGGTTGCCGTAATTACAGATGGTACCGCAGTTTTAGGTCTTGGAGATATCGGACCGGAGGCCGGCATGCCGGTTATGGAAGGAAAATGTGTACTTTTTAAAGAATTTGGTGACGTAGATGCATTCCCTCTTTGCGTACGCAGCAAAAGCGTAGATGAAATCGTTCGTACAGTAGAACTTCTGGCAGGAAGCTTTGGAGGAGTAAACCTTGAAGATATTTCTGCTCCAAGATGCTTTGAAATTGAACGTCAGTTAAAAGAGAAATGTGATATCCCAATTTTCCATGATGACCAGCATGGTACTGCGATTGTAACGGCAGCAGCAATGATCAATGCATTGAAATTTACGGGCAAAAAACTGGATGAAATCAAAGTTGTAACATCCGGTGCCGGTGCGGCGGGGATTGCGATCATCAAACTTTTGATCAGCCTTGGTCTTAAGAATGTGATCATGTGCGACCGCACAGGTGCGATTTATGAAGGCAGAGACGGATTAAATGCAGAAAAAATGGAAATGGCTAAGATTTCCAATAGAAATATGGAAAAAGGAACTCTTGCAGAAGTAATTAAAGGTGCTGATGTGTTCATCGGCGTTTCTGCTCCTGGAACTGTAACTGAAGAAATGGTAAAATCCATGGCCGAAAATCCAATTCTCTTCCCAATGGCAAACCCGGTGCCTGAAATCATGCCGGAACTTGCAAAAGCAGCAGGTGCAGCAGTGCTTGGAACAGGAAGAAGCGACTTCCCGAACCAAATTAACAATGTTCTTGCATTCCCGGGTATTTTCAGAGGTGCGTTGGACGTTAGAGCAACAGATATCAACGATGAAATGAAGGTTGCAGCGGTTTATGCAATCGCAGGCCTGGTTTCTGATGAAGAATTAAGTGCAGAGTATATCATTCCAAACCCATTTGATAAACGTGTTGCAGAATCTGTAGCAAAAGCAGTTGCTCAGGCAGCAATCAAGACAGGTGTTGCACGTATCCAGAAATAGTAGTATCGGGGACAGCATATGAATACTGTAGATATTTTAAATGAGTTACAAAAGAGAGCCTTAAAGGATAAAGAACTTCGGGAAAAATTTCTTGCAACAGAAAGTGCACAGGAGCCTTTGGATGAATTCTGTAAAATTTGCAGGGAAAAAGGTTTCGAGATTTATCCTATGGATGTCATTATTGCAGGAGAGGAAGCATATGCGGCAATGAAACGAAGCACCAATGGCGGTGGTGAAAATGCACCTATGTTGGATGGTGAAGATGATTTTTATGAACTTTTTCTTGCAGCATTAAAATAGGTTTTTTTGATGAGTCAGTTGGATTTAAAAAAAACAATTGAAACAAAAATATTAGAACTGCCTTTGATGCAGTATGAGTGGATTGCCCCGTCAGAGCTGACATTTAAGGAAGAAGTACGTCAGATCTGCAAACAGGAATGTCCTATGTATGGACAATCATGGTCTTGTCCGCCGGCAGTTGGAAGTGTAGAAACATGTAAAAAACGGTGTATGAGTTATGCCGGTGCATTTTTCTTTACCACCATTGCAGAGGTTACAGATATTGCCAATTTTGAAGAAACCCTGCAAACCCGCTTTGAACATGAAAACATTACCAGAACCTTAGGTAAGATTTTTATGGAAGAAGGGCTGGAAGTCATGCTTTTATCATCTGAAAGCTGTGCTGTTTGTGATTCCTGTGCTTATTGTGAAGGTGGAAGCTGCAGACATCCGGAGTACATGATTCCCTGTATCGAAAGCCAGGGAATTTTAGTGACAGAGCTTGCGGAAAGGTATGATATTCCATTCCTGGACAGTATGACAACCGTTCAGTGGTTCGGTCTCATTTTATATCGTTAAAATTGCATAGTACAGACTGGTCGCCTCATATCTTTTAGAAGAGTGAGGCGATTTTTTGTTTGAAGTAAAATCTAAAATAGCAAAAAAACTGAATATTCCGGAGGATATTGCAGAAGGACTGCCCATTGTGACAGTGACTGGAAAAAATGAAATTTATGTGGAAAATTATAAGGGGATTATCGAGTACGGAAAATGCTGTATAAAAATACAAACGAAGGTATGCCGCGTAACATTTATCGGGAAAAATCTGGAAATTGTTTATTATACAAATGTGGATATGAAGATTAAAGGCGATATTGAATCTGTTTGCTATTCTTAAGGAGGAGTTCAGAGGGTGCTTGTACGCTTACTTAAATATTTGCAGGGATATGTAAAAATCAAGGTAGAGGGATATTCGCCGGAACGATTATTAAATCTTTGTAATGTCCATAAGATTCTGTTATGGGGTGTGGAAAATCATGAATTTGTTTATGAAATGTATGTGAGTATCAAAAACTATAAAAGAATGCGCCCATTGGCAAGAAAAACAGGGACGAAGATCATACTTCTTGAAAAGCATGGTCTTCCTTTTTTTCTACATAAATTTCGCAAACGAAAGATGTTTTTTGCCGGAATTTTGATTTGTATAGCCGGAATCTATGTTTTGTCTCTTTTTGTATGGAATATTCATTTGGAAGGAAATGTAACGCAAAATAATCAGGAGATTTTGGAATATCTGGATAGTCTTGGCGTTTCCCATGGTAAACGAAAATCTGAAATCATCTGTGAATACATTGAAACAAAGCTGCGCAACAGGTATCCAAATATGTTGTGGGTTTCAGCAGAAATGCGTGGTACAAGGATTATGATACAAATCAAAGAAAATACAGATGAAGATATTATATCCGGCATAGAGTTAAAAGAAAATACGCCTGCAAGCATTGTGACTGAACAGGCAGGAATTGTAGAATCCATCATCGTCCGTCAGGGCACTCCGGTGGTTTCAGGGGGAGATGAAGTAAGTGCCGGACAGACGCTTGTAGAGGGATACTATGTGATTAAAAATGACGGAGGAGAAATTATCGGATACGAAGAGGTCCCGGCAGATGCTGACATTTATATTGTTTCAACGGAAAAATATCAGGATAGTTTTTCGTTGAAATATAAAAGCAAAATTTATACAGAAAGAAAACGTTTAGGCATTAAATTGACTGTTTTAGATAAGTATTATGAATTTGTACCCAAAATTCCATTTGAAAAATGTGAGAAAGTGACGGAGTTAAAAGAGATTCATCTCACTGAAAACTTTTATCTGCCATTTTCCATAGAGCTTGACTGGTATCTGGAGTATGTGGAAGAGGAGAAAAAGTATACAAAAGAGGAATTAATAGAGAAAGCAAATGACAGGTATTTAAACAAATACAAAAATATTTTGCAAAAAGGGGTTCAAATTATAGAAAAAGATGTTAAAATAGACACTAATGATAAACTGTGCGTAGTGGGTGGATATGTGACTTTACGCATTCCGGTTACCACAAAAGTGCCGGTTGTCATACCCGAAGCTTCTGCGGAAATTTCGGGGGAAGGAGAACATTAAATTTGAGTATTATTGAAACTATAATGGAAATTCCGGCAGCACATGCGGGGAACATTTTCGGAAAACTGGACTCCCATGTGAAAATTCTGGAAAAACATTTGGGTGTGACGCTTGTATTTCGTGACGGCACTCTGAAAATTGTAGGAAATGGCAGTCATGTAAAAAAAGCGGAAAAGATTATTGGGAATCTGCTGGCATTGTCTGTCAGAGGAAATCAGATTACAGAGCAGGAAGTAAATTACGCTCTGGCCCTTTCCTATGAGGATAAAGATGATGCCATGGTGGAGATGGATAAAGATCTGATATGCCATACGATTTTCGGTAAACCGGTGAAACCAAAGACGTTGGGGCAAAAGCAGTACGTAGATGCGATCCGCAATAAAATGATCGTATTCGGTACCGGACCTGCCGGAACCGGTAAAACTTATCTGGCTATGGCCATGGCGATTGATGCATTCAAAAAAGAAGAAGTCGGAAGAATTATTTTAACCCGACCAGCCATTGAAGCGGGGGAAAAATTAGGATTTCTTCCGGGAGATCTGCAAAGTAAAGTGGATCCCTACCTTCGTCCGTTGTATGATGCATTATATCAGATTATGGGCGCTGACAGCTTTATGAAAAATATGGAAAAAGGTCTCATCGAAGTTGCACCGTTGGCTTACATGAGAGGAAGAACGCTGGACAATGCATTTATCATTCTGGACGAGGCACAGAATACTACACCGGCCCAGATGAAAATGTTTTTGACACGTATCGGTTTTGGCTCTAAGGTGGTCATCACAGGGGATGAAACTCAGAAGGATTTGCCAAAAGATGTAAAATCGGGACTGGATGTGGCTTTTAAGGTATTGGCAAAAGTAGAAGATATTGCCTTTTGCAAGCTGACAAGCAAGGATGTAGTCAGACATCCGCTTGTACAGAAAATTGTTCAGGCATATGAAGAATACGAAAAGAGGGGGAAATAATGACAGTTACAATCGAACGAGAATCTGAAATTCCATTGCCCTTTAGTGAGCAGGAAGTTGCGGAAGCAGTTATTTCAGAAACTTTAGATTACGAGGACTGCCCATACGAGGTACAGGTAAATATTATTTTAACATCAAATGATGAAATCCAACAGATTAATTTAGAACAGAGAGGTATTGATGCACCGACAGATGTGTTGTCTTTTCCAATGATCGAATATGCGTATCCGTCCGACTTTACAGTATTGGAAGCAGATGATATGAACAGTTTTGATCCGGATACGGGAGAACTGATTTTAGGAGACATTGTTATCTCTGTTGATAAAGTGATCGAGCAGGCTGAAAAATATAATCACGGTATAAAACGTGAATATGCTTTTTTGATCGCTCACAGCATGCTTCATCTATTTGGTTATGACCATATGGATGAGGTGGAAAGAGAAAATATGGAGTTTAAACAGGACGAGATTTTAAATCGTCTGAACATTACAAGATAGGAAGAAGGTACAGGTATGAGAAAAGCAAAGGTACTGTTGCTGGCACTTTTAACAGCTGCAATGATGTTTGGCTGTGGAAAGGGAGAGGTTTCGGAACAGACGTCGGCTGAAGGAACAAAGGAGACTGCTGCAGAATCAGTCATTATTGAAACCGGAAATATGGTTACAAGTTATTTAACGGGAAAGCAGGTTGATGAGGCGATTGGGCGTCAAAGACCTCTTGCGGTTATGTTTAATAATATTGAAGCAGGCTGTCCGCAGACCGGAATCAGCCGTGCAGATGTTGTTTATGAATGCCCGGTAGAAGGACGTATCACACGTTTGATGGGTATAATCGAAGACTGGCATGATCTGGAAAAAATCGGTTCAGTCAGAAGCTGCAGAGATTATTATTTGTCCTTTGCCCTGGAATTTGATCCGATTTATGTTCATTTCGGACAGGCAACCGTTTATGTGGGAGATATGTTAAACAGTGATCTTGTTGACAATATCAGTGGAGCGGTTGCAGGTATTGAACGTCCTGCTCCGGAAGCATTTTATCGTACAAATGACCGTAAAGCACCTCATAATGTATATGCAAGTGCAGAAGGTATTATGAAGTATATTGAAAAGTTTGAATATAACTTATCCTATAATGAAGCTTATTATGGAAAATTCAAATTTGCCAAAGATGGTGAAGATCTGGATTATTCCAGGTATCCTTCTGCAACATTGATTTATCCGGGCGGTAAAGGAACCAATAAAGCAAATGGTTTCTCGAAAGTAGGAGCTCACTTCAAATATAATGAAGAAGACGGAAAATACTACCGCTATCAGTATGGCGGAGAACACATTGATGATATGACAGGAGAACAGCTTGCTTATGACAATGTGATTTTCCAGTACTGCTACGGAGAAGTCCGTGACAAAGAAGATTACCTTGCATTCGAGTGCTTCGGAAGCGAAAAGAGTAATAAATCAATTGTATTTACAGAAGGTAAAATGATTGAAGGTACATGGTGGAGAGATGGCGATAATGCCGCTCCTGCAAAATATCTGGATGAAAACGGAAAACGTGTTGTTTTGAATCAGGGAAAAACATGGATCTGTGTCATCTGGCTTGATTATGAGGATGATGTAGTCATTGAGTAAGAAAAAGAGTAACAATTCAAATTATATATTTCAGGGTGCGATTCTGGCATCGGCATCCATCATTGTAAGGATGATCGGACTTTTGTACCGTATTCCCCTCGGAAGAATCATTGGTGACGTAGGAAACAGCTATTATTCCTGTGCCTTTGAAATATATTCCCTGATTTTACTGGTTTCCTCTTACAGTCTGCCGCTTGCAGTTTCAAAAATTGTTTCGGCCAGAATTGGAACAGGAGACCACGGGAACATCAGACGTATTTTAAAATGCGCGATGGGATTTGGTCTTTTTGTAGGCATTTTGGGCGCATTGGCTGCATATTTTGGCGCAGATTTTCTTACGGGAACTGTGTTGAATACTCCGGAGGGTGCAATCTGTCTGCGCGTGCTGGCGCCATGCATTCTGATCATGGGTGTACTTGGGGTTATCCGCGGATATTTTCAGGGACATGGCACCATGATTCCGACAGCTATTTCCCAGATTATTGAACAGATTGTGAATGCTGTGGTAGCAGTAGCAGCTGCATGGTATTTGTTTGGTTATGGACAGAAAATTGATGCGGTGCTTGGTACCGATACGGCAGCTCCGGCATATGGGGCATCCGGAAGTACCTTGGGTACTACCCTGGGTGCGCTGGCTGCATTGCTTTTTGTCAGCTTTTTGCTGATCATATTTTTAAAAAGTGAAAAGAAAAAAACATTCAGAAACAGTGAGCAGGAAAGTTATGGTTCGATTCTTACAGTTCTGATCATGACAATTCTTCCGGTCATTTTAAGTACGGCGATTTATAACTTAAACAGCATCCTTGATCAGGGCGTGTTTAAGGCTTTGATGGAAAAACTGGGTCATGCAAAAGAAGATATTGATGTTACATGGGGAATTTATTCCGGTAAATATAAGCTTCTTTGCAATGTGCCGATTGCGTTGGCTTCTGCAATGGCATCCTCAACAATTCCGAATATTTCCAAACAGCTTGGCAACCGAAAGGCAGTCAGAAGAAGTGTGGGAGATGTGATAAGATTTACCATGGTGATCAGTATCCCTTGTGCAGTGGGACTTGGTGTTTTTGGAAAAGAAATCATTGAGGTTCTCTGGCCGGGAACACCAGCCATGGCAGGAGATATGATGGTGTTTGGTTCCACATCGGTGATTTTTTACAGCTTATCTACCCTTACCAATGGTATTCTACAGGGAATTGATAAGATGAGACTGCCTGTTATTCATGCTGCAATTGCGCTGGCACTTCATCTGGCCCTGTTATATGTGCTGATGGTGGTATTCCGAATGGAAGGTATGGCAATCGTATGGTCGTACATTTTCTTTGGGGCACTGATGTGTATCCTGAATAATCTGGCGATTCGCAAGCATTTGAGATATCGTCAGGAAGTGAAAAGAACATTTCTGATCCCGACGGCAGCAGCTGTAGTTATGGGTGCGGTATCCAGATTGTTTTACAATGTGCTGTTTACCGCCATGGGGGAAACAACGGTTGCAATGCTTGTTAGTCTGATACTTGCCGTAACTGTGGCAGTCATGGTTTATTTTGTGGCATTGCTTGCAATGAGAGGGTTAAAAGAAAGAGAGCTTCGCGCATTTCCAAAGGGACATGTTCTGGTAGGTGTGGCGAAAAAACTTCATTTCAGACTTTAAATGGTATAAAAACCTCTGATTCTGGGAAAAATTCCCGAAAAGGAGGTTTTTTATGAAACGCACAGTTTTGTTTGTCATAGGTCTGATTATTGCAGGAGCATTAGCCTATTTTAGCGGCTACTATGCATATAAAGTCAGTCATCCGGAAACCGAGCTTCTGGATGCGGAAAGTGTGCAAAAAGCTATTCAGAGTTCTGAGAAACAGGAATATGTTTCCGGAGAATATTATGTAGGAAAAATCGAGCAGAATCTGCTCGTGATCTATAAAATGCCTGAAGAGATACTCTACGACTCCGTTGAGCTTTCCAGTCTTGGGCTGTATGAAAATGAAAAAGCACAGCTTTTGGAAGGAATGGTTTTTGGAGACCTAAAGGAAGTATTTGAATTTTTGGAAAATTCGATGAGTTAATCTCAGGCGAAATGAGAAATTAATATGGAGTAATACAATATGGATGAAAAAACAATTGCCAGAATTAACGAATTGGCAAGAAAATCAAAAACGGAAGGCCTGACAGATGCAGAGCTTCGTGAGCAGGCACTGCTTCGCAAACAGTATATCGAAGCTTTCAGAAGAAATCTGCGAGGTCAGCTGGATAACATTGATATTCAGGAAGCAGATGGTTCTATTACAAACTTAGGTGAAAAATATGGAAAGAAGTTCAAAGAAGGAAATTAGAGCTGAAGTTAAAAAACACAGAAGAGAAGCAACACCGGAGCAGATTCGGGAAAAGAGCAATGCAATCTGTGAAAAGTTTTTAAATCTTCCGGAATTTAAGGAAGCAAAGGTTGTATTCGCTTATATGGACTGTAAAAATGAAGTGGAAACCAAAAAGGTGATTGAGCAATGCTGGAGGGAAGGTAAAACAGTTGCCGTACCAAAGGTATTTGGAAAAATCATGAAATATTATGTAATTCATTCCTATGACGATCTGGAAGAAGGTTATTTTGGAATCCCGGAACCGAAATTTGAAAGTTTACAGGAAATTGTATGTGAAGATGGTCTGATGATCCTGCCGGGTGTGGCATTTGATGTGGAACGACATCGGGTAGGATATGGCGGCGGATTTTATGATCGCTATCTGGAAGACCATCCGAACATGGTAAAGATTGCCTTTGCCTTTGAGTTCCAGATGTTTGAAGCAGTTCCTTTTGAAGTTTTTGACAGACAGCCTGAGAAAATTATTACAGAAAAAAGAATCATTATTTGACAAAAAAGTAACAGGAAACGTATAATAAATATATGAGAGTAATCGCAGGAAAAGCAAGAAGTATTCCACTGAAAACAGTGGAAGGATTAGATACAAGACCTACAACAGACCGTATTAAGGAAACACTGTTCAATATGCTGCATAATGAACTGGCAGACTGCCTGTTTATTGATCTGTTCAGCGGAAGCGGCGGAATTGGTATTGAAGCATTAAGCCGCGGCGCCAAAAAAGCAATTTTCGTAGAAAAGGCACCAAAAGCAGTTTCCTGTATCAAGGAAAATCTGTTGAAAACAAAGCTGGAAGAGGATGCTGTGGTAATGGCAACGGATGCTGTCAGTGCAATCTACCGTCTGGATGGCGGTGAGCCGGCAGATTTTATTTTCATGGATCCGCCATATGGACAGCAGTTAGAGCAGCAGGTGTTGGAGGCTTTGAAGGATTCCACATTGGTGGATGAATATACCACTATTATCATTGAGGCCGATCTTCACACGGATTTTTCCTATGTGGAAGATTTGGGTTACGATATTACCAAGCAAAAGAAATATAAAACAAATCAGCACATTTTTTTAGAACGTGTATAAGGGAGATTACATATGATCAGAGCAATTTATCCGGGAAGTTTCGATCCGGTTACCCTGGGACATTTAGACATCATCAAGCGTTCAGCAGAAAAGGTAGATGAATTAATCATTGGGGTATTGAATAACAATACGAAAAGCCCTATGTTTTCTGTTGAAGAACGTGTGGAGATGCTGATGGAGCTTACAAAAGAATATGAAAATGTAAGAGTAGAATCCTTTACAGGATTGTCTGCGGAGTTTGTAAAAAAGAAAAATGCAAATATGATTATCAGAGGATTGCGTGCGATTTCTGATTTTGATTATGAACTTCAGATGGCACAGACAAACCGTAAATTATACTCAGAAGCAGATACCATGTTCCTGGCTACCAGTTTAGAATATGCTTATCTTAGCTCTACAACTGTTAAGGAAGTGGCATTTTTTAACGGTGATATCACTGCGTTTGTACCATCTCCAATCGTAGACAGAATCTATAACAGAGTTTGGGAAATTAAAAACAAACAGAAAGGTTAATGAAATATGACAAGCAGAATTGAACAGATCATCGAGGAAATCGAGGAATACATAGACAGCTGTAATTATCAGCCGTTATCAAAGAAAAATATCGTTGTAAACAAGGAAGAAATCGAAGAACTGCTTAGAGAACTTCGTATGAAAACCCCTGATGAAATCAAACGTTATCAGAAAATCCTTGCAAACAAGGATGCAATTTTAAACGATGCCCAGGCAAAAGCTGAAGCAATCGTAAATCAGGCAAATTTACAGTTGAATGAGCTGATCAGTGAGCAGGAAATTATGAAGCAGGCCTACGCACAGGCCAATGCAGTTGTGGAAGCTGCCAGCATTCAGGCACAGGAAATTTTAAATTCAGCTGCAGCAGATGCCAATGAAATCCGTATGGGTGCAATGCAGTATACAGACAGTATGCTTGCAAATATGCAGAGTATCATCCAGAACACTATGGAGAGCTATAATTCAAGATATTCATCCCTTATAAATTCCTTGAACGGATACTATGATATGATTGCCGAAAACCGTCAGGAGCTGGCACCAACTCTTTATGGCGAAACGGCTTCAGAGGAGCTTCCACAGGAAGAACAGGCATAAAGCCATCATTGTTATAATGGTTTTGTGGGTGATGTATTTTTTTAAAGATAGCCCGGTATCAGAAATGACACTGTTTGTCTGGAAAATACAGCACATTCCTCCAAAGGTTAAGGCAATCACTCCAAGCAGCTCCCGCCAATATCCTTTTGGAAGCCTGCTTATGAGAGCCAGACCACCGGTAATTTCCAAAAAGGATGTGATGACCGGTGCCGCATAGATGGATTTGGCAGACAGGAACATTAAAATTCCTCTGCTGATAATGGTAAAGAGAATCAGATAACCGCAAAGCTTGATTAAAATTAAAAAACTGTCGATGATACAGACATCGATCAGCTGAAAAATATTTTCGGTTGAAGATGTCTGTTTTTTTATGTACTTTTTTTCGGCAATTGCCTTTGGTCGTGTGATAAGTCCGAAAAGAATGGCGCTTCCGTAAACACATAAGAGAAATGGAAGAATTTTTTTGGATCCAATGGCCTGCAAAATACCATAAGAAATACAAAATACAGGAGAAACATGATTGCAGAAAGAAAGAAGGTACTGTCCTTCTTCCAGAGTCAAACGTTCTTCTTTTAATTGAAGAGTGATCAATCGGGCTCCAACAGGACAACCGCATAAAAACCCGCACAAGAGACAGAATGCACCGTTATCCGAGCAATGAAAAAGGCATTGAAAGGCAGGTCCTGTGATCTTTTGAATTGATTCTGCCAGAGTGGTTTTTAAAATCAGTTGTGAAACGATGAGAAATGGAAGCAGTGTTGGAAGCAGCGAGTCAAACCATAGAAGAAGTCCTGTTTTAGAGGCCTCCAATGTCTGATTCGGAAAAATGAGCAAAAAAACAAACAAAACGGATAAAAAGATTAAGGGAAAGATGCGTTTCAATAAGGTACCTGCCAGCGACTTTGTACATCATATGCTGATAACAGGAAAAAAGAAGTGTTCTAAAACCGAAGGGAACTGCATATATTTAGAAGGATTGTACCAATGGGGGAAGAAATGAAAAAGGTTGTATTTTTATGCTTATTGCTCATAGTTGGATTGGAACTGAATGTATTAAAAAATAATGCAGCTGTATCTTCATCAGAGAACGTGAAGACAGATGAATTTTCATTATATATGAATCTGGTAGATGATATTTTTTCGGAGCTTCAATGTTTCCCGGTTGTTAAGGAAGAGAGAGAGGTCTATCCGGTAACTTATGAGGATACCTGGGGCGCAGAGCGCACTTATGGCGGAGAACGAACCCATGAGGGATGTGACCTGATGGCAGTGAGCAATGAGCGTGGAAAATATAAGGTATGCAGTATGACCGATGGCGTGGTGAAAAATATCGGATGGCTGGAGCAGGGGGGATGGAGAATCGGAATTCAATCTGATTTGGGTGTTTATTATTATTATGCTCATCTGGACTCCTATGAAAAGGCATTTGAAGAAGGGGAACGGGTAGTTGCCGGGCAGATCTTAGGAAGGATGGGAGATTCCGGCTATGGAAAAGAACCGGGAACCAAAGGTAATTTTGCGGTTCATTTACATGTTGGGATTTATGTAAAGGATGCACTGGGGCATGAGCGTGCCATCAATCCTTACTGGTATTTAAAACGACTGGAAATTTAGGCAATTTTATGATAAAGTATTATAGGATTATACTGACTTGAAAGGATGGCATCGTATTATGGAAATTAAGATGTGGAGAGAGATTCTGAATCCCTATGAACTTGCGGTGGAAGAACTGACATTTAAATTAAATCATTTGATCAAAGAGCATCACGATAAGGGATACTATTCATCCATTGAGCGTGTGGAAGGCCGTGTGAAGACCATCTCCAGTATTCTGGATAAATGCCAGAAAAAAGGCATTTCCATAGATGATGTGACATCGAAGGTTGAAGATATTGCAGGAATTCGTATTATCTGTCAATTCGTAGAAGATATTGACAGAGTCGCAGAGCTGCTTCACAAACGCTCTGATATTCAGGTGAAGCAGGAAAAGGATTATGTAAAGGAACCGAAGGAGAGCGGTTACCGAAGCTATCATATGATCGTATGGTATACCGTGGAAATGATGGACGGTCCGAAAAGGATCATGGTAGAGATTCAGATTCGTACCATGGCCATGAATTTCTGGGCTACGGTGGAGCATTCTCTGCAATATAAGTATAAAATGCATATTCCGAAGGAAATTGAGGAACGCCTGTTAAGATCTGCAGAAGCCATTGTGGTTCTGGATAAGGAAATGAGTCAGATTCGTCTGGAAATCATGGATGCACAGAATGCATTCCAAAGACAGGCAAAAGTAGTTGCGGAGATATTAAATAGTATTCAAAATATGTATCGAGTGGCAAATGCCAGAGAAATGGCAAAAATTCAGGATGAATTTTACCAGATTTATTCCATGAACAATTTAGAACAGCTGGAACGATTTAATAAACAGCTGGATACGCTTGCAGAAGGGTATCGTACCCAATCTATAAACTAATGAGGTGACGTATGGATTTTCCGGTTTCATTTACAGAAAAAATGAAAGCCATCCTTGGGGATGAATATGAAGATTTTTTAAAAGGCTATGACAGAACAAGACATTATGGACTTCGTGTGAACCGCACAAAGCTTGATGCGAAATCATTTGAGAAAATGAGCACGTATGAGCTTCAGCCGGTTCCGTGGATTGATAATGCTTTTGAATATGAGGACAATGTTTCTCCTGCAAAGCATCCATATTATTTTGCAGGAATGTATTATTTACAGGAGCCAAGTGCTATGACACCGGCAAACCTGCTCCCAATCGAACCGGGAGACAGAGTGCTGGATTTATGTGCCGCACCGGGAGGAAAAGCCACAGAGCTTGGAGCCAAATTAAACCATACAGGGCTTTTGGTGGCAAATGATATCAGTAATTCCAGAGCAAAGGCATTGCTGAAAAATATCGAGCTTTTCGGGATTCCAAACGTGCTGGTGACAAGTGAGCCGCCGGAAAAGCTGGCAGGGAAATTCCCGGCATTTTTCGACAAAATTCTCATTGACGCCCCATGTTCAGGAGAGGGAATGTTTCGTAAAAATCCCGGTATGATGAAGGATTGGGAGACCTATGGACCAAAGCATTACAGTGATCTGCAGCGTTCCATTGTACCTCATGCAATCCGTATGTTAAAGCCTGGCGGAATGCTGCTTTACTCTACCTGTACATTTTCACCGGAGGAAAATGAAGGAACTGTGAAATTTATGCTTGATTTGGATCCTGATCTGGAAGTGGTTGACATTCCGAATCGTTATGAAGGTTTTGCACCGGGCAGACCGGAGTTAATTGAAGATGGCATAGAAGATTTAAAGAAATGCGTACGTATCTGGCCTCATAAGATGAATGGAGAGGGACATTTTATTGCGCTTCTTCGTAAAAAGGATAAGGGAGAAGTATTAGAAAAAAAGACAAAGCCTCGAAAAGACAAAGCATTACCGACCCTTTTGGAGGAATTTATGAAAGACTGCAGCTATCCGATCAATGGAAATGATATCGAAATCCAGGAAGATCGAGTATACATGATGCCGGAAGGAATCAAAGGCATGAAGGGGCTTCGTTTCTTACGCAGCGGTCTGCTGCTTGGTACCCTTACCAAAGACCGTTTTGAGCCAAGTCAGGCTTTTGCAATGGTGCTGAAAAAAGATCAGTATAAAGCAATTATTGATTTATCATGTCTTGATCATCGAGTGATTCGTTATCTGAAGGGCGAGACCATTGAAGTGGATGATCTGCCGTTAAAACGTCAGAAAGGCTGGCAGCTGGTATGTGTTGACGGTTTCCCGCTGGGATGGGGGAAACTGGTAAATGGAAGCCTGCGCAATAAATATCTTCCGGGATGGAGATGGCAGTCATGATGCGCTTAGACAAATTCTTAAGTGAAATGGGCGTGGGAACCAGAAGTGAAGTAAAAGCTTATTTAAAAAAGGGGCAGGTTACATTAAACGGTGAAATCGTAAAGAAACCGGAAGTGAAAATTGATGAAAATAATGACAAGGTTTGCTATTTAGGACAGGTATTATCTTATGAGGCGGTGCAGTATTTTCTTTTAAATAAACCTGCAGGCTGTGTAACTGCTACAAGAGATCATTTGTCTGACACAGTTATGAGTTTTCTGCCGGAGAATCGAAGAGATGATCTGTTTCCGGTAGGGAGATTGGATAAAGATACGGAAGGACTGCTTCTCATTACCAATGACGGACAATTGGCTCACGAGCTGTTGTCCCCGAGAAAACATGTAGATAAGACCTATTTTGCGGTCATTGACGGAGAAGTCAGGGAAGAACATAAACAGTTATTTCAGGATGGTCTGAATATCGGGGATGAAGATCTGACATTGCCTGCAAAACTAAACATTTTAAAATCCGGCGAAACATCAGAAATCGAATTAACGATTCACGAAGGACGTTTCCATCAGGTAAAGCGTATGTTTGAGGCAATCGGTACGAAAGTAACCTATCTGAAACGCATTTCCATGGGGCCATTAACATTAGGCAATCTGCAGCCGGGAGAAGTAAGAGTTTTAACCGATGAAGAGCTGGATGCACTTCGGAAGGAAAGAATGGAGAAACGATGATTAAGCATATTCAAGCAGTTATTTTTGATATAGATGGTACATTGGTAGATTCTATGGGTGTCTGGCATGACATAGATATAGAGTATTTCAAATTGCTGGAAATTCCCATGCCGCCAACAATTCAGAAAGATATTGAAGGTATGAGTTTTACAGAAACTGCCGTTTATTTTAAAGAAACCTTCCGGATTGAAGAAAAAACAGTTGAGGATATTAAACTGGACTGGATTCGCATGGCACAGGAAAAGTATTTATATGAAATCAAGGCAAAGCCGGGTGCCAAAGAATATATCAGCTTCTTAAAAGAAAAAGGCATTAAAATAGGCTGTGCTACCAGCAATGACAGAAATCTTGCCATGGCCGCACTGCAGCCTCATGGATGGACTTCCAAAGTAGATGCTTTGCGTACTGCCTGTGAAGTCAATGCAGGAAAACCTGCGCCGGACATTTATCTGAAAGTGGCTGCGGAATTAGGTGTTGCACCGGAAAACTGCCTGGTATTTGAAGATATTCCAAACGGTATGCGTGCAGGAAAAGCAGCGGGAATGACGGTCATCGGTGTAGAAGACGAAAGAGCTAAAAAATACAAAGAAGAAATTGATACGATCTGCGATTATTTTATCAAAGATTATTATGAGTTATTAGAAGGGAAATTAGAGGTCGAATATGAGCTTTCTTCCGGTCAGTAGAAAAGAAGTAAAGGGACAATTGGATTTTGTATATATCATCGGGGATGCCTACGTGGATCATCCTTCCTTTGGTCATGCTATTATCAGTCGTGTACTGGAAAGTCATGGCTATTCTGTGGGAATTATTTCACAGCCGGATTTTCGCAATAGTGAGAGCATTACAGAGTTTGGAGAACCAAGACTTGCATTTCTTGTTTCCGGCGGAAATATGGATTCCATGGTGAATCATTATTCAGTATCCAAAAAGCATCGAAAAACAGATGCTTATACACCGGGCGGAGAGATGGGAAAACGTCCGGACAGAGCTGTTATTGTATATGGAAATCTGATTCGTCAGCAGTATAAGAAAACGCCGATCATCATTGGAGGAATTGAGGCTTCCCTTAGAAGACTGGCCCATTATGATTACTGGTCAGATAAGCTGAAGCGTTCGATTCTTTTGGATTCCGGCGCAAACCTGATTTCCTATGGAATGGGAGAGCGTTCCATCGTAGAGATTGCAGATGCATTAAATTCCGGAATTGCGGTGGAAGATATTACCTTTATTGATGGCACGGTTTATAAGGCAAAATCTTTAGAGGCGGTATATGATTATGAGCTTTTGCCGGAGTATGATGCCCTTTTGGCAGATAAGAAAAACTACGCAAAAAGCTTTTTGATACAGTATGAAAATACAGACCCCTTTGTGGGAAAAAGACTGGTAGAGCCTTACGGAAATCACTGCTATGTAGTACAGAATCCTGCGGCAAAGCCATTATCTCAGACGGAGATGGACGATATCTATCATCTTCCATATATGCGTACCTGGCATCCAATGTATGATAAAAAAGGGGGGATTCCGGCACTTGCGGAAGTGAAATTTTCCCTTGTCAGCAATAGAGGATGCTTTGGAGGATGTTCTTTCTGTGCGCTGACCTTTCATCAGGGAAGAATTGTACAGACCAGAAGTCATGAGTCTATTCTGGAAGAAGGAAAGCTGATGACTGGCGATAAAGAGTTTAAAGGCTATATCCATGACGTGGGCGGTCCAACAGCCAATTTCAGGTCACCTGCCTGTGCAAAACAGATGGAAAAGGGTGTCTGCCCGAAAAAACAGTGTCTGTTCCCGACACCATGTAAAAACCTAAAGGCAGACCATAAAGACTATATCAGCCTTCTGAGAAAGCTTAGAAGCCTGCCAAAGGTGAAAAAGGTGTTTGTGCGTTCCGGAATCCGCTTTGATTATCTGCTTGCAGATTCTTCCAGGGATTTCTTAAAAGAGCTTTGCCAATATCATGTCAGCGGACAGCTTAAGGTTGCTCCGGAACATGTGTCTGATAATGTTTTAAATAAGATGGGCAAACCATCCAATGATGTTTACCGGAAATTTTCAGCGGAATATAAAAAAATGAATGAAAAGCTGGGGTTAAAGCAGTATCTGGTTCCTTATTTGATGTCCAGTCATCCGGGCTGTGATATGAAGGAAGCAGTAAAGCTTGCAGAATTTGTCCGGGATTTGGGATATATGCCGGAACAGGTACAGGATTTTTATCCAACACCGTCTACGATTTCTACCTGTATGTATTATACGGGAGTGGATCCTCGTACAGGCGAAAGGGTTTATGTACCAAAGGATCCTCATGAAAAGGAAATGCAGCGGGCACTGATCCAGTATCGTGATCCGAAAAATTATGATCTGATCAAGGAGGCACTGCACAAAGCCGGCAGAACGGATTTGATAGGATTTGACCAGAAATGTCTGATCAAACCACGAAAAATGAGTAAGGAAAAAAATGAAGAAAAAAACAGCAATCGTAACCGGAGCCAGCGCCGGGATGGGGAAAGATTTCCTAAAGGTGCTTCAAAAGGAAAAAGACGTTGATGAAATCTGGATGATCGCAAGACGCAGAGAACGTCTGGAAGCAATAGAGGCAAAGGGCAATGGAAAATTACGCGCCGTACCGCTGGATTTGACGGATATGGAATCCTTTGTAATATTTGAAAAGCTGCTAAAAAAAGAACAGCCTCAGATTACATATCTGGTAAATGCAGCAGGTGCGGGACGCATGGGAAAGGTGAAGACTATTTCTCATACAGACCATGCCTTTGTTCTGGATATTAATGTGAGAGCACTGACCTGTATGAGCCGAATCTGCCTGCCGTACATGGAAAAAGGCAGCCGAATCATTCAAATGTGCAGTGGGTCCGCATTTTTGCCTCAGCCGGAATTTGCTTCCTATGCGGCGAGCAAATCCTATGTCCTTTCTTTTTCCAGAGCACTCCGTCAGGAATTGAAAAAGGAAGGGATTTCCGTGACGGCGGTCTGTCCAGGGCCTGTGAATACGGAGTTTTTTGAAGCTGCCGGAAGTGAAATTGCACCTGCAAAGAAACGGTTTTTGGTGGAATCAAAGGCTGTGGTAAAGAAAGCATTGAAGGATGCAAAAGCCGGAAAAGAGCTTTCCGTTTATGGCATGAGTATGAAACTTGTACATGTGGCAGGAAAATTGCTGCCAACGAGAGTCATTTTGTCAGTTATGAATGGAATGCTTACAAATAACGAGGAGTAAGATAAATGAAAAGAGTTGCAAAAGGGAAGTTTGGTTATACATTGTCCCACAGAAAATGGCAGATTCTGAAAATGTCGCTGTACATTGTTCTTGCACTGGCAGTATTTTTGCTGGGATGGGCTGCAACCAAAACGACAAAAAATGTATTATCCATCGTGGCAATCGTAGGAGCACTGCCAATTTCCAAGGAAATGGTGGGAGTCATTATGAGCTATAAAAGAAAACCGATGGAAAAAGCTGTTTATGAACAAATTTCAGCCAAAGCAGGTAATTTGGAACAGATTTATGAGCTTTTATTCACTACACAGGAAAAATCCTATGGGGTAGAAGCCGCTGTAATTGAAGGAAAAGATGTGATCTGCTATACCATAGATTCCAAATGTGATCTGCCGGCATTGCAAAAGCATTTGCAGAGGATGCTGGATGCCAATGGATATAAGGAAAATGTAAAAGTTTTCAAAGATCTGAAAAAATTTCTGGACAGAGTAGGGGATTTGGAAAGAAGAGAAAAGGAAGATCTTCCATATCAGCAGAATCCAACCTATCCTGATTTAAACAGAGACCAGTTGGTGAAGCATTTACTGCTGGCTCTTTCTATTTAAAACATTTGAAAGCATAAAGAAATATGAGACAACTAATCGTTCATAAAAATGATGAAAATCAGCGTTTGGATAAATATCTTAAGAAGTATCTTAAGGAAGCACCAGGAAGCTTTATATACAAAATGCTGCGAAAAAAGAATATCGTGCTGAATGGGAAAAAGGCTGACGGAACAGAAAAATTAGCTGCCGGGGATGAAATCAAGCTGTTTTTTGCAGAAGAAACACTGGAAAAGTTCACAGGAGAAGCTGCGGAAACAGAAACACCGAAGTTTCCTGTCAAAAAAGACCTGGAAATTCTGTTTGAAGACGAAAACCTCTTAATCCTGAACAAACCGGCAGGAGAATTATCTCAAAAAGCAGAGGCAAAGGACGTTTCCATGAATGAGTATGCCCTGGGATATCTGCAAAGCTGTGGTGCGATCACGGAAGAATCCTTAAAGGTGTATAAGCCTTCTGTGTGCAACCGTCTGGATCGTAATACTTCGGGAATTCTAATCGTTGCAAAAACCTATCAGGCTGCCAGAGAATTTGGGGAAGCATTACAAAAGCGAACCGTACGCAAGTTCTATCGCTGCATTGTCAAAGGAGAAGTGAAGAAGGCTGAAACCATTGACGGATATTTATGGAAAGATGAAAAGACCAATAAAGTTCAGATTTTTAAAGAAAAGCGGGAAGGTGCATCGGAAATCCATACAGCCTATGGACCGGTAAAGCATCAAAATGGCCTGACTTTATTAGAGGTCCATCTGATCACCGGTCGAACCCATCAGATTCGCGCCCATTTAAGCTCTATCGGACATCCGATTTTGGGCGATCCAAAATACGGAGATAAGAAGCTTTCTGAAAAATGGAAGGTAAAATACCAGCTTCTTCATGCATGCAGACTGGAATTGGATGGTTTTACGGGAGATTTTGCCAAATACAACGGCAAAGTGATTACCGCCGATATGCCAAAGGTATTTGATAAAGTTATTACAGAGGAGTAAAAAATGGCGACATGGAATTCCAGAGGACTTCGTGGTTCCGTTCTGGAAGATTTGATCAACCGAACTAACGAATCCTACAGAGAAAAAGGGCTGGCGCTGATTCAAAAGGTGCCGACACCTATTACGCCTATCAAAATAGATAAAGAGAATCGCCACATTACGCTGGCATATTTTGACCAGAAAAGTACCGTAGACTATATTGGTGCCGTGCAGGGAATTCCGGTATGCTTTGATGCCAAGGAATGTCACACAGATACATTTCCCCTGGCAAACATTCACGAGCATCAGGTGCAGTTTATGGAGGATTTTGAAAAGCAGGAGGGACTGTCTTTTTTGATCATTCATTATACTGCCAGAGATGTGCTGTATTACCTGAATTTTGATCAGATGAAACGATTCTGGGACAGGGCAAAAGAGGGAGGAAGAAAGAGCTTTCGCTTTGAAGAACTGGATATGGACTTTTGTTTACATCCGGCACATGGTTTTTTTGTTCCGTATTTAGAAGGAATTAATATGGAATTGGAAAAAAGAGAAAAAAACCATTGAAGAAGAAAGAGACGCAGCAATCAAAAGTTACCAAGAATTGGAGAAAAAGGCACGGAAGGCAGAACTGAATTCTTCTATAAATGCTAAAATTTCAGAAATAAAGCAACCTTTAATACAATTGGCTGGCCTTATGGCCGAACGATTTCAAGAAGACACTTACGGGAATGTTCAGGAAAAGCCTCAGCCTCACAAAA
>ERZ808026.31-NODE-31-length-22564-cov-3.968293_pt1 | contig 22564 bp, 26 predicted proteins | sample MGYA00380182_ERZ808026 | MGnify/ENA primary metagenome ERZ808026 (study PRJEB31490, sample SAMN06133376) | cow dung metagenome | isolation source: H9 | host: cow | place: China: Chengdu | collected 2015-05 ... | reverse complement strand
GTGACCTGCAGCAGCGGGAGGGCCGGATCGTCCGACAGGGCAACGAGAACCCAGAGGTGGATATCTACACCTATGTCACCGAGAACACCTTCGACAGCTACCTGTATCAGCTGGTGGAATCCAAGCAGAAGTTCATCGGTCAGGTCATGACCTCCAAAAGCCCCGTCCGCTCTGCCGAGGATATCGATGAGACGGCACTGAGCTATGCGGAGATCAAGGCCCTCTGTGCCGGCAATTCCCACATCAAGGAGAAGATGGATCTGGATATCGCAGTCCAGCGGCTGCGGCTTCTGAAATCCAATCATCTGAGCCAGCGGTACAGTCTGGAGGACCGCATCCACAAGGAATATCCCCAGAAGATCGCCGCTCTGGAGCAGAGGGCCGAGGGATATCGGACAGATATGGCCCACCGGGATACCCATACCCACAAAAATGAGGACGGCTTCTCTCCGATGGAGATCAAAGGCGTCACCTATACGGATAAGAAAGCGGCAGGAAATGCCATCCTCGCCTGCTGTCAGTCCATGACCAGCCCCGATCCTGTTCCTCTGGGACAGTACCGGGGCTTTGCCATGTCCCTGAGCTTTGATACCTTCGTCAAGGCTTATACCGTCACCCTGAAGAATGAACTGTCTCACAGTACCCATCTGGGTACGGATGTGTTTGGCAATATCCTCCGCCTCGACAATCTGCTGGATGGCTTTAAGGATCGGCTCCGGGACTGCGAGAATCTGCTGGAGAACACCAGAGCGCAGCTGGCCAGCGCCCAGGAGCAGGTGAAGAAGCCCTTCCCTCAGGAAGAAGAACTGACAGCGAAAACCGCCCGTCTGGAGGAGCTGAATGTGCTTCTGGAGATGGACAAGCCGGACAACGAGATCGTGGATGGCGAGCCCGGGGACATCCAGACGGAACCAATAAGAACAGAACAGGAGCGATAACCATGCGCAATCACAAAATCGAACAGGAGCGGATCGGAAATGCGTATCCCTTCCTCCGGGCCGCAGAGTGCCTGGGCCGGAACCTGCTCCATGCCATGCTGATGCAGATCCCCCTGGAAACGGTCAAGACCATCTATACCATTGCGGATCTCGGCAGAGATTATGTCCGTGAGGATATCTGGTACATCCCCTATGACCCCATTCAGGTGGTCAGCTCCAGACGGGGAAAGCTGTTCACTTCTCTCAGCCGCAGCCAGGAGGAGCTGATCCGGGAGCTTCTGGAGCAGGATGACCTGCGCAGATGGATCACCCGCGGCCTCCATGTGCTGCGGATCGAGTGAGGTGGGCAGAGATGGGAGATGAAAAGACCGGCTCTGAGCTGAATACCGAGCTGTATCAGAAGATGTTCGCAGAGCAGGAGCAGTACAAAGCCAAGCTGCTGACCATGACTCCGCAGGAGATCCTGGAACACGCCTATGAGTATGTCACCAGAGAGGATATCCTGCTGTCGCTGGAGTACAGCGACCTGTCCGCAAAACAGGCCCAAGCCCTCCTTGGAACGGATACCCCTCTGGCAGATATTTTTGCCAAGTGGGAGAAACGGGAAACGGATCACATGGCCGATATCTGGGATACCGTGGAGAACCGGGCCAATGAGCTGCTCCGGCAGAGCTTTCTGGCCGCACACCGGGAAAGCAGGTGATCTCATGGGCTATGTTTCCCCGGATCAGATCGCCAAAGCCAAGGAGATGGATCTGCTGACCTATCTGCAGACCTTTGAACCCGACGAGCTGGTGAAGATCGGCCCCTATTCCTACTGCACCCGTACCCATGACAGCCTGAAGATCAGCAACGGTCTGTGGCACTGGTTCTCCCGGAATACCGGAGGCAAAAATGCCCTGGAATACCTGATGACCGTTAAGGAAATGGCCTTCCCCGATGCGGTGGAGCTTCTGTCCGGAGAACCGGCCATTCAGGCAACCCCTCGTCCCACTCCGAAGAAGGAACAGCAGCGTATCCTTCGGCTCCCTCCGAAGAACGGTTCCACAGAGCGGGTGGAGAAATATCTGCAGGGCCGGGGCATTCTTCCCACGGTCATTGCCCACTGTATCAAAAAGGAGATCCTATACGAAAGTGCAGACTACCACAATGCCGTGTTCGTTGGCTGGGACAGGGAGGGCGTTCCCAGATACGCCTCTCTGCGTGGTACATGGAATGACTTCAAGCGAGAGGCCAGCGGCAGTGACAAGCACTACTCCTTTTCCATCGTGGAGAATCCCAATGCCAAAACCGTCCACATTTTCGAGGCTGCCATCGACCTGATGAGCTTTGCCTCCCTGCGTATCCTCTGGGGGCAGGACTGGAAGCAGGATGCCATGCTGTCCCTGGCCGGCGTGTTTCAGACGAAGCGGGAGAAGGTGGTTCCGGTTGCCCTGGAGCAGTTTCTGAAGGATCATCCCCAGATCCATACCCTGCGGCTTCACCTGGACAATGACAAGGTGGGCCGCAGTGCCGCAAAGGGGATCATGGAAGGTCTGGCGGACCGCTATCAGGTCTTTGACGATCCTCCCCCCAGGGGTAAGGATGTCAATGAATATCTTCAGCTGCGTCAGCAGTCATTTCAGCGAAAGGAGAAAGTTGAACGAGAATGAAAATCAAGATTTATCAGATCGACATGGAACGGGATGAACACCGCATTGCCATGATGGGTTACAAGGATACCCTCGCAAGAATGAAGGGCGACAGCATCGATCCCTCCATCTACGATCTCGTCTTTGACGGCGAGGTGGAAGCAAGGGATCTGGAAGCTGTCTACGCCAAATTCAACCTGGACCACCCGGCTGGTTACACCGGTCGCTCCATGTCCGTGTCGGATGTGGTTCAGGTGGTGGAAAGCTCCACCGCCAAGGAGGGCTTCCACTTCTGCGACAGCATCGGCTTCAAGGAGATCACCTTCCAGCCGGAGCTTACGAAGAATGCGCTGCCCAGGACCATCGATGTGGTTCTGGTGGAGCCGGAGAAGCCGGCCCGTGCTGCTAAGATCACCGCAACCCTGGAGGGGATGCAGGCTGCAGTTGGGGGTACAATTGAACACCTCTACCCCTTTGAGGAACAGGTCAGCATCGTCTGTAATCAGGAGGGCAAGCTCATCGGCCTGCCCCTGAACCGGGCGGTCTACGCCTATGACGAACAGCAGGTGGATATGACTTACTCCGAGCTGGCTGCCCAGTTCCGGGCGCAGGAGCGCAGCGGCACCGGGCGGCACATGCTGGGCTATATCGTGTTCACTGAGGACAGCTTCACGGAGCCCTACACCGAGGAGCAGCGCACTTATGTGGTGTCCAGTGACAACAAGGCCTACCGTCCCAAAATGGGCGGCTACTCCATCTATGCCAGCTCCCTGGACGGTGCGGACAAGATGGTTCGTCTGGAACAGTACATGGCCGCCGAGCATGGGGGCAAGGACGGATGGAAGGTGGAGCGGTGCTACACCAAGCTCCAGACCCGTGAGATGATCGAGATCATAGCCGGCACCTTCTTCATCTGCGATTGCAGCGGCGAGAGCTTCGGCAGTCTCAGCGAGGAGCAGCTCAAGAAGTACACCAAAATGTTCAAACAGCCGGAGCGTTTCCTCCGTGTCAATGGCGAGATCTTCGCAGTACCCTACACCCCTAAGAAAAATCAGGAAAGATAAAGGAGAACATACCTATGAAGGGAATTACCGTTAATATCAACCGCACGGTTCGCCAGCAGGTCACTGTGACTGCCAACTGCGAGCTTGAAGCTCTGGCGATGGTTTGTGGTATGCTGACCAGAACCAATGCCCTGGATTACCTGCCCGATATCAGCATGGCCATCACCCTCAGCACCGACAACGCCGAGATGGAGTTGCCCGAAGAATACTTCGATCCCGCTGTGGCGCTTGGCTCCTCTCAGCAGGGGACCGAGGCCGAAGCCAACCCCGAAGCACTGCTCGGAATGATCTGCAAGGTGCGAGACGAGTTGGAAGCGGCGGTGGAGCATCTGGATGCCGCCGCCTATGAGCTGATGCCCGATGGCGAAGAATGACCACTTTTCAGCCTGGGCGCGCGCCCCTTGAAGCCGAAGGCCGGCCAGGGGCTGCGGCCCCTGGCATTGTCTTGGCAAGCATCGGATTTGTCCGTACAAATCCAGCTTGTTCGGGGTTTCACACCCCTAAGACCCCGTGAAGAAAGGAAGTCCACCGATTGAAAAAAGATGTCAGAATGGAACTTCGGCTCACTACGCAAGAGCGTGAAAAGCTTCAACGGTTGGCCGCCGAAAGTGACATGACTGCCAGTGAGCTGATCCGAGAATTTATCAACAATGGTGTCGTTGTTCCACGACCTCCGGCAGAATTTCAGGATTTCACGATGGCACTTCGGCGGCTCGGCAATAATTTGAATCAGGTGGTTGCCCTGGCTCATGCAAAGGGAATTCTGGATGTGCTGCGCCTGAACAAGCTGATCGATCAGCTTTGGGATTTGGAGAAGTACATCAGAGATTATTTCAGGAGGGCAGCATAATGGCAGTAACATCAGTTTGGCCGATTCGAGGCCGGGTGGACACCTTGATCCAGTATGTGATGAATCCTGAAAAAACCGTAGACTGGGAGGCTTCCTCCGTTCTGCACTCTATCGATAATGTGCTGCAGTACACGATGGACGAAATCAAAACCGAGGAGCTGGCCTATGTGACCGGCATCAACTGTAACCCCAAGTTCGCAGCGGAGCAGTTCATGGCGACAAAGGAGGACTGGGACAAGCTGGGCGGACGGGTCTGCTACCACGGTATCCAGTCCTTCCGCCCCGGAGAGGTTACGGCTCAGCAGGCCCATGATCTGGGCGTTGCGCTGGCCCAGGAGCTTTGGGGAGATCGCTTCGAAGTGGTGGTTGCGACCCATTGCAATACGGACTGCTACCATAATCATTTTGCATTCAACTCTGTATCCCGTGCGGACGGCAGGAAATTCTATTGTACACTGGAGGACGAAAGGCGTATGCGAGAGGTATCGGATGAGCTGTGTCGGCAGGAACGGCTGTCGGTCATTGAGAATCCCAAGGGGAGGAAGAAGCACCATGCGGAATGGATGGCTCAGAAGAATGGACACTATACCATTCGTGGAGGTGTCCGGGAGGATATCGACCGGGCGATCCGCAGCTCTGCCACCCGGCAGGATTTTATGAATGTCATGCGCCGTATGGGGTATGAGTTCAAGATCTACGGCAAGTCGGGCAGGATGCTGGCGCATCCTGCTGTGATCGTCCCGGATGCGGACAGACCGGTCCGGCTGGACGGTCTGGGGGCGGCGTACACGCTGGAGGCAATCGAACGCCGTATCCGGGAGAATGGAATTCGCAGAAATCCCTTTCCCGAATGGGAAAAACAGCCCCGTCAATATCTTGGAGTCTTTCGCATGAAAGGCAGCTACAGCAAGGCACCGAAGGCCACCGGCATTCGGGCCTTGTATTTTTATTACTGCTATAAGCTGAAGGTATTTCGCAAACACCCTGCCGGTGTTATGCGCGTGTCCATCCATATGCGGGAGGACCTGCGGAATATGGATAGCCTTATCGCCCAGACAGCCCTCCTGGGCCGGGAAAACATCGATACGATGGAGGAGCTTCTGCAGTTCCGCACCAAAACGGAATCCCAAATCTCTGAGCTGACCGAGCTTCGGGAGGAACTGCGCAATGCTAAACGCCGCGCAGACCGGGCAGGTGACGCCAACAGCTCTGAGGTCACGAAGGCAAGGATTACCGAGGTGACATCCCAACTGAAACAGCTTCGGAAGGAGGCGGCATTATGTAGCAAGATCGAGGAGCGTTCCGAAGGTGTCCGGGAACACCTGGAACAGTTCAAACAGGAAGAAACCAAAAGAAAGGAGAACACGAGAGATGAATACTGGCGCAGACGCAGCTGATCAGATCGTCAGGATGACCCTGAACGGTGTGGAGGTAGCTGCGAAGATCACCGGCACCGGCGCAAAGGAGCTGGCTGTCCTGCTCTATGCGGTGCTGAAGGATCAGAAGAAAACCAAGGGTAAGACCCGTCTGACCAATATGCTGAAAAGCGGAAAGGAGCTTCGGGTCTTTGCGGTGAAGGACAAGGATCTGGAGCGGTTCTGCCGGGAGGCGAAGAAGTACGGCGTTTTGTACTGTGTCCTGAAGGATAAGAACTCCAAGGACGGTCTGACGGATGTGATGGTTCGGGCAGAGGATGCCTCCAAGATCAACCGCATCTTTGAGCGGTTCAAGCTGTCCACCGTAGATATCGGTCAGATCCAGCAGGAGCTGGAGCGGGCCAGCCAGCAGCACACCGTCACGGATCTTCAGGATCACACCACTGAAAAAGGGGCGGCACAGCTGGTGGAGGAGCTGCTTCAGCCTGCCCCGGAACCCACTGCGGAGTGGGACAGCGCAAACCCTACCATCGTCCCGGCGGAGAAGCCCGATCTGTCCGATCCTTCCTCCGGGACCAGAAAAATGCAGGGCCACGGTTTGGGGGATGGGGATGATCCCTTCCGCAGACCTTCTCTCCGGCAGGAGCTGAACAGGATCAAAGCGCAGCAGCAGGCCCAGAAACAGCGGCAGCAGGGCAGGACTCGTTCCCATCACCGGGAGCGGCCTCCCAGAATCAAGCATAAGAAGGAGCGATAACACATGGAAAACTTCGATGATATCTTCGCACCCAAGAGCGAGGAAAAGCCCGAACAGCAGCCTGCTCAGGAAGGCAAGCTCAGTTGGGCTGAAAAACGGAAACAGGAGCGTCAGGCCATGTTCGATATGGTGGATGCAGCTACCGAGCGGCTGAAGGTCAGCGGCGAAGCATTCCAGGACTACCTGGATGTGCAGAGCCGCTTCGACCGCTACTCCATGCGAAATGCCATCCTGATCGCTCACCAGAACAAGGATGCGGTGAAGCTAGCCACCTTCGAGGACTGGAAGGCTGACGGCATCAGCATCCAGAAGGGGGCTAAGAGCATCACCATCATGGTCCCCAGCACCTATCGTAAGGCAGGCGGTGAACAGGGCAACGGCTTCAACGCAGGCAAAGTCTTTGACATTTCCCAGACCACGGCAGTTGCGGCAGAAACCAAGATCACGCACGATCCCCGGAGACTTTTGGAAGCACTGGTGCGGAATGCTCCCTGTCCCATCGAGATCCGCAATAATCCCCAGGCAGAGTACGCTGCCCGCTTCGATCCCCAGAGCCGGAAGATCTATGTGAAGCAGGGACTGGATGCGGACACCCTGTTCCGGTGCATCACCCAGGAGGTCGCTGTGGCCGAATATGCCAAGGGCCACCGCAAGCGCAGTGAGTGTGACTTTGATGCTTCCTGCATCGCCTACATCCTCTGCAAGCGGTTCGGTGTTCCCACTGACAGCTTCAGCTTCGACAAGCTGCCGGAGCGGCTGAGCCGGACGGAGAACAAGGCGGTACACGCCGAGCTGGATGGCATCCGGGAAACCGCCAACCGGCTTTCCGAGGGAATGCAGCAGATCCTCGCTCCCCGTCAGCGGAGCGACAAGAACCGGGATGCCCGGTAAGGAGGACAGCCGTGGCAAGAGAAGAAAAGTATGTCATCACCCTGACCCAGAGCCAGCGTGATATGGTGCTGAACGGCCTGATGGCCCTGCACAACGCCTATGTCAGCAAAACGGGGCCTGACCCGGATCTGATCAAGCTGACCAAGAAGATTGTGAATACCCGACCCAGACGGGAGACTCGGAATCGGGATGAACGAGGATAAGCTCTCCCGGAAATGGCTCTGGGGCTATGCCCTTGGGCTGATCCCGGTGTTCTGGCTGGCCTTGCTGATTGCCCCCTATATGGACGGCGGACTTCCCAAGCTGATCGCCAACGCGGATGCCGCCTTTGCAAATCCATTTGCCATCCAATGGTGCGAGGATACCCCACGCACCATTATGATCCTGTCCATGATCTATATGGTCTGCATCGGCATTTATCTTTCGGATGACCGTAACTACCGCCGCAGGGAAGAGTACGGCTCTGCCAAGTGGGGGTCTGTAATGATCGTCAACAGGAAATATTCCACCAAAAAGGATGAGGACCCGTTCTTCAATAAGATCCTGACGCAGAATGTGCGGATCAGCTTCTGGTGCTGGCGACATCGGCGCAATCTCAATATCCTCGTGATCGGCGGTTCCGGTGCCGGCAAGACCCGTTTCTATGTCATTCCCAATGTGCTGAACGCGAACAGCAGCTTCATCATTCTGGACCCCAAGGGTGAGATATTGCGTGCTACCGGCAATGTGCTGAAGCAAAAGGGCTACAAAATCAAAGTCCTGGATTTGGTCCACATGGAAAAGAGCGATTGCTACAATCTCTTCCACTACATCAAGAGCATCAAGGACATCCAGGTGCTTGTGACCAACATCTTTGCGGCCTCCATGCCCAAGGGCGCACAATCCCAGGACCCCTTCTGGGACAATGCTGCATCGATCCTGCTGAAAGCGATCATCTGCCTGCTGTGGCTGTTCGCACCTAAAGAGGAGCAGAACTTCGATATGGTCATGGAGGTCCTGCGGTCGGCGCAGATCAAGGAGGAGGATGAGGATTTCCAGTCTCCGATGGATGTGCTGTTTGAAAAGTACCGGGAGGAAGAGCCGGACAATGTGGCTGTGAAGTTCTATGATGACTACAAAAAGGCCGCAGGCAAAACCGCCAAATCCATCAACATCACCCTGCTGTCCAAGCTGGAGAAGTTCAACATTCCCGAACTGGCGCAGCTGACCATGACCGATGAGCTGGAGCTGGACACCATCGGACAGGAAAAGACGGCATTGTTTGCAGTTATTCCCGACAGCGATACCAGCTTCAACTTCCTGGTCAGCATCCTGTACAATCAGCTGTTTCAGATACTCTTTGACCAGGCAGACCAGTCCAAGAATGGCAGATTGCCTGTCCATGTCCACTTCGTGATGGACGAATTTGCAAACATCGCCCTGCCGAACGATTTCCAGAATCGTCTGGCCACCATGCGAAGCCGTGAGATCAGTGTATCCATCATTCTGCAGAACCTGTCCCAGCTGAAGGCCCTGTATGAGAAGGACTGGGAGAGCATCGTGGGAAACTGCGATGAATTCCTCTATCTCGGCGGCAATGAGCAGGGAACCCATGAGTACATTTCCAAGCTGCTGGGCAAGGAGACGATTGATACCAACACATACGGAAAGTCCAAGGGACGAAACGGCAGCTATTCCACCAACTATCAGTCCACGGGTCGGGAGCTGAAAACCCCTGACGAGATGCGTACCTTCGACAACGATACTGCGCTTCTGTTCATTCGAGGAGAACGGCCCATTCAGGATCGGAAATACGATCTGACCAAGCATCCCAATTATCATCTGACCCCGGAGGGCGGCGGAGAACCCTATCTGCACGATAGGGACAGCCGCAGCTTTGCTTCTATCACTCTGGATCAAAGCCTGCTGGATCAGGCGGCCCAATGGGATATCGACACCACCAGCTTTGTGCTTCTCAGTGAGGAGGAGCTGGAAGAATCATTCCAAGAAAAGGAGAACGAAAATCATGAATCTGTTCCGGAAAAAAGAAAACTGCCCCACCGCAAGTATCCCCGTCCCCGGCAGGGTTAAGCGGGGCTTCCGCCGCTATGCCCTGACGGTGCTGACCGTCTTCACCGCCTGCGCTCTGGCGATCCCCGTTTCTGCCACCGGCGGCGATCCGCTGACTGTGGTGAATAACCTCAGTGAGTTCATCTTCAGCCTGATCCGTGCCATCGGTCTGATCCTGCTGGGCTGGGGCATCGTGCAGGTGGGTCTTTCCTTGCAGTCCCACGATCCCAGCCAGCGTTCCAACGGCTTCCTGACCCTGGCCGGCGGCATCATCATCACCTTCACCAAGGAAATTCTGACCATGATTACTGGCTAAAAAATAAAAAGCAGCAAGGAAGAATCGTTCTTCCTTGCTGCTTATATTTAGTCTTCGATTTCGATTGAGAAATAATACTTCCTGTTTATGCGCCGACACTCATCCTGTGCCTTGCTGTAATCGTAACTAGCTAAAACATTGATAAAATACTCCAACTTTACCCTCAAGGTTTCCTTGGAGTACAGCCCCCATTCGTACTCTTGTTCAGAATGAGAGATATGGTAAAGAGCTTCTCTGGCTGAAACAATCATAGCAAAACCTCCTTTATTCAAAGGATACATCACGGTATATTAAATGTCAACTGTTTTAAGCAAATCCAATACTAAAATCAATTAATAATCGATAAAAAGGAGGTGATCCAATGTCTGATAACTGGGTCGTTCAAAATTTGGAGAGTGCCCTTACCACATGGAATGGAAAGCTCAGTGAGATCTGGACTCTGATCACACAATCACCCCAGGACTTCAAGGGCGGTGCCATCTGGGATGTGGTGCTGACCATCCACGGAACCTTGCAGGCCATCGGCTATGGACTGCTGGTATTATTTTTCGTGATGGGTGTCATGAAAACCTGCGGCTCCTTTGCGGAGCTGAAGCGCCCGGAGCAGGCTCTGAAGGTCTTTGTCCGCTTCGCAGTGGCCAAAGGTGTCATCACCTATGGGCTGGAACTGATGAACGCTTTGCTGAGCATCATTCAGGGTGTCGTGTCCTCGATCATGCGCTCCGGCGGCTTCGGTGCGCCACAGGAAACGGTGCTGCCCCAGGAGATCATTACTGCAGTGGAGGAGGCGGGCTTCTTTGAATCCATCCCTCTTTGGGCGGTGACGCTGATCGGCGGTCTGTTCATCTGGGTACTATCCTTTATGATGATTCTGACTGTGTATGGCCGCTTTTTTAAGCTGTTCATGTACACTGCCATTGCCCCGATTCCACTGGCAGCCTTTGCGGGAGAACCCTCCCAGAGCATCGGCATCAGCTTCCTGAAAAGCTATGCCGCTGTCTGCCTGGAGGGAGCCATCATTGTACTGTCCTGCATCATCTTTTCCGTATTCGCAGGCTCGCCGCCCAGCATCGATCCCAACGCCGCTGAGGCCACGATGGTGTGGAACTACATTGCGGAGCTGATCTTCAATATGCTGGTGCTGGTTGGCACCGTAAAGATGGCCGACCGGGTGGTTCGTGAGATGATGGGCCTGTAAAAAGAAAAGTGCCGGTTATCCACCGGCACTGAAATTGACGGGCATCCCCGTTCTGGGATCGATGAGGTTGTTGGTACTGTCGAAGCGGATACTGTCCAGCGGAACGCCAAGCTCTCTGGCACGGCGAAGCTGCCATGCGATATCGTCTTCTTCCCAGTCGCCATTTATGCGGCTGCGGAGGGCGTTGACTGCGGTGAATATCCAGGACAGGGCGACCAGAGCCAGCAGGGCATACAGTCCCCAGAGGACCTGCTGTTCATGTTTGATAGCCCAGTCGGTGAACACCGTGCTGACTCCGATAGCCAGCAGATACAGCACAGGAATGGTCAGCCGCAGCTTGGCAGCAATGCGCAGGACCAGGGACAACATTGAAAACCAGATGGAAAGGATCAGTTTTAACATAAGCCACACCTCTTTCGTTTTGGTAGCTTCATTGTACACCAAAGGAAAGAGAATGAGAAATGTGCAAATCGAAGGGAGGAAACAGATTTGCAGTTTGATATCAATAAGGAAGTCCGGGATTACAAGGAAACATTATTCTTCGGCTTGAATCTTCGCCAGTGTGTATGCAGCGCACTGGCGATCATTGTTGCCATCGTCCTGTACTTCAGCCTGAAGCACCGGCTCAGCAATGAACCCCTGTCCTGGGTGTGTATGCTGGGCGCTGCACCCTTTGCAGCGATGGGATTTTTCAAATACCAGGGTATGACGGCGGAACAGTTTGCCATGAACTGGGTGTACACCGTTCTGCTGGAACCCAAGTGCTTCCCGTTCCAAATAGAAGGTGGCATAAAGCTGCCTCACAAAAAGAAGAGAAAGGAGAGAAAACATGTCCAAGAGAATCAGACGGCATCAGAAGCAGTGTAAGCGCAGCTTCCGCATCCGCCGCACGGTACAGAGTCTCATTCCTGTGGAGGAGATCTGGGAGGATGGCATATTCCGCAGCGGCAGTTTTTACTCCAAATGCTATCGCTTTGCGGATGTCAACTTCAAGGTGGCCTCGGATGATTACAAGGAGAAGTTTCTGAACGCCTACGCATCCAATGTCATCAAAAGCATCGACAGCGATGCCTTTGGTCAGATCGGTGTATTCCGGCATCGCCCCACCAAATGGGACACCCTGGCCTCCACGGGGATGGAGCTTCGAGGGGACAAGAATGATGAGCTGCGTATGGAGTTCAATCAGCTCATCCACGGCGAATCCGGCGAACGGGTCTGCTATGTGGAGGACAAGTACATGACCGTCAGTATTTACAAGCCCAATCTGGCAGGTGCGCAGGAATATTTCAAGCGGCTGGATCTGGAGCTTCCCAAGGCATTCAAAAGGATCGGCTCGGCCTGCGCCGCCATGAGCGCAGAGGAGCGGCTGATGCTCCTGCACAATTTCTACCGTCCCGGCGAGAGTAACCACTTCGATTTCCATGTCCGCAAGCGAAAGCAACGCAGGGAGGACTTCCGCAATTACATTGCGCCTGACGGGATTCGGAAGCATGATGACCATTTGGAGGTGGGAGATCGCTTTGTCCGTGTGCTGTTCCTGAAGGACATCGCTAATTATCTGGATGACGATTTCATGGATCGTCTGGTGACGAGAAATGCTGATATCATGTACTCCGTCAATTTCCTGCCTTGCGACCGTGTGGAGGCCATTCAGGAGGCAGAGCTTCGCCATATGGCGATGCTTTCCAACAACTACCGCTACAATCAGCGGCAGACGGCCAACGGAGATTTCTCCGGCATGGCTCCGTATCATATGCAGCAGCAGGAGCAGGAGGCGTTCAAATATCTGAAGGCCCTGAAGGACGATGACCAGCGGGAATATCAGGTGGAGCTGCTTCTGCTGATTGCTGCGGAATCTCTGAAGGAGCTGGATCGGGAAACCGAGAGCATCAAGGCATTTGCGCTCAGTAAGAGCTGCCAGATGGCAGTGAAAAAATACCAGCAGATAAAGGGCATGAACGCTGTTCTGCCGGTGGGCTGTTGGGAAACCAACTGCTTCCGTACCATGCAGAGTACCTCTCTGATGGTGCTGCATCCCTTCAAGGTGCCTGAGATTTTGGAGCAGAAGGGCATCTACTTCGGTGTGAACCGAATTTCCGGTTCGCCGCTGATATGCAACAAAGAAAACCAGATCAATGCCGGTGCAGTCTTTATCGGTAAATCGGGTTCCGGCAAATCCGGCATGGCAAAGTGCAACATCGCCATGACCACGATGGGTACGGAAGATCAGGTTCTGATTTTCGACCCGGAGGGCGAGTATTGGCCTGTGGTCAAGGCCATCTGCGGCGACGATGCCGAGATCATTCAGCTCTGCGCCGGCGGCAAGGATCATCTGAATCCTTTGTATATGGTGGACGGCTACGGTGACGGCAACTCCATTTCTGCCAAGTCTGAGTTCATCATGTCCCTGGTCAACCGCATGGACGATAAGAAGCTGAGCAGCCATGATAAGTCCGTCATCGACCGCTGTCTGAGCGCCGTATACGAGGAGGGCGAACGCACAGGAAAGACACCGACCCTGTCCACACTCCGGGAGAAGCTGCTGGAGCAGCCGGAGCAGGTAGCCAAGGATGTGGCCCTGACCCTGGAGCTGTTCACCTCCGGCTCCTTTGATATCTATGGCCATGAGAGCAATGTGGATCTGAGCAAGCGGGTCATCGTGTTCAATACCCACGGCCTGGGCGAGAACCTGAAGGCAGCAAGCCTGCTGGTCATCACGGACACCATCCTGAACCGCACCACCCTGAACTGGCGGCAGGGCAAGCGAACCCACATCTTCATCGACGAGTTCCACACGGTTTTCGCAGATGAATTCTCCACCGCCTTTTTTGCATCCGTGTGGATGCAGTTCCGTAAGAGAAACGGTTTCCCCACGGCGCTGACCCAGAATGTATCCTATCTGCTCCGCTCACCGGAGGCCAGGGTCATGGTGAGCAACTCTGAGATCATCGTCATGCTGAGCCAGTCGGAGGAGGATCAGGCGGTGCTGTCTGAGATGCTGAATCTGTCTCCCGACCAGCTGAGCTACATCCAGGATGAGGAGCCGGGTAACGGTCTGCTGAAATACGGGAAGCTGTTGATCCCGTTCTCCAACCAGATCCCCAAGCACATGAAGCTCTACGAGTTGATCACTACCCGTCCCGGCGAGGGCGTATTTGCAAGAGGACAGGTGTGAAAGCTGTCTTCTATCTATGAGGAGGATTACCAATGAAAAACAAGAAAATCTATATTGCCTTGATTGCTCTGTTCTTGCTGATTGCCGTTGTCTCCGGCGATATCTGCATCCATCAGCTCAGCGATGCAAGGGAGGCCGCTGATTCCTTCCGTGACCTGGAGGATATGCTCATTCTGCCCACTGTCTCCGCGCAGCCTACGGAGAGTATCGCTTCTACGGAGCCTGCAGAGACGGTCGATCCCGAAATCGCCGAAGCAAAGGCTACCTTTGAGAAGTACAAGGCTCTGTATGAGCAGAACGAGGATCTTGTGGGCTGGATCTCCATCGAGGGAACCGCTGTCAACTATCCCGTCATGCAGTCTGTGGATCGACCCGACTTCTATTTGAAGCATGGCTTTGACCGCCAGTACAGCCGGTATGGTGTGCCTTACCTGGATGAAGCCTGCGCCACGGGCTTGAGCAATAATCTGGTCATCTACGGCCACAACATGAAGAACGGGACCATGTTCCATGATCTGTTGAACTATACCTCTGAGGAATTCCGGGCGGAGCATCCTGTCATCTGCTTCGATACCCTTAGTCGGAAGGGGGAGTATCGGGTGGTCCTGGTGTTCCGCTTTGACACCGATAACGAAACCTTCTGCTACAACGAGTACACTGACATGGATGAGGCGGAGTTTGTCGAGTTTATGGAACAGTGCCGGCAGCGGCAACTTTACGATACTGGCATTTCTGACAGTTACGGGGATGAACTGCTGACCCTCTCCACTTGCGAATACACCTATAAAAATGGCCGCTTCGTCGTTGTGGCGAAGCGGATCATGGATTGAGCCATACAGGGCGAAGGGAGGTGATGCACGATGGCCCTGAATCAAGAGAATAGAGCCAAGAAGCATCTTCGGCTGCGCCGAGCCAAAGCCGCACTCGGTCATGCCCGGAAGGTCTATGTAAAGACGAGGGAACAGGCCAAACGGGCAGCGGACACAACAGAGGAATCCACCGAAGAATATGCAGTAGAGCAGACCCGGCAGCTTCTGGAGGATGCCCTCCGGGACAGCACAGAAGCCGTGGGAGGCGGAACCAGAGCCGCCCTGCGCCGTGGCAGGCAGCTTTACGGGAAGAGAAAAGCAGTGGAGGAACAGGCAAGCCCGGAAGTACCGCAGACCCAGGGGGAACCGCCCTATGAGTATGCTCCCACCAGATCCAGGGATGTTCTGGCAAAGAACGGGGGAGAGGGTGGAAACCAACCTTCAACACCAACCGGCAGAAGAATAGGAGGGACGAGAAAGGCAAACGCACAGCCCATAACAAGCCAAAAACCAAACACTATCCCTCCAAAAGAAAGCGCGAATGTCCCCAAAGCAGTTCAGACTGCGAGAAGGAAGGCTGCATACACGGCAGGTCGGAAAGCCCATCGGGCTAAGGCCGTAAGAGATAAAGCTGCGGCAGTGGTCAAAACCACGCAGAATGTACTGTTTTCCAGTGTGAAGGCAGCATTGGATGGGGCGAAAGCACTGGTTGCGGCTGTTATGGCTGGCGGATGGGTTGCGACGCTGGTTGTGGTGATTATCTGCGTCATCGGTATGATGGTCGGATCGGCCTATGGAATTTTCTTCTCCGGGGAGGCTACCGGAAGCGGTGAAACGATGCAGACGGTGGTCAGAGAAATCAATGAAGAATACGCCGCACGACTGGACGAGATCCGGGCATCCTGCAACTACGATGCATTGGAGATGTCCGGCTCCCGTGCGGTATGGCCGGAGGTGTTGGCGGTATATGCGGTCAAAACCACCACTGATTCTGAAAATCCCCAGGAAGTCGCAACCATTACCGATGAAAAAAAGGAACTGTTACGGGAGCTGTTTTGGCAAATGAACGAGATCAGCTCCCATACTGCTGTTGTGACAGAGTGGGAGCTGATCGAAACCGATGACGGAAACGGGAATATTGTTGAGGAGCGAGTCGAGGTTACGAAGACCCGGCTGTACATCTCTGTCAGCCATAAGACTGCAGAGGAAATGGCTGCACAACTGAGCTTTGACGAGGATCAGCAGGAACAGCTTCAGGAGCTTTTGCTTCCAGAGAACGCATCCCTCTGGTCTGCTGTGCTGTATGGTATAGGTGCAAGTGACGATCAGATCGTGGCGGTAGCCATGTCCCAGATCGGCAATGTAGGCGGCGAACCCTACTGGTCCTGGTATGGCTTTGAAAACCGGGTAGAGTGGTGTGCCTGCTTTGTGAGCTGGTGTGCCAACGAGTGCGGCTACATCGATGCAGGCGTGATCCCCAAATTCGCCAGCTGTGCCAACGGTGTCAGATGGTTCCAACAGCGAGGCCAGTGGGCAGACAACACCGCAGAGCCCACGCCGGGTACGATCATCTTCTTCGATTGGGACGATGACTCCGGCCAGGACGGTCAACCCGACCACGTGGGCATCGTTGCAAAAGTAGAAAACGGAATGGTCTATACTATCGAAGGCAACTCCGGTGATGCCTGTAAGGAGAAAATCTATCCCGTTGGGGACTATGAGATCCTTGGGTATGGTGTCCCAGCTTATTGATTCGTAAGAGAAGCCCCATCCTAACTCAATGCGAGTTGGGATGGGGCTGTTTTATCGACATTTAATGATGGACGATTTATCGATTAAAGAAACATGGACATATATACCGGCAAGTGAAGGATGCCGTCCTTTGCCATAACATCCTTTGTGTAGAGAATATACGGCTGGCCAATCTTGGAGGAAAACTTGACCCGGAATTTGTCCAGGGAAGAATGACTACGGTAGTTTCCGGATTTGACTTCCAGAGGGCAAACCTTTTTTCCTTCGGTAATCAGGAAATCGATTTCCATATGATTTTCACGATTCTCCTTATCGTTGCGGGAATAAAAGTACAGACGATGCCCATTTGTTCGTAGCATCTGCGCCACAACATTTTCCAGGATCATACCCTCATTGATATCCAGCTTATCAAATAGAATCGCACGGTACAACTCGTTTTCCACAAAGGGACGATCACCGAATGCCAGCGTAACCAGCAGTCCGGTATCTGCCATATAGCACTTCTGTGTTGTATGATCTGCGCTTAATGCAAGTCCGGCATTGGGATCAGTTGCATTGAAGCAGGTATTCACGATCATGGCCTCGTTCAACCAAATAAAGGAATCCTCATAGTTACGAAAACGGGCGTTTTTGCTGAGAGAAGCAAGACGATACTTCTTCTCCTTTGTGGCAAGCTGCCCCGGAATCCCATCAAAAACCGCAAAGACCTTATCCTCGTAACCGGCAGCAAACTTAGATACATCATCACGGTAGAGTTTCAAAATGCGCCGCTTTACAATATCGACAGCTTCAAAACTCCGCTCCTTCAGATATTCCAGCACAGCCTGTGGCATACCTCCCACCAACATGTATTGCCGAAAATCGTTCGTAATTTTACGGTGCAGTGCCGGACCGAGCGCAGATCTGGACTCAAAACAGCTACGAATCAGCGGAACCGTCACTTCATCGCCCAAAGCCCAGAGGAATTCTTCAAAATCCAGAGGAAACAACTCCAGATGCTCCTCTTCTGAAGGAATGATAATATCCTGGACATTTTTCTTAAGACGAATCAGGGAACCGGTTTCCAAATAATCATACCTACCATCAGCCACCAGATATTTGATAAGCTGACGGGCTCTCGGAAACTGCTGAACCTCATCAAAAATCAGTACGGATTCACGGCGATAAAGAGGAGTAGCATAGTATACAGACAGTTTGGCAAAGAACATATCCAAATTAGAGCTTTCATGTAGAAATAAATCAAGAATTTCCTCTGGCGCATTGCCGAAATCAATAAGGATATGGCTTTTGTACTCATTTTCTGCAAACTGCTTACACAGCCAGCTCTTGCCAACACGCCGCGCTCCATCGATCAGCAGTGCGGTGGCTCCATTGCTCTGTTGTTTCCACTGCAACAGGCGGTCGTAGAGTTTTCGTTTCAGTTCCATCCATTTTCCCTCCCCAGGTGATTGATACCCCTACTGTACCATAGTCTGCACGAAAAGACAAGTTTGAAAACACATTTTCGACACGAAAAGACAAGTTTCGATGGCGCAGATTTGCACGAAAAGACAGATTGTAATAATCACAAAAGCTAATGATCCTTCCTCTAAAGATTATGATATACTAAACACCTATTTGTTTCATAACCCGTTTGAGTGTATACTCACTCGTCCGGTTCCGTTCCGCCGCACGATTACCACCGTTTTTATGCGAAAGGGTAGAAAACATAATCACCATCAATTCTATCGTTGCTTCCCGTTCAGACTGGCACCTACCGCACAGCAAGAAATCACAGGATACTCCAAATTCATCCGCAATTTCTACAACAATACTTAACGCTGGCATCCTCCGCCCCTGCTCATACATTCCTAAGGCACTGGCAGTCAAATTTAGTCTGGCTCCCAGTTCTGACTGTGTTAATCCTGCCTGACAGCGCAGAAAAGAAAGTCGTATTCCAAACATAAAAATCACATCCTTGTATTTTTCTGTATCATAGCATAGAATGAATGAGAAAAAGCTCAAATTCCCCCGAAAATGATATTTTGTGAAAGAACGCAAAATTCGTAACTTCACAAAATAATAGTCACCTTTCTTGTGCCTCTATACATATATATAGGGGTTAATTCATCCTGAGCCATACCTCATGGTGCAATCCGTAGTTGGTTGCTAGACTTTTGTCGAATCAACAGAAAGAGGAGACAAATTCCATGAGGAAACAGTATATCAGGATTCTGAAGGTTTTCTTTTGCAGAAAGGTGCGGACTTCCCGTGCGGAGCTGGAGATCAGCCAGGAGGAGATGGCCGGTCGGCTACTGATGGCTGCACGGACTTATATTGACCTGGAACAGGCCAAGAACTGCTGCAGTGCCTTGACTTTGGCACTGTATTTGATCTATGTCTGCAATGATCCGCTTGCTTTTCTGAATGAGCTACGGCAGGCCCTGGAAGCGGATACAATTCAGGCTGCGTAATCCGAAAAAACACAGTAGAACATGCCTTTTTGTCGTTCCGGTGCGGTTTCTGCGTATCCGGTTCTTTTTTGGTCATCAAATTAAAGTGATACTTTATCTAGGACGGATATTTGTCGTAAATTGAAACAGTTTTTCTTAAATATAGTAAATTTCAGAACTCTGCATAATTCCGACCTAATTATTTCGTGAAGTCGGGTTCATTTTCCATCTTTCGCAAACTTTTGAAGTGTGATATAATGACTTCGACAAAAGGTACAGCTACTACAACGACACTGAAACCGGGTTCTACTACCTGCAGAGCAGATATTACGATCCCAGCATCGGCAGATTCATCAATGCGGATTCCTTTGCTAGCACGGGGCAGGGTTTTCTCGGTAATAACATGTTTGCCTATTGTGGCAACAACCCGGTGGATGGTGAGGATTCCTCTGGAACCTATCACCGCACTCTCAACTCCGGTATTCGCTCTGTTTGCTATGAAGCACCGGGCACAAGAGGAACTGCGCTGGCTCAGTTGCAGAATAAAGGCCCGGCCTTTGATGGCACATTTGTGTACTATGAAAATACCGAGGAGTGTTGCGGAGGTGTGTTAACCGCGCAACTAGGTGTTGCCAACATGTCTTCGCCAGGCGTAACCGACGAAGGCTTTAGTTTAGGAGGATTCGATGTATCGCTAATTCGGTGTGGTTGGAAAGGTTTCTGCCATGAAGTAGAATTTGGAAACATGCTCAATGCTAGTTTATCCACAGATATTTCTTGGTCTGGAAGCGGGTCTCTGAATCTAATGCTATCGGCTTGGAGTCCGTCTCTTATAGTGGTAACAGACCGAGGAACATTTACTTATACTTTGCACATTGGTGCCATTGGTGCTGGAATTGAATGGGGTTACCCGGGTTATGGAAGTTTTAATATCGCACACTGCGGAATAGGTTTTGGTTTTTCGTATCAAAAATAAAACATAGGAGAGTTTAGCGTGATATCTATTAATATTCAGAAAAAGATTATGTGGATTCCTTTTGTCAATTGTATAAATATTTTGACATTTCCCTTTAATCTACCGAGGGTAAAAATTGGATCACGTGCGTGGTGGATGATGTTTGTGTATTTTATTGGATCTTTTGCCGTAGGTTTTGCTTTATTAAATGTAGTGCTTTCGTTGTTTCCAGAAAGTTCTCCGATTTTTGCTTTTTGCAATGTGTATACGATTCCGTTCTGTGTAAACTATGGAATCATTAAGTATCAGGAAAAGTATTCGAACCGTTAATTTGTGTTTTGCTATATGCTGGGGATCAAATATTAGTGCCTCGGAATCTTCGGATCCCTGGGGGCCTGGCTGGACAACACTGGTGCATTGTCTACGGTCATCGACTCCGCTTCTAGCATCAAAACCAAATATTTCTACGATTTCTCTCGGCGACTGTTTAAGTACACCGAGAATGGCTCCAACGACAATCTAAATACCACCGTGGCCTATGTCTACGACAATGACGGGTGCATCACCCCTGCCACCCAGAGCAATGTCCACCGCGACTTCTTCTACGGTGTCAGCGGCACACCTTATGCCCTAAAGCGCAACGGAAACCGGGTTCTACTACCTGCAGAGCCGTTACTATGATCCCAGCATTGGCCGATTCATTAATGCGGATTCCTTCACCTCTACGGGTCAGGGATTCCTGGGATACAATATGTTTGCATATTGTAGTAATAACCCTGTATCCAGAAAAGATGAAAAGGGCGAACTGTGGCTGACGATTATTGGTGGTGCTCTTCTGGGTGCTGCCTTTAGTGCAGGGACTGAATTCTTCAATCAGTGGTATAAAAATGGCTCCATTGCTGAGATTGACTATAAAAGCGTTGCGGTTGAAGCGGTGAATGGTATGTTGACGGGTGCATTGCTTGTTTCTGGTGCATCGGTGGTTTCGAAAGTTGTGGGACGAGCTGTAGTCAATGCCGCTACTTCCCTGGTCCATAGTTACCACAATGATGATTCCCTGGGAATGGCATTGCTCAAAGCAGGAGGAAGCGCTGCAGCAACCTGGGTCATTGGTAGCCGTAGTGGCGCGAAGGCAACTAATAACATGTTGAGCTTATGTATTAATCGTAGTGCACGGTCAGGAATACGTGCCGTTGCATCTGTTTTCACGGAAGTTCCCGCTGTCACCAATATTATCCAGAAGGCTGGTGAGTATTGGAATAACCTTTGGGCTCAGGAAGCACCCAATTACTCAAGCAGTGGTAGTTCTCCCTCCTACAGTAGTGGAGGCACCGGCAAAAACTTTGTTGCCTGTATGTACTGACAAGGCCCAAAAATTGTCTACTAAGGAGGTTCTTGTATGGAAGATGCATTGATTGCATATATGGAATGGTTTTACAAGAAGATATCAATCCCTATCGAAAAATGGCTTGCTCGCCAAAGTGGTTTTGTAAAGGGGACAGTGAAAGGTCTTGCTTATGTAATCGCCTTTCTTCTTCTTGTGATTTGTGCAATTTCGGGTTCTATATATAAAGCATTTGCGAAATAAGATAGTCACAAATATCGTTTTCTGAAGAAGTCCAGGAATATTTTGGATTAGCTATTTTTCAAATTGAGATGTTCAAGAAAGCGTATAGTAAATAGACTAAATTCATTTTCTGCTCTACAGAAAAGCAATGTTCTACAGGAGTTACCATCCCATACTATCTTAATTTCCAGTACAAATGAACTGCTCTTGCTAATTTTGAAGAACGACTCATATGTCCAACTTCAATTCGCTTTATAAGTTCATTCATGGTCTTAGGTGTCAATTCCTGAATATCCACATACTTGCAAAACACGGAATCTGTCTTCCTTCGCTTCATGCTCCGTGCCAAATCCTGTATTTGTTTCAAAACATATGGATATAGAACCTCGTGGTAGATACTGTGTGTCTCAGGACATTCATCTGGTCGGCGATTATGGTGGGTGCATAGGTAGATATCTATCTCACGATCCTTGAGTTTCTTCCGAGATAGGGTTAGCGGATGGCCACAGCAGTCACAGAACAGCAATCCCCGAAATAGATTTTCTCTCCCCATCCGGGCAGGACAGCGATGTTCTGCCCGGATTTTCGCTGCCTGCTCGAAGATCTCTCGGTTGATGATCGGCTCGTGGGCATTGGGAATGACCACACGGCGGTCATCCGACACACTGGCAGACTGTCCGGTTTTGTGGTTGACGACCTCAGTTTTAAGCAGGATCAGATCGCCGGTGTAGACTGGATTGCGCAGGATCGAGCCAATCGTGGCACTGCGCCAGCGGTAGGGATCACCGTCCGTCACTGGCCCAT
>ERZ808026.30-NODE-30-length-22693-cov-4.502432_pt1 | contig 22693 bp, 20 predicted proteins | sample MGYA00380182_ERZ808026 | MGnify/ENA primary metagenome ERZ808026 (study PRJEB31490, sample SAMN06133376) | cow dung metagenome | isolation source: H9 | host: cow | place: China: Chengdu | collected 2015-05 ... | reverse complement strand
GAAATTGCAAGCGAACTAAAGGAAAAAGTATTAACTGATGAAAACAAGAAGAAGGCAAAAAAAGGATTGAAGATTGCTGCAATTATTTTTGGAGTTATTGTTTTGATTGATGTTATTTCTATGATTGTTTATGTTAGTTTGTATGGTTTTCCACAGTAAGGTGAAAATTTCAGTTTTGAGAGGAATTTGATGCGATTGATCTGATAATCGTGAGTACATTTTGAGTACAAAAAATCTGCGACTCAAAGAAAAAATGATAATACCTGATAATATGGCGATAAAAAACTCCTATTTATCAAGGGGATTAACCTAAAATATATTTTAAAGAAAAAAGGATCCTAAAAGGGCATATAGGAAATAAGAAGTACTGAAGGCCCCGTTATTTTCAGATGGCGGGGCCTTTCATGTGAAAAAAGTCTTTGATACCCCATGAGACAAAATTCAAAAAATCAAATGAAAAACTCAAATTTTCGAGTTGAAAACTGCAGAAAAAGGATGAAACGTTTGTATTATTATAGTGAATAAGTATCAACACTATCTATCTCGCTTCATTTATAGTATACTGTCTCTTGGAAAAGAGGGTTATTGCATGTGTAAGAGCCGGGATAATTTTGGGCAGGTGGTTACTTAAGGTGTTCCTCATGTTCGGCGGTTATGATATAGAATATGTAATGAAAAAGGAGAAGACAACATGAAATTTTCAATTTTAGGACCAGGCGGCATTGCAGAAAAAATGGCAGAAACCATTCAAAAAATAGATGGAGTACAGGCGTATGCAGTTGCTTCCAGATCTATGGACAGAGCAAAAGAATTTGCTGACAAATGGGGATTTGAAAAAGCATACGGCTCATATGAAGAATTGGTACAGGATCCGGAAGTAGAACTTGTATATATAGCGACGCCCCATTCTCATCATTATCAATATGCAAAGTTATGTTTGGAGCATGGAAAACCAATCCTGGTGGAAAAAGCATTTACTGTAAATGCAAAACAGGCAGAAGAGATTTTGGCACTTTCCAAGGAAAAACAGCTGTTAGTAGCAGAAGCTATTTGGCCTCGTTATATGCCTAGCCGCAAGATGGTAGATGATTTGCTGGCAGAAGGAGTCATTGGAGAACCAACTTCTATAGTTTCTAACTTTGGTTTTCCGTTGACTCATGTGAATAGAATGTCAAATCCTGAATTGGCAGGAGGTGCCTTGTTAGACTTGACAGTATACCCGATCACATCTGCACTCATGACTTTCCATGGAGAAGTCGTTGATATGCAGGCATCGGCAGTCATGTCTCCAGAGGGAGTAGACTGGTTAGATCAAATTACCTTAACATTCGATGATGGGAAAATGGCAATCTTACATGGCAATATGCTGGCTGTAACGAATATTGACAGCGTGGTTTTAGGAACCAAGGGTTACATGGAAATACAGACGGTGAATAATTATGAGGAAATCCGTGTATATGACAACGAACGTCAACTGATTGGAACCTATCCTGTTCCTGAGCAGATTACAGGCTATGAATATGAAGTCCTGGCGTGCAAAAAGGCTCTTGAAGAAGGATGGATTGAATGTCCTGAAATGCCGCATAAAGAAATTATTCGAGTGATGAAATTGATGGATAAGGCCAGAGAAATCTGGGGATTGAAATTCCCTTGTGAGTAAAAGCAATTGATAGAATTTGAATAAGTTACATAAACCGCAAAAAGTGCTGCCGCGCTAATTTTATTTAGTGCGACAGCACTTTTTTCTGCCATAAAGGGAAGAAATTAATCAGCCCCATTTTTGATCACATCCCCATATCCCAGTCGTATTACCTTTTCCAAATCCTTTACATTCACCTGAACCTGATAGCCAATTTTCCCGGCACTGAAAATAATAGAATCAAAATCCTTTGCACTTTCATGAACCGTAGTTTTTAAAGCTTTTTTCATACCAATTGGAGAGCAGCCTCCGTGAACATATCCTGTCAACGGAAGAAGTTCCTTCGATTTGATCATTTCGATGGATTTTTCACCCACGCATTTTGCTGCCTTTTTCAAATCCAGCTCTTCAGCCACAGGAATGACAAATACATAGTTTGTTTTGGTTTTTCCTACGGTTACCAGTGTTTTAAAAACCTGCGCAGGGTTTTGTTTCAGCATTGCAGCCATTTCCACACCGCTTAATGCCTCTGTAATATCGAGATGATAACTTTGAAATTTAACCTTCTTTTGCGTCAGCACGCGCATGACATTTGTTTTTTCTTCCATTTGTATAGACTCCCTGAAAAGATTGTTCTGTTGTGTATTGCTGACATTGTAGCACGCAGAGCATCTGAATGAAAAGAAAAAAACATTTTATATTGTAAATAACCCCAATAAAGGATATATTAATTAGTGTGAATTTTGAAAATAAAAATCTGATTATTGAAGGAACGATATGGAACCATATTTTAATAGTATAGAGGAAGAACAGGAATATTTTGCCCGCAGGGCAAAAAGAAAACAGCGTATGATCCGTGAGCGCAAACGTCGTCAGAGACGTCGTCGAATCATAAAGCTATGTGCATGTCTGAGTGTGCTTTGTATTCTGTTTGTGGCATGTGCAGGTATTTTTGGAAAAAAAGGAAAAGAAAACAAAACAAAAGCGCAGGCACAGACCAATCAGAATGTGATTGCTAAGGAGAATGAGCCATTTGCAGAATCGGTATCCACAGAACCGGAAGCAGAACCCGCAAAACCAGAAATTCAAAGCTACAGCTTTGAAGAAACTGAACATACAAAAAATATTTACAGTGAAAATGTGATCAGTACCCATGCAATATTAGTTGATGAAAGTACAGACAAAATTGTTGCATGGAAGGGAGCAAAGGAGCGAATCAGCCCGGCATCTATGACAAAGGTTCTGACAGTGCTGGTAGCAGCAGAGCATATCACGGAAGAACAGTTAGAAGATACCTTTACCATGACCATTGACATTACGGATTACTCTTATGTGAATGATTGCAGCAATGTGGGATTTTTGGTGGATGAGAAGATAAAGGTAAAAGATTTATTCTACGGAACGATTCTGCCTTCCGGCGGTGATGCTGCGGTAGGCCTTGCCACTTATGTGGCAGGTTCCCATGAAGCATTTGTTGAGCTGATGAATGAAAAGCTTCAGGAGCTTGGATTATCAGATACGGCTCATTTTACCAATTGCGTAGGCCTGTATGATAAAGAGCACTACTGCACACTTTACGATATGGCAATTATTATGAAAGCAGCCATAAAAAATGATCTATGCAGGGAAGTACTGAAAACAAAATGCTATACAACTGCAGCAACTGCAGAACACCCGGAAGGACTAACCATTTCTAACTGGTTCCTTCGAAGAATCGAAGACAAAGATACTTGCGGCGAAGTGCTTGGTGCGAAAACTGGATTTGTGGCAGAGTCCGGAAGTTGTGCCGTCAGCTATCAGGAATCAGATGACGGAGTTCCGTATATCTGTGCCACAGCAGGTTCCTCAAGCAGCTGGAGGTGCATTTATGATCACGTGGAAATCTATACAAGCTATGTCCCGGATGGAAATGTATAGGAAATGAACAAGATTATTTAAGAAAATTTTAAGAATCTTTTGAGAAAATGAAAAGCTTTCTGTATTACACTAATCAGTAATTACAGAGGGCTTTTTTATGTACGATAGAGAAAATGAGCGAAGATCCAGACGGCTAAAAGAGAAAAGAATGCGTGAAAAAAGAAGACGAAGGAGAAGAAGAAGGATCGTGCGGGCACTGCTGCTTCTGCTTATGACGTTTTTGCTTCTGCTGGCAGGTTTGGGACTTTTCTTTTTAGGAAAGACGTTATTTAAGGATACAGTAAAAGAAAAACTGAGATTACAGTGGGACATAGGAAAGGCTGATGTTGTCCTGGATGCCGGCCATGGGGGAAAAGATCAGGGTGCGAGTTCCGGTGAAGCCATTGAAAAAGACATTACGCTGGAAATTGCAAAAAAGACAAAGAAACTTCTTGAAGAGGCAGGCTGCAAAGTAGGCATGGTTCGTAATGATGATACCTTTGTGGAGCTGGGAGAACGTGCTGAATATGGAAATCGAAAGGAGGCAAAGGTCTTTGTAAGCATTCATTGTAATTCTGCGGAAGAGGAAGCAAACGGCATTGAAACATTTTATACGGAGCAAAAAGGAGAAGAGAGCCAAAAACTGGCACAGCTTCTTCAGGAAAATGTAATTGCGCAGACACAGGCCAGAGACAGAGAAGTGAAGGCTGAAGATTATACGGTAATTGTACGAACTGACATGCCTGCGGCTCTGGTGGAGGTTGGTTTTTTAAGTGATCCTGAAGAATGTAAGCTTCTGCGGCAGGAGGATTATCAGAGGAAGCTGGCGGAGGGAATTGCGGCAGGAATTTTAGCGTATTTGAAGCCTGTTACATAGTTCTTTTGATTTTGAGCATGCTATTTGTGAATTCTTGGAATGGAGCAAAGATAGGATGTTAATTATCAATGGCAGGATTTTTACTATGGAGGAATCCTTAATAGAATGTGGTTTTGTCAGAACAAAAGGAAATTTGATTGAAGAAGTAGGACCAATGTCAGTTCTTTCAGATAAGAAAAACGAAAAAATACTGGATGTTCGAGGTGCCTGGGTAATGCCCGGGCTTATTGATTCTCACGCTCATATTGGAATTACAGAAGAAAAATGGGGAATCATCGGAGATGACAGCAATGAAATGACCAATCCTTCTACGGCAGCTCTTCGTGCTATTGATGGAATCAATCCGATGGATCCTGCATTCCACGATGCCATAGAAGCCGGAATCACATCCGTCATGGCAGGTCCCGGCAGTGCCAATGTGATCGGCGGTCAATTTGTATTTATGAAGACCCAGGGGCGCTGCATCGACAATATGATTGTAAAATACCCTGCCGCAATGAAGATCGCCTTCGGGGAAAATCCAAAAACAACCTATGGAAATCAGGGACAATATCCCTCCACCCGCATGGGGGTTGCTGCAATGCTTCGAAACACACTGCACAAAGCCATTCAATATAAATGCAAAAAAGAAAGAGGAGAATTATCGGAGGAAGATTTTGAACTGGAGCCATGGCTTCCTGTCTTAAACAAAGAAATTCCCCTAAAAGCTCATGCCCACAGGGCAGATGATATTTTGACAGCAATTCGGATTGCAAAAGAATTCGATGTGAATATTACCATTGACCATGGAACAGAAGGACACTTGATTACAGACGAAATAAAAGCTTCCGGATATCCCGTGATCGTAGGAACAGACTTAACTTCCCGTTCAAAGCTGGAAGTGCAGAATATGAATTTTAAGACCTGCGGGATTTTACAAAAGGCTGGGATTTTATGCGCTATTACAACAGATCACCCGGTTGCTCTGATACAATCGCTTCCTTTGTGTGCAGGGCTGGCAGTCAAACATGGTCTGCCCCTGGAGGAGGGACTTCGAGCAATTACCATCAATGCAGCAAAGATCTGCAGGGTGGATGACAGAGTTGGAAGCCTGAAAAAAGGGAAAGATGCAGATATTGTAATATTTTCCGGAAATCCCATGGAGATTTTTACAAAAACATTATATACTATCATAGACGGAAAAATTATCTATGACAGTCATAAATAGGGAGGAAATTTTATGTTACATGATGGTAAAATCTGGGTGGGAACATCCGGTGATGAAAAAGTATATATTTATCCGAAAATGGCAAATCGCCACGGTCTGATTGCAGGTGCAACAGGTACAGGAAAGACAGTTACTTTGAAAGTTCTTGCAGAATCTTTTAGTGATGCCGGTGTGCCGGTATTTTTGGCAGATGTTAAGGGCGACCTTGCAGGAATGTGTATGTTTGGTACAGAAAGCGACAGTGTAAAAAAACGTGTAGACGAAATGGGACTTGCCGCAGAAGGCTTTGATTTTTCGTCTTATCCAACTACCTACTGGGATATTTATGGAGAAAAGGGGATGCCTCTTCGTGCAACGATTTCCGAAATGGGTCCGTTACTTCTTAGCAGAATCCTGGATTTAAATGATACACAGTCGGATATTTTGACGATCATTTTCAAGATTGCAGATGATGAAGGGTTGCTGCTGCTGGATACAAAGGATTTGAAATCTATGATTCAGTATGTATCTGACCATTCAAAGGAATATGCGCTGGAATATGGGAACATGGCAAAACAGAGTCTGGCAGCAATTTTACGTTCCGTTGTGGCGTTGGAAGCAGAAGGCGGCGATAAATTCTTTGGTGAACCTGCTGTCAGCATTGGGGACTGGCTTTGCACAGACTGCAGCGGCAAAGGAGCTATTCAGGTGCTGGATTGCCAGAAGCTTATTAACAATCCAAATATGTATTCTACATTTATGCTTTGGATGATGGCAGAGCTTTTTGAAACATTACCGGAAGCAGGAGACAGACCAAAACCTAAGATGGTATTCTTCTTTGATGAAGCACATTTATTATTTGAAAATGCTTCTAAAACATTGCTTAGTAAGATTGAACAGGTGGTAAAACTGATTCGTTCCAAGGGTGTGGGAATCTATTTTATCACACAGAATCCTGCGGATATTCCGGATGATGTTTTAGGTCAGCTTGGCAATAAGGTACAGCATGCCCTTCGTGCCTATACACCAAAGGAACAGAGAGGGGCAAAGGCAGCGGCACAGTCCTTCCGTGAAAATCCGGAATTTGATACATACGAGGTACTATCACAGCTGGGAATCGGGGAAGCCCTTGTTTCTGTATTAGATGAGGAAGGGATTCCAACAGTGGTAAAACGGTGTAATATTTTACCGCCGCAGAGCCAGATGGGTGCGCTGGATGATGAAACAAGAAAATCCGAGATTTTAAATAATCTGCTCTATACAAAATATACGCAGGAGCTGGATCGTGAATCTGCGTACGAGCTTTTAACAAAGAAAGTGGCAGCAGAAGAAGAGGAAGCTGCGGAAGCAAAAGCGGCAGCGGATGCGGAAAAACTTCGTTTAAAAGAAGAAGCAGCAGAAGAAAAGCAGCGTCTTAAAGAGGCAGAAGCAGCAGAAAAACAGAGACTGAGAGAAGCAGAAAAGGAAAAGGCTGCAAAGGAAAAACAGATGAAACGTGCGGTCAAGAGTGTTGCAAGCAGTGCCACAGGAACCATTGGCCGTGAGCTTGGTAAAACCATTGGAAATTCCGTGGGGGGAAGCTTTGGAAAACGACTGGGAGGTAACGTAGGTGCTTCTTTAGGACGAGGACTGTTAAGTACCTTATTTAAATAAGCAGCAAATAAAGCCTTCATAGAGGGAATGAAAGACAGACCTGTTAATCTGTAATAGTGGTAGACAATCTACCAATCTTCGTATATTCTATTATGGGCGGACGAACAACGGAAGTCTATTATTTTTGTAACTAGGAGGAAAGATACATGGCGTGGTATGATGAGGCAGTCTTTTATCATATTTATCCATTGGGGCTGACAGGAGCTCCAAAACAGAATTCTTATGGAGAACCGATTTCCCGGTTAAATACATTATTTCCATGGATTTCGCATATTAAGGAGATCGGATGTAATGCAATTTACATCGGACCGCTTTTTGAATCTGTAGGGCATGGCTATGAAACAACAGATTATAAAAAACTGGATGGCAGACTTGGGACAAATGAAGATTTGACAAATTTTGTAGCGGAATGTCACAAACAGGGAATTCGGGTAATTTTGGATGGTGTATTCAATCACACAGGCCGTGATTTCTTTGCTTTTCAGGATATTAAATGCAATAGAGAAAATTCTCAATATAAGGATTGGTACTGTAATGTGAATTTCTGGGGAAATAATTCCTTTAATGATGGGTTTTCCTATGAAAACTGGGGAGGCTATGACCTTCTTGCAAAATTAAATCAGCACAATCCGGCAGTGAGAGATTACATTTGCGATGTAATCCGTTTCTGGGTAAAAGAATTCGACATTGATGGAATTCGTCTGGATGCGGCGGATGTTATGGATTTTAACTACATGAAGGCACTGCGCAATGTGGCAAATGAAGTGAAGCAGGATTTTTGGCTCATGGGAGAAGTAATCCATGGGGATTATTCTCGCTGGGCAAATGAAGGGACACTCCACTCTGTAACAAACTATATGCTTCATAAAGCATTGTATTCCGGTCATAATGATCATAACTATTTTGAGGTTGCTCATACTATCAAATACGTGAACGGCATGGTTGGAAACAATTTAAAACTTTACACTTTCGTGGATAATCACGATGTAGAGCGTATTTATACGAAATTGCAAAATAAAGCACATTTTATGCCGGTACATGTGATGCTTTATACATTACCGGGAATTCCGTCTCTTTATTATGGTTCCGAGTTTGGGATTGAAGGACGTAAGGAACGCTATTCCGACGATTCCTTAAGACCGGCTTTAAATTATGAAGATTACAAGGATGCAGTAAAGACCAATGAATGTACAAAGCTGATCGCAGCTTTAGGTAAGATTCGTCAGAATACACCGGCTTTAATGTATGGGGATTATAAAGAACTGCTGCTTCAGACAACACATTTTGCCTATGCAAGAATTCTGGATGGCAAATCAGTGATCACAACCTTAAACAATGGGGACAACGAAGTTTCCATGAATTTAGCAGCCGGAAATTCTGCAGAATATGTTGGTGCGCTGACAGGCGAGAGAGTTGCTGTAAATGGCGGATGCATTCAGGTGAGAGTCCCTGGAAACTTTGGTGAAATCTGGATTCCGGCAGAAATTTACAACGACAGCATTGCGCCGATTAAGACAGTGGAAATTAAGAAAGCACCGGTGCCTGTGAAAGCAGAAACTCCGGAACAGAAAAAAGAGACTGCGAAGGAAGAAGTAAAAACCGAGATAAAGACTGAAGCAGAATCTGAAAAAATCGCGGTAGACTGGAGCAAATCCTATGAAGATATGACCGTAGAAGAACTTCAGGAAGCAATTCTTGAAAAAATGAGAAGCAACGGTCCGGTGACAGACTATATGCTAAGAACTGTCAAGGAAAATACACATCACGGTTCACTGGTGAGCTGGGTGAGAAGCTTTAGATAATTGAACAACGTATTTGTCCCCGCTCTTTTAGAGCGGGGATTTTTTTAGAGATAATCTTGTTATGTAGAAACATGATAGACAAAAGACAAAAATAGGATTGCGCGTCAATTTGCGATATGTTAACATAAAATCAAAGCAATGAATTTCAAAAAAGTTTTCTTGGTGGTATTCCACATCTTAAAATAGAAATCTAGCTGCTCCGTTCTGAAATCCTGCTTTAAATTTCCAATTAATTTATGCAGGATAAAGAAACAGCAATCTTTTTCCTGCCAGATAACCGTATAAGGAGGAAAAAGATGAACAGTATTAGAAATATTATTCCGGCAAATGTAAAAACCAGGCTGGACAAAATGAATTTATTAGATCGATTTCTATTTAATGAAACAGTAGAAGATCCGGAAGTGTATAATGCAATGGTAGAAATTTTGTTAGAAGGACATGTTTCAATGATTCATTGGACAGAAACTGAGAAGGAAGTCAGAGTTTCACCGCAGCTTAGACAAATTCGACTGGATGTGATTAGTGCTGATGAAGACGGCGAACTATATCAATTGGAAATGCAGAAGAAAAATACCAGAAATCTCCCGAAACGGAGCCGTTATTACCAGGCGCAAATAGATGTTTCTTTGTTGGATCCGGGATGCATTGATTTTAATAAGTTAAATGAGCTGACAACAATTTTAGTAGCACCATTTGACATATTCGGATATGGGTTGTATAGATACACTTTTGAAGAATTTTGTCAAGAAGTTCCGGAATTAAGATTAAACGATGGTGCCAGAAGAATCTTCATTAATACAAAAGGTAATAATCCGGAAAAGTTTTCAGAGGAATTTCTGGATTTTATGGAATATATCAACAAAACTACAGATTTAATTGCTGCAAAATCAAAAAGCAGTAAGATTCAGAAAATTCACGACAGAGTTCAAAGGGTGAAAGACTCTGAAAAGGTAGGGGTGAAACTTATGCAGGCATGGGAAGAAAAATACTATGATAAATTGGAGGCCAGAGAAGAGGGCCTTGCGGAAGGCAGAGCAGAGGGTGAATTGCGTGCAGTAATACGAATGACTTGCAGGAAAATGCGCAAAGGTTTATCAGCGCAGGAAATTACAGAAGATTTAGAAGAAGATGAAGCTTTCATTTTTTCAATTTACCAGATTGCACAGGAATTTGCACCAGAATATGATGAAGAAAAAATTTTGGAAATATATATGCAAAAAAAGCTGAGTAAATTATAGACGCCAGTCCTATGGGTTAATGAAACCCCGGCCATGTGGTCGGGGTTTTTTAGGTGTTTTCGACACATTTCTATAAACATTACATATAGTAATAAAAAAGAGAAATGGGAGTCGCATGTATTATCAGAAAATATATCTGCCCTTTGATGGGATGTACCCGGAAAAAGAATCCGGGATGTTTTATTTTCCGAGAAATAAGGAAGAGCATGAAAGAGATAAAAAAAGAATCTATAATATGTATCCGGAGACTGCAAAACGTCTTGCACCGTATGTAGAAGAGGTTTGTGACCGTATGGAGTATGAGGGAGGAATTCTTTACGACGAATATCCGGATCAGCTGGTGTTAAGGCTTGCATGCCACGATATCTGCAAACAGGTACAGAACGAAAATGATGCGGAGGATGTACTGATGGATATCTGTCAGATTTTGCTTTATCATGAAATGTATTTGAGAAGATGCAAAAGAAGAGAAAGAAGAAATCGGAAATTTTTTTAGGTAAAATGGGCTGCTTTACAGATGGCAGCCCATTTGTTATACATTTTTTCTTTTCTTTCCCCAATTTTTTGTGCTACAAAAACTGTAATCCCCATGGATAAGCCTGTAATGACAGTGGTTACGGTATGCATTAACTGGCTTCCGGTAGAGACGCCGGAAATATCTGCGGTTGTGGCGAATTGTCCTACCACCAGTAAATCTACTCTGCCATACAAAGATTGCAGAAACATAGCTGCAAGTACAGGGAAGGCAAACTTAATCAGTGAGCCAAGGACACTTCCGCTTGTAAAATCTTTTGTTTTTTTCATAATCTCATCGTTCTTTCTTCTAAAATATCATTTGTTATAGAGGTTAAATAATTCGATACTGTTCATAGAGCTTTAGATAAGTGTCTTCCACATGGGCAAACGGTACGAATTCATAATTCAAGGGAATCTGCAATTCGGGTGCTGCGTTACTGCAACACTCATTCAATAGTTCTTTCAAATCGTAATATAACAAATCGTTATCAATCTGTTTTACCAATTCCAATTCCTTTGAAGTCAAGCTGCTTCCCAGAAATTTTTGGTAAATCAAATTTAATAAGTGTTCCTCGATAATTACATACTCTGGCATAGAAGCTTTCAGTGGTTTTGGAACGTCAGACATATAGCTCTCGCACGCATCATGAAGCAGGCATGCCAGAATCACACGATGTGAATACCCTCTGGCAATGGCTTCTTTTGCAGCATTGATACAGTGCTGTCCTACGGAAAAGAAGGTTTTTACCTGTCCGTTTCCACGGCAGATCATGGAAAGTGCATGTGCAATGTCCTGAATATCCACTTGAGTCATATCCGGATTTATCGGGTCAAAATGTTTTCCTGTATAAGTAGTGATGTAACTCATAATTTCCTCAATGAAACGTGGGATTGACACCCGTATAATTTGCTTGTTAGAATAAAAATTACGATATATGATTGGAAATTTCAAGTATTAAGTTTATATATAAGGATAGAATTATGGAAAGATTAAAAAACATATTAGAAGAGCAGTTAAATGAAAATTTAAGTCAGATTATCATCAGTAATCCCCGCCGTATGGCTCTTGCTCAAAAAATAAAAATCCGTCCGGTTCTTTTAAAAGAGCAGTTGAATTTTCAGGTAACAGAATATAAAGGAAAACAGGTTTTTCATGAAAACATGGAAAAACAGGCTGTGGCTGCTTATGTGAGAGAGCAGATGGAAAACTTTTTTGGACAGATGGTGCTGGAAAGCACCACAAAAACGGTAAATGTACTGGTCAGCAAAAAAGGAACTGTAACCATAAAACAGAAAGTTCAGAAAAATGAAGTAAAACCGGGAGCGCTTTCTCATAATAGAAAGAAGCGCTACATTTTAGAAGAAGGAACCGTGATTCCGTTTCTGGTGGATCTGGGGGTACAGACCAGGGAAGGAAAAATTGTTCATTCCAGATACGACAAATTTCGACAGATTAACCGGTTTTTAGAGTTTATTCAGGATATTGTAGAAGATTTGCCAAAGGGACGGGAGATTACCATTGTTGATTTTGGTTGCGGAAAGTCCTATCTGACCTTCGCAATGTATCATTATCTGAAAGTGATGAAGGGTTTTGATATTCGTGTCATCGGACTGGATCTGAAAGAAGATGTGATTGCATATTGTAATGAGTTGAAGGATCGGTATGGTTATGAGAAAATGTCTTTTACAACCGGGGACATTGCAAGCTATACTGGTGTAGATGCCGTAGATATGGTAGTAACCCTTCATGCATGCGATACAGCCACAGATTACGCTCTGGAAAAAGCGGTAAAATGGGGAGCAAGTGTGATTCTGTCAGTACCATGCTGTCAGCATGAATTAAACTATCAGATGAAAAATGAAGGGCTGTCAGCTGTCTTAAAATATGGACTTTTAAAAGAACGTATTGCGGCATTGGTAACGGACGGACTTCGGGCTGAAATGCTGGAGCAGATGGGGTATGACACCCAGGTGCTGGAATTTATCGATATGGAGCACACACCGAAGAACATTCTGATTCGTGCGGTAAAAAGGAACAAAGACAGAAAAGCCAACTTTGAGAAATACGAGGAATGCTGCAGTGCGTTGGGGGTTGATCCAATGCTGGGCAGATTATTATATAGGAGCTAGAGGTAACTTTTGAAAAAGATTATTATTAAGATTATTACAATTATTATGGCCTTTGTGGCAGGGGTTGTGGCCACCAGTTATCTGTATAACAAAGGAAATCTGGACATGACGGCTCATATGGCCGAGGCTACGCTGCCAATTTTATACTATGAATATGATGGACAGTATGTAAATCCTTCCTATGGCTACACTGCGGAAACGGATGCTTCCTGTATGCGAAGTGCGATCATACCATTGGATGATGAGAGAACTCTGGACATTGCACTTGAAAAATATAATGCTGAAATTGAATCAGTAAGCTATGAAGTGAGAAGCATTGATATGGAGCGTCTGATCCAGAATGGCGAGGTCGACAAATTGGAAGAATCCGGCCAGTATTTGAAAGGAAGCATCAAGGTCAAAGACCTGCTGGAAGATTCCGAAGAATATTTACTGATCTTTCATGTGATCACAGAGAACTTTGAAGATGTGCAGTACTATTCCAGAATCAAAAATGGTTCCGGGGAGCTGCTGGAAGCCTGCAGGAAGTTTGCCTTTGATTTTCATAATGCAACCTTAGATCCGAACAATGATTATCCCCTTACCCAGTATCTGGAAACTGATACAGCGAGAAAAGAGAATTCTCTTGGATATGTGGACATCAATTCCAGATATAAAATGCTCATCTGGGATGGGATGAAGGTTACAGAGAGCAAAGCACCGACGGTTACTTATCTGGAATCAGAGAATGATGTGGTTTCTTTGCAGCTGGATTATCAGGTGGCTTATGAGAACGAAAACGGAGAACAGGAAGAATATCAGGTAAAGGATTATTACCGTATACGACAGACCAATATCCGAATGTACCTGCTGGATTATGAAAGATATACAGAGCGTATTTTTGACAGTGAAGCTCCGGTATTTGGGGAAACAAGTCTGAATCTGGGGATTCAGTGGGAGAAAATTCCACATATGAGCAACGAGGAAGGCAGTGTGGTTAACTTTGTGGTTTCTAACGAGCTTTGGAGCTATGATGTTGCCCAGAATAAGCTTTCGAAAGTCTTCAGTTTTAAAAACGGGAATGATAAACGAGGACTTCATGAGGAATTTGAGATACAGCTGATCAACATGGAAGATTCCGGAAGCATGGACTTTATTGTCAAAGGCTATATGAACCGTGGACGCCATGAAGGGGAAAATGGTATCGCAGTGATGCGCTATGACAGTTTGACAAATACAACAGAAGAGCTTCTTTTCATTGAAAGCAGGGAATGCGCTGATGTGCTGGCTCAGACGGCCGGAGAATTGGTTTATATCAGCTATGACGACAAAATGTATGTGTCGCTTTCAGGGGATATTTATGCAATTGATTTAAAGATCAAAAGTGTAGAAACTCTGACAGAGGATTTAAGGGCAGGTGCCTACCTGATCTCCAGAGCAGGAGATATGATCGCATGGCAGCACGGAGAGGATCGGTTTTCCTCTACACAGATTACTACCATGGATATGAAGACGGGCGTGCGCCATACCTACAGTGCCAAAGCGGGAGAATATTTGCGTCCGCTGGGATTTAGCGGAGATGATTTTATCTACGGTGTTTGTTCGGAAGGTGATGTGGCAGAAGATTTTGCAGGAAATACACTTTTCCCAATGCACCGGGTGGAAATCGTAGACAGCAGGGGAGAACTGATCAGAAACTTTGATTATCTCTCAAAAAATAAATATGTTGTCTCTGCCACCATGGAGAATAACCGAATCAATCTGCAGTGTATCAGTAAAAATGGCGATGGAACCTATTCCGAAACACTGGCAGAAGCGATTACAAGCAGCGAAGAAGAGCTGGTAAGCAGTATTACCCTTTCTGAAGTAAAACATGATGAAAAGAAGATAGAGCAAATGTTTACCTATCAGGCAAAAGCAAAGGGAAAAATGAAGAGGATTACACCAAAGCAGATAATCTTTGAAGAAAATCGTAATCTTGCTCTTGCATCTGAAGAAGAAAATCATAACTTCCATGCTTATGCAAAAGGAAATGTGATGGGAGTATATCCGGAAATCAGAAAAGCAATTCAGAAGGCTTATGATGATATGGGCGTTGTAACAGATCATAACGGTCAGGTTGTCTGGGAGCGTGGAAATAGAAAAACAAGGTCAGTTTTGGAACTGGCAAACGGTACAGAAGGCTTAGAGGCTTCCGGCAGTCTGGAAGGAAGTTTGCGAGTTCTGTTAGAAAATGAGGGTGTTTATACGGATGTAAAGGCAGCTTTGGACAGCGGAAGAAGTCCGTATCAGATTTTAAAACAGAATTCCCAGAAACACCCGGAAAACTTTACCGGCTGCAATCTGGCATCAGTTTTATATTATGTCAGTGAAGGAAATTATGTGCTTGCCATGTTGGATGCAGGCAGCGCGGAATTGATCGCAGGCTATGATGCCCAGAACATTTACGTGTTAAATCCATTGACCGGAGAGGTACACAAAGAAGGGCAGAAAGATGCGACAGCAAAATATGAAGCTTGTGGAAATGTATTCTTCAGCTTTTTAAAATAAAAATTACTATATACAATGGGAGGAATATTAAAATGGCAACAGCATGTCAGTACAAAACAAAAAACGTATGCGCAAGCATGATCAACTTTGAGCTGGAAGGAAATGTAGTAAAGAATGTATCATTCCAGGGCGGATGCAATGGAAACTTAAAAGCGATCAGTAAATTGGTGGAAGGGATGACCGTAGAGCAGATTGAAAATTATTTAAAAGGAAATACCTGCGGTATGAGAAATACTTCCTGCGCAGATCAGCTGGCACAGGGTGTACGCAAAGCATATGAAGAATTAAATCAGTAATAATATAACAAAAATATATTTGCCCCTGCACAAGCATTTTACAACAATCGCCTCGAGGCTTCGCTTAACCTCGGCGATTCCTTGCAAAATGTTTGCACAGGGGCAATTTACGTTTTTTCAAACTTTTTACTTATTTAAGCAGCTCTAATAATTCCGGGAATTTTTTTATGCTGTAGTCATAGCGGTCTGGTTTGCCGAAGCCGTATTCGCAGTATACGAATGGGATTCCTGCAAAGCCGGCAGCATCTGCATCTCCCTGGGTATCGCCTACATAAATGGCGGATCTGAAATTGTTTCGTTCCATGACAAGCTTACAGTTTTCTCCTTTTGAAAGACCGGTGTAACCAGGGCACTCAAAATCGGTAATGTATTTTTCAATGCCAAGGGCTTTCATAGTCAGCTCAATGTAGCCTGCCTGACAATTGCTGACAATACAAATCTTATATTTTTTTGAAAGTTCACGAATGGTTTCTACAACGCCCTCAAAAATATTCCCGGGAGATTTCGTAAGAATTTCTTCTTCGTGCGCGCAGCAATGATCCATTAACTTCATCTGTTCATCTGGAGAAAGTTCAGGAAATACAGCCGCTGCAATTGCCCACATCGGACGTCCAAATAATTTCTTTAAATTATCTGCAGTTGGTCTCCAGGCAATATCATCGCGTCCTTTTAAAGCTTCACCCCAGGCTTCTGCAACCACCGGTGTTGTATCCCACAATGTTCCATCAATATCTAAAATAATGCAGTCCATAATTTTCCTCGTTTCTGTTTCCTTCTGTTATTTTCAGTGTATAGAAAAAGCCATAGAAAAGCAATGAATTTTATGTTATACTTCATTGTTAAGTGAGGATGTTTATGAAGTATTCAAATATTGAGCAGGCCCGTTTTAAAGAACGCCCGAATCGCTTTATTGCATATGTGGAAACAGAGCATGGAAGGGAAGTCTGCCATGTGAAAAACACGGGCCGCTGTAAGGAATTACTGCAGCCGGATGCAGTTGTATATGTGCAGAGGAATGATAATCCTGCCAGAAAAACGAAGCTGGACTTAATCTGTGTAGAGAAAACTCCCTATCTTGTTAACATGGATTCTCAGGCACCCAATGGGGCGGTGAAGGAATGGCTTCAGGCCGGCAATCTGTTTTCGAAAAATGCAGTGATCTATTCGGAAAAAACTTACGGCGAGTCACGCTTTGATTTTTATATTGAAGATGGGGAACGTAAGGCGTTTATGGAAGTGAAGGGCGTGACCCTGGAAGAGAACGGTGTGTGCCGTTTCCCCGATGCGCCAACGGAGCGGGGAGTTAAGCATATCAGGGAGCTGATCAAATGCCGGTCGGATGGCTATGAGGCATATATTCTATTTGTGATTCAGCTAAGCCCTGTGAAATATTTAGAGCCAAATGATGTGACACATAAAGCCTTTGGAGATGCATTAAGAGAGGCTGCAAAGGCAGGGGTGCATGTCTTGGCGAGGGATTGTAAAATTACCATAGATTCTATGGAGATTATGAATGAAGTAGAGGTCAGATTGTAAATGCTGGAGGAAATCGTAGTTCCGCTTTTGGAATGGTATGATAAACAGAAACGTACATTGCCCTGGCGCAGCAAACCTACGCCTTATCGTGTGTGGGTATCGGAAATTATGCTGCAGCAGACCCGTGTGGAGGCGGTAAAACCATATTTTGCAAGGTTTATGAAGGCCCTGCCAACGGTGAAAAAGCTGGCAGCCTGTCCGGAAGAGGAGCTTCTGAAATTATGGGAAGGCCTTGGATATTATAACCGTGTGAGAAACATGCAAAAGGCAGCGCAGATTCTTGTAAAGGAAAATAAAGGAGAAGTTCCGGCACAGTTTGAAGAACTGATCAAATTGCCGGGAATCGGCAAATATACGGCCGGTGCCATTTCTTCCATTGCATTTGGCATTCCTGTGCCGGCGGTGGATGGGAACGTGCTGCGTGTGATCACAAGGATCACCGCGGATGAGAGAGACATCGCAAAGGATTCCGTGAAGCAGGCCATTGCAAGAGACATTCAGGAAATCATTCCCATGCGAAGAGCGGGAGATTTTAACCAGGCCCTCATTGAGCTTGGTGCAATTGTCTGCGTGCCAAATGGTCCGGCAAAATGCACGGAATGTCCGGTGGCTCATTTGTGCGAAGCAAGGAAGCAAAATATGGTGCAGAACCTTCCGAAGAAAGCCCCAAAGAAGGCAAGAAGTGTGGAAGAAAAGACGGTACTGATCATCAAGGATGGTGAAAAAATTGCTATCCGAAAGAGACAAAACAAAGGCTTGCTTGCAGGATTATATGAGCTTCCAAACGTGGAAGGACATTTATCAGAAGATGAAGTGTTAACCCTTGTAAAATCTTATGGTCTGGCGCCATTATTCATTCAGAAGCTGGAGGATTCCAAGCATATTTTTACACATAAGGAGTGGCACATGACCGGGTTTGCGGTGCGTGTGGAGGAATTAGAGGGAGAGTCCGAAGGGATGCTTCTGATAGACAGAGAAGTGGTAGAAAAAGAGTATCCGATTCCATCAGCATTTGCGGCATACGCAAAGCATATGGATATTATACTGGGAAACAAAAGGTAAATGAGGTGACAAAGTATGAAGTTATTATCGATTGGAATTCCATCTTATAATTCCGAAGGATTTATGAGAAAATGTATTGAATCCCTGCTTCCTGGTGGTGAGGAAGTGGAAATTATCATTGTCAATGATGGTTCTAAGGATGGCACAGCTGCCATTGCAGATGAATATGCTGCGAAATATCCAACCATTGTAAAGGCTGTTCATCAGGAGAATGGTGGACATGGCGAAGCGGTGAATGCAGGTCTTCGCAATGCCACAGGTTTATATTACAAAGTTGTAGACAGTGATGACTGGGTAAATGAGGAAGCCTATTTAAAGATTTTAAACAAGCTGGCAGAGCTTGTAAAAACCGGTGATATGGTAGATATGCTTATCAGCAACTATGTCTATGAAAAAGAAGGCAGAAAACGCAAAAAAGTGATGCAGTATCGCACTGCATTTCCAACAGATACAGTGTTTACATGGGATGATGTGAAATTCCTTCACGTTGGTCAGTATATTTTAATGCATTCCGTTATTTATCGTACACAGATGCTCAAGGACTGTGGATTGGAGCTCCCAAAGCACACCTTTTATGTAGATAACATTTATGTATATCATCCATTGCCATATGTGAAAAAAATGTATTATATGGATGTGAATTTCTACAGATACTACATCGGACGTGAAGGCCAGTCTGTACAGGAAGAAATCATGATCGGACGAATTGATCAGCAGATCCGTGTGAATAAGATTCTCATAGATGACTGTGATGTATGGAAGCTGAAAAACAAAAAGCTCCGCAATTATATGCTTAGTTATCTGGAAATTATGATGACTGTATCATCAATTCTTGCGATTCGCTCCAAGACAGAAGAAAATCTGGCGAAAAAGAAAGAACTTTGGCAGTATCTGAAAGCCAAAGATGTGCGTTCCTACAAAAAAATCCGCAGAAGCGTTATGGGAAATACCATGAATCTTCCGGGTGAGGGCGGACGAAAAATCTCAGTGGCGGCCTATAAGATTGCACAGATGATCGTAGGATTTAACTAAATGCAGGAAAAGCCTGGAAAAGCGCACAAACTGCTTGACATCCTGCAATACGTATAATAAAATTACCACGTATCAAATGAACAGAGAAAGAAATCTCTTATTCAGAGTGGCGGAGATAAAAGGATCTATGAAACCACGGCAACCCCGACATCGGAAGGTGCCAGCCTGAGCGAGTAATCGAACAATAAGAGGATTTGGAATATACGAAATATCCAGGTCCGCTTATGCGGACCTTTTTTAATGAATCCCTAAGAGATTCTTTCAACAACAAAGAAAAGGAGAATGAACCATGGAGAAATTTTTATTTACTTCCGAGTCCGTAACAGAAGGACATCCGGATAAAATCTGCGACCAGATTTCAGATGCCATCTTAGATGCAATTATGGAAGCAGACCCAAACAGCCGTGTAGCATGTGAAACAGCAACTACAACAGGTCTTGTACTTGTTATGGGTGAAATTACAACAAATGCTTATGTAGATATTCAGAAAATCGTACGTGAAACAATTCGCGAAATCGGTTATACAAGAGGAAAATTCGGTTTTGACGCTGATAACTGTGCAGTGATTACAGCAATTGACGAACAGTCTACAGACATCGCAATGGGTGTTAACAAGGCTTTAGAAGCAAAAGAAAACCGTATGAGTGAAGAAGAAATTGAAGTAATCGGTGCCGGAGACCAGGGTATGATGTTTGGTTACGCTTCTAACGAAACACCGGAACTGATGCCATATGCAATTTCCTTAGCACACAAATTAGCACTTCGTCTGACAGAAGTTCGTAAAAACGGAACACTTACTTACCTTCGTCCGGACGGAAAAACACAGGTGACTGTAGAATATGATGAAAACGGTAAACCGGCTCGTCTGGATGCAGTTGTATTATCTACACAGCATAGTGAAGATGTGACACAGGAACAGATTCACGCTGATATCAAAAAATATGTATTTGATGAAATCCTTCCACAGGATATGATTGATGAAAACACAAAATTCTTTATCAACCCGACAGGTCGTTTCGTAATCGGCGGACCTCACGGAGACAGCGGTTTAACAGGACGTAAGATTATCGTAGATACTTACGGCGGATATGCTCGTCACGGCGGCGGTGCATTCTCCGGTAAAGACTGTACAAAGGTAGACCGTTCTGCAGCTTACGCAGCACGTTATGTAGCAAAGAACATCGTAGCAGCTGGTCTTGCTGATAAATGTGAAATCCAGTTATCTTACGCAATCGGTGTTGCTCATCCAACATCTATCATGGTTGACACCTTTGGAACAGGTAAGCTTTCAGAAGAAAAGATGGTTGAAATGATTCGTGAAAACTTCGACCTTCGCCCAGCGGGAATCATTAAAATGCTTGACCTTCGCCGTCCGATCTACAAACAGACAGCAGCTTACGGTCACTTCGGAAGAACAGACCTTGATCTTCCTTGGGAAAAGACAGATAAGGCTGAAATCCTTAAAAAATATTTATAAGAATTTGTTGCAGGCACGCTTTGGCGTGCCTGTTTGTTTTAGAAAAACTTTAGAAAGTTATGAATTGTTTAGGTGTGGATCCTTCGTTTATGTGCTATAATCAGGAAGAATATGGAGATTATATCATGAAAATAAGAACAAAACTGTTTATTGCATTCTTTTTAATTATTGGACTTCCAATGCTTCTTCTAAGTACCGGAGTCATCGCCTTTACGCAGCATCATATGGATAAGCTTTACGCGCTGCAGGTAGAAACTGCAACCGTGGAGGAAATTGCTCAGGCAGTCAAACTGTTTGCTTTGGATGTCAGAGAGTATATTTCCAACCTGATGATGATGCTTTGTCTGGTGGTTCCTGTGATCGTCATCTGTCTGGTACTCTGGATTTATCATAGTATCGTTACGCCGATTCATATGCTGCAGATGGCAACTCAAAATATCAAAAATGGCAATCTGGATTTTGAGGTAGAAGTTCATAACAAAGATGAGATTGGTGAACTTTGTGAAGACTTTGAAGAAATGCGTATTCGCCTCAAAGACAATGCAGCGGAAAAACTGAGGGCAGAACAGCAGAACAAGGAACTGATCAGCAACATTTCCCACGATCTGAAAACACCGATCACGGCTATCAAGGGTTATGTAGAAGGACTGATGGACGGGGTCGCAGATACGCCGGAAAAACAGAATAAATATTTGCAGACCGTTTACAGCAAAGCCATTGACATGGATCATTTAATTAATGAGCTGTCATTTTATTCCAAAATTGATACCAACAAAATTCCATATACCTTTAGCCGCATCAATGTAGTGGGCTATTTTGAAGACTGTGCAGAAGAGCTGAGCAGAGAACTGGAAGAGGAGCAGATCGGTTTCTCTTATCAGAATTATGTGGATGATTCTGTGCAGATGATAGCGGATGCGGAACAGATTAAGCGAGTGATCAACAATATTGTGGGAAATTCAAAGAAATATTCCGATAAAGCAGAGACAAAGATCCGCATGACTGTTAAGGACGTAGGTGATTTTGTACAGATAGAGATTGAAGATAACGGCAAAGGAATTGCGGCGAAAGATCTGCCATACATTTTTGACCGTTTCTATCGAACAGATGCTTCCAGAAATTCTTCCAGAGGCGGAAGCGGCATTGGCCTTTCTATTGTAAAGAAGATCATGGAAGATCATGGAGGCAAGATCTGGGTAACCAGCAAAGAAGGAATTGGTACAGTGATGTACCTTGTCATTAGAAAATATCAGGAGGTTCCGGTAAATGAGTAAGATTTTGATTGTAGAAGACGAAGTGGCCATTGCAGAGCTTGAGAAGGATTATCTGGAGCTTAGCGGCTTTGAAGTAGAGGTAGTACATCAGGGAGATGTTGGTCTTCTTCGGGCATTAAAAGAAGAATTTGCTCTCATCATTCTGGATTTGATGCTTCCAGGCGTGGATGGTTTTGAAATCTGCCGCAAGATCCGTGAGACAAAAAATACACCGATTATTATCGTATCTGCGAAGAAGGATGACATTGACAAGATCAGAGGACTTGGCATGGGTGCAGACGATTACATGACCAAGCCTTTTAGTCCGAGTGAGATGGTCGCCCGTGTAAAAGCCCATCTTGCAAGATACGAGAGACTGGTCAGCAGCGGAGTGCCAAGCAATGACATTGTGGAAATCCGCGGCATTAAGATTGATAAAACTGCAAGACGTGTGTGGGTCAATGGGGAAGAGACAAACTTTACCTCCAAGGAATTTGATCTGCTTACCTTCCTTGCACAGAATCCGAATCATGTGTATACCAAGGATGAACTGTTCCAGGAAATCTGGGAC
>ERZ808026.29-NODE-29-length-22779-cov-4.601753_pt1 | contig 22779 bp, 17 predicted proteins | sample MGYA00380182_ERZ808026 | MGnify/ENA primary metagenome ERZ808026 (study PRJEB31490, sample SAMN06133376) | cow dung metagenome | isolation source: H9 | host: cow | place: China: Chengdu | collected 2015-05 ... | reverse complement strand
CGAATTCAAGAGCATCACTCTGACCCACACCGGCGAATGCGACGAATGTAAATCAAATCAATAACCTATAGGGCAGGATGGGTTGAACGTCCCTTCCTGCTCACTAAAAAATAATTAAGCCTATGGAAACAGATATCATAGAACAGTTTTTCGGCAGAGAAGAAAATACTTTCCCCTCTGCCACCTCACCACCATAAAATTATTGTATAATATTAAAACCATCTGCCACATGAAAGCCGCAAAGGGACATAAACCACACCAGTCACGGGTGATACAAAATAGGAATAAGAGTTCTATAATTCAGAGAGGAGGAGGAAAAGACATTTTGAACGAAAATCCTCAGGAGCAAATATTAGTTTTAAAATTTAATTTTGCAGGCTCAGGATACCTATCATTTCCGCATAGACAATATTCAAAAAAAGAATCGAAACCTCTAAATGATATATATAGTTTAAAATATCAAAGTGGGAAGATTCGAACTTACTTCTTTTGCGGTCCACAAGCAGCAGGAGGAATTTTCGATTCTGGTGAATATAGTATTAAAGAAAATATTAAATCTGCAAAAGATAAATTTTATCATGAGAAACAATTTTTTGGATATTCTGGTACTATTACAGGCGTGTATATATTAGTAAAAGGTCATAGTAGAGGGGGCGTAGCAGCGTCTATCTTTGCTAATTGGTTAAAAGATGAAAGTAGTAAAGAAGATAGCAAAGTAATTAGAATAGAACTTACATTATTAGATCCTGTACCAGGTCCATTACATTTTGGGAAATTTAATGATATTACGACATCAGCGACTCAATCTACTGTTATTTATTCATTAACAGCAGATAGAGATTTAGTACATAAAATAGGCTTTACTCCTCAAATTATAAGAAGTGCTGATAGGATAATTTTAACAACAGAAGGGCATGATTGCGGTACAGGAATAAGGGGGAAAAGTAATAAAAAAATTAAATATAGTTTTAATGGTAAAATCTATTCGTTATCACAATTAAACCAATTAGATAGAGGAGTATATTGTGCGATTATATACAATGATTTAATAAAACTCTTTTTAATAACAATGAATACAAATGATTTATCAACATTAGAAATGCATGACGGTAGAAAAGAATCCATTATAAAGGCTATAAATGCAAAGAAATGATAGAGGTGACAGAAATAATACTTTTTATTGGCAGAAAAAACATCCGTTTCTTCTTTACATCACCTCCGCCTCATAGCGGATAGTGTAAACTATATAATTTAACGACTATGGCAACGAATCTTCCATACGAACTGAAAAGTACTCTGCGTAGCGGGTTCGAAGTTGACAAGGCTCAACTAAAGGACTTCCGTGCGTTGGAGAGTGATTGGTGCGAGATCTTCCGTTGGATAATGTCGATAGCAGGCGATATGCCTTACTATGACGACAGCAACAAGGTAAGCGGAACGATGGCAGCCCTGTGGCACAATGATGTGCTTACGGTTCTTGTGGAGATTCGCCAGAAGAACCTGAAGGGGTATGCGACTTCGTTTGTAGATGGTAGTGGCACATCTCAGCAGAATGTTTATACAACAGACCTTCAGAACAAAATACATGGCTGGATTGACCGTCTTTCAATCTATCTCAATAATGCCTTTGCAGGTGGTACTGTTACTCCGGCTATGCGTGTGGCTGAGACCGTAAGGGTGCAGTTGCAGAACTCCCTCCCAATCATTCCACAACCTGCATCACGCAGACGCAATTTTATTCAAAGAGTACTTGACGAGAACAATCGCCCGTATTTCTCTATGCTCGGAGCCTTGTCGGACATTCAGTCCAAGTTCGACTACTATATGCAGCAAATTGAGAACAGCAGAGATATGGATGCTTCACAGGCATTGCTTCTGACCTTTGTACGCAGTTACTGTCGTATCGTCCGGCTGTTCAATGATAAGTTCGCCGACTTGCCAGATTTCTATCGTCGTGAGATTCTAAAAGCCACGTCAAAGGAGGCAGTTCAGGACAGTACATTCGTTGTTGTCAATCCTAACAAGGAACTCGTACAAAAGACATTCTCACTCCCTGCAGGAACACGATTCAATGCAGGTGAAAACGCTGATGGTAATCCGCTTTACTACTCACTCACAGAGAAAGCATACATTCTCCCGACAACAATCAAATCGGCACGTGCCCTATTACCACAAGGAAGAAAGATAATCACAGCTCCGCTTACTCTGGACGGCACGGATAGCAACACATTGTTTTCATCCACTAATCCGGCCAATACGCAGCAGGAACTCGGTTGGGCATTGTCATCGCCAATGTTCTCGCTTGACGAGGGCGAACGCAAGGTATCCCTCTATTTTATGATGGACGGTGCAACAGATATTGCTCTCTTGTTGGCAACGGCATCTCCATTCCGTCTGTTCACAAGCGGTAACGATGGTTGGACGGTGAGAGCACACACAGCAACTTATGAGCGTGTAGGCAACTACCTTCTGTTCTCATTTGCCATTGCAGAGAGCGAAGAGGCTCTTATGCCTTGCAGCAGCGAAATTCACGGAATAGAGACCGAGTTCCCGGCGGTGCGTATCCTTGTAGATGAATTGCCTGTTGCAAATATCGACTTTACGGCTATCAAGTTCAAGGATATACATATAAAGGTATCGGTGTCGGATATGCGCTCATTCAGCCTTTACAGCGATGTGGGCGAAATGGAGTCTTCGCAACCGTTCTATCCTTTCGGCACCGTGGGTGAAAAGGGTTCGTGGTTTATCTTTGGAAGTGAGGAACTGTCCGTCAAGAAGGTACAGAATGTATCGCTAAAAGGGACTTGGAACAAATTGCCTGACGGCGGATACACTGCATTATACAAGGATTACACATTGCCGCAACCTGTAATCAACAGCAGTTTCAAGGCTACCTGTGAATGGCAGGAGAACAGCCGTTGGAATGTATGTCGTAACTCACCGGTACAAGTGTTCGGCACTGATGCTTCGGGAAAAATCAAGGAGGATGTAGAATTTTACTTTGACATAGCAGACTTTGCACCGCTTGTTGTCGGTAGTTCTTTCGGATATAATAAAAAAGCAAAGGGATTCTATCGCGTCCGTTTGAGTGAACCAAGTATCGGCTTCGGAATGGATATATATCGCCAGCAGTTTGCCGAGGTAATGGTGAATAACAGCAAGGCAAAAGAGCGTAACCAAAAGCCTGTGCCTGCAATGCCACAGGTGCCGATGATTGCTGATGCCGTGCTGGGATATACAGCGATGGATAGTTTCGGGGAGAATGACAGACTATACAGATTAAACGAGACCAATGGCCATGAGAGGGTTAATATTGGCACGGAAAGCATACAACTGTTGCCGGATTTGAGGAAGCATTATCTCTACCTCAATCTTGACGATGTGGAGGGACTGAAGCGGATAAGACTATATTTCAGTCTGCGCTATGTGAGACGTGGCAGTCATGGCAGTACGTTAGCAAGTAGCGGAGATTCTATCATTGAGTATTACGACAACGAGGCGTGCCAATGGAAAGTGTTTCCTACAGAATGTATATTGCAAGAAGATTCTGACGGACTTACACGTAGCGGATTCATTACACTTAACACCTTTGACGAGACAAACACTAGTTTTATCAAAGGTAACGAGGTGTGGATAAGGATTGGATTTGAGAATGATATTGCTCCTGAGAATATCATAGTCGACGGCATCTGGCTCAACTGCTTCAAAGTGATGTGCGAGAATGGTGACGGCTCACCATTGCCTGCCGGAGCGATAGCATCATTGGCAGAAGATGATCCGCGAGTTCTGGAGGTGCTGCAACCTATGGAAGGCTATGGTGGCAAGGCGGCAGAAGACGAGCAGGCAATGTCAGTAAGACTTGCGACACGCATATCGACACGCAACAGAGCTTTGAACACGGGTGACTATGAGAAGATGATATTGGAGCGTTTCAGCGACATAGAAAAAGTTTGCTGCATACTGGCATCGCAGGAAAGCAACGAGATACGCATAGTAGTATTCCCACAACCCGAAAAGCGCGTATTCCCACAGTTGCCGAATTGGAAGTTGAGCGAGATTGAGCAATACATCAAAGGATATATGTCGCCGTTTGCTAAAGTGCGTGTCATTAACCCTACATACGAGCCTTTGACGGTGGATATGATAGTGATACTGAAAGATTCGGTACAGGATGAGGGCGAGGTGCAGCGAAGACTATACAAACGTATATACAATTACTTCGTTCAGTGGCTGATGGATACACAGTTGCCTGAACTGGGCAATCGGTACTCATACGAAGGACTAAAAGCGTGTTTGGTGAATGATGAAGGCATAGAGCGTTGCGTGTCGCTGTCAATCACGGGAGGTAAGAGCTTTGCTGTATTGGATGAGAATGGAAATACAGAGGATGTATATCACTTCAGCAGCGAGGAAAGCGGCATCCTCTATCCTGAAAGGATAAACATTGAGATGACCGACATAGGCGATGGTATCGAGGATTCAAGCATAGGTATGAACTTTATAATCGGATAGGATATGAATGAGAACAGAAAGAACAGAGAGGAACTGAAGAGTTTCTTCCGCAAGGGAGCAGTCCCCACAGAGGAGCATTTTGCAGCACTGATTGATTCTGTGCCCAACTTCATAGATGATGAACTCGACAAGGAACCGGAAGAGGTAGTTGAAGAGACCGAAACCCCTGCTGTACCTGAAGAGCGAACTGAGCCGGAGATTCTGACCATTCCTGCCGATGGAGAGTGGTATTCGCTGCCTGTTGAGGGTGAGGCAAGACAAGGCATTGCAGGATGCAGGATATATCAGATATATGCTTCGTATTACGATAAACGCAACTATGAATATGCGATGTGCGAGGCAAAGGCTTCGCACCGCAGTGGTAAGGACAGAGAGATCGCCTCTCCACAGAGCCATTGGTGGGGATGGTCGGGCGAAATAAAGATACGCTGGTATCACAAGGACGGACAACTGTATCTGCAAATGCGAAGCAAAGGTAACAAGAAAGGTGTGGATGGTATCAAGTACCGCATTGTGGAACTTTGGAACTTCACCGACAGTGTATAACCTCTTGACACTACGACTATGAGCGACAGCCAAATGTATATAAGCCGACAGCCCGAAGATGACCTCTTTGCCGACTTGCAGAAGAGGACGCTCGATGAGTTGCAACATCTGTCAGGCAATGTGTGGACCGATTATAATCCGCACGATCCGGGTGTGACGATTGCCGACATAGCCAACTATGCACTTACAGAACTGGCATACAAACTCGGATTTGACCTTGAGGATTACCTTACCGACAATGACGGTAGATATCCTGTGGAGAAGTATGGCCTGTTTACAGATGAGGAGGTTTATCCCGTTTCGGCTGTTACGGAAGATGACTATCGCAAACTGATATTGGCACAATTCCCGGTTATAGAGAATGTGAAGGTAGAGACCGACTGCGAACACGGAATATACCATTTCCGCTTGCGACTGTCGCCGTTCTTCAAAGGTCCGGATATCACGGATCGTGTGAGGCGATTTTTCCACAAGCATCGCAACCTGTGTGAGAATGTAGGCGATGTTACCATTGATGAACCGAAGAACCTGCTTTTCAGAGCCGATATGGAGATTGAAGCAGGAAGTGATGCTACGGATGTGCTGGTGCAGGTGTTTTACACTACCATGCAATATTTGGCAGGCTCGGTGAAGATTGAGCCGAAACCGCAGGAAGGCTTTGCCGTGCTTCCACCTGAAGAATGGTACGACGGGCCTGTAGGTGATTTCCGTGTTGTTATTCCTGAACAGAAAGATACCGAGACCGAACTTTACCACATCTTGACGGGCATTGATGGAGTCAAGGGCTTCAAGACCTGCTACTTTTATGAGGACACGCCTGATGGAGTTTGTGATTATCGTCGTAAGAATGATTTCAAGGGTGTGTATAAATTGGATATCCCGAACGACCTGAGTCTGATAAAGGTGCGGAAAGGCAATGAAGAGGTGGCAATTGATTTAGACCGGTTCAAAGAGAAACTGCGTGCTATGTATTTCACGAAGAGTACTTCGAGAATCCGTTTCTTTATGCAGGAGCGAGACGGACAAGACGGCGATCTTGTGCAGGCTTTGCTTGATGATACCATGCGTGAAGCGGAGTACAGGGATGTTTATGAGCACTATCCTATAGAGAATGACCTGCCTCGTTGTTACAGAACCAATGAGGGTGATTTCACCCGTAATATGGCTGATGCGGAAAAGGCGCAAATAAGAAACTTTGGCAGTTATCTTGAAATGTTCGACCTTGTGATGGAACGTGGACTGAAAGGCTTGGACAATGTGAAGGCTCTGCTTTCATTGCGTGAAGCGAGTGCCAGCACCACAAAGTCGAAGACCTTATCCCGTCAACGCTTTGCGATGCGAAAGAACAATGACCGTTTCCGCGATATTACTGAGGTGAAACACCGTTATCTCGACTTCATCGATAACCTCTATGGTGTGGATAGTGACCAGAAATGGTTGCGTGAGTTCGGTGGTTACGGAGAAAGCGAGGAGGATTACGTCCTGCGTCGTATGAAGTTCCTGCGTGCTTTGCCCGATATGACACGTGACCGTTTCATGGCAACGGATATTATGGAAGGACGTTCTATCGGTAATGTGGCTGTGGTGAAACGGTATATCTCTTTGTTACTCGGTTTCCATAATAATGAGCTTGTGTCGGTTGGTAATATTCTGCCGAGCCATAATCTGATACTGATGGGTGAAGGACAAAGAGGAAAGCATCTGCGTGACAGGCTAAATTCGATGCTGATTGACGAGAAGATGCTCAACGAAGATGCTGTGATTCCTATTGAGCCTGATGACCCACCTGTAACAGAGGATGAGAAACTGGCAAAATATGAGGAACTGCGTCGTGATATGCCGATATTCAACAGCAATTTCATCAGTGGCGGTCTGTTCCGTGGTGGTATCAAACTGAGCAGTTATAGATTGGTGAGATTGGAGCGTGAGTACTTGTTAGTGTACCGCAATGAGGAGGAAAACGAATGGATGAATCTCGGACGCTCCGATGACAAAAAGAAGCTCAATGGTTGGGCCAATACATTGCGGCGTTATTTGCAGGAACTGAACAACCTGTGTGAAGCGGTGTATGTGGTTGAGAAGAGTCTGTTCGACCCAACCGAACCATTTACCATTGCAATTGTATTCACAGGTTGGACGGCAAGGACGCACTCGCCACGATTCCGCGAACTGTGCACACAGTTGGTACGGTCGATGTTGCCGGCACACCTGAAGATGGAAACCTATTGGCTTGGTGCGGCACAGATGCAATACTTTGAGGAGTGTTACCACCGTTGGCGTGATGGCTTGGATGGTAGTAACTCACCAGAAGTACAGAAGGGATATCAGAGTTATATGATGAGAATACTTTCCACCGAGTTTACAGACAGTAGCGGTGGCGATGATAACAGTTGAGAACTATGATCAATATCGGCAACATATCATTCCGGTTCAGGATGGCGGATGAGGTATTCGCCCAACAGCTCTATGCGGGCTGGGATGAGTTTTGCCGTACCTGCTTTACTGACATATTGGAGGAGTATCTTGTCAGATACGACACGAAGGATTCGTACATAGAGATAGATACCCTTGAACTTAATATCGGCGCAATTCCGCAGGAGTCATTCTACGAGGAGTTCCCGAAGCGCGTACGTGCGGAGCTGGAAAGAATTGTGCTTTCGGCTTCTGTAAATGCTGTTTCATCGTCTGTTTCCAAGAGTAAACGACTGGATAATCTTATTCATTATCTGCGTTACGGATTCTGTCTGCGGGGTTGGGATATGCAGGAGTTTGACCTCTTTGAGGAACTGATGCTGTTCAAGGATAGTGAAGCAATCGTTGTATTATGCTTCAGCGAGCAGTATTGTTTTGAGCGTCTGACAAGGCAACTTGACGGATGGCAGTTGAATATAGTTCTGACCCATTGGCTTGCTGTCGAGCGTCACGATGAAGAACGTAACCTAATATTGCAGAAATGGGCTTTGCGTAGTCCCGATGCCTTGCGTATGCTTACGGACATTGTGGCTGAGAACAGAATCCTATCGGAACGTATCGCAGTCCTTATTGATAACGAAGGTGCTGGAGAATGGCATTTGATGTTGTTGTGGCTCACTTCAACAACATTGGGACATTATGAGAAACAGCGTTACTTTGCTGTTGTGCTTGAAACAAGACCGTTGATGGTGCTGCGGTTTATTCGCGAAACATCGGACGAAGGTAATGTGAAACGGTTGGCAATGTTGCTGGAATCGGAAAGTGTACGCAGGATAATGGTTGCCGAAACTGAAAGCCATGCCGAGGTGGATGTACCTGAATATTGGCATCATCTCTATCTGTGGCTGATACAGCACTATCCATTCAATGGCGTGGCGATGTTCGGCGACAAGCGTCATTTCGTCCAGCATCTGCACGAGCGTTTCCTTTTCTTCATTAGAAAAAGATCTGCATCGACATACCTCTCAAAAACAGATTTGACCATACGCTTCTTATTGGAGGTGTTCGGTGCGGATTATTATTTGGAGGTACTGAATATTCTTTATCACAACCAACCGCTGAATGATGACGGTTCACCTGTAAGTTCGGACTATTACAGCAGGGAGATATATTATATGCTGCTTAGGCTGTCACTGATTAAGGTAGCTGATGGCAGTTCTTCCGGTGTGCTTGCTAATTGTGTGGATCCTATAAGTGATGATGCCACTATTGATGAACTATTGCAGTTGTTGGAAACTAAACAGATACAGCTGAGTGATGAGGTAAGGGTATTGCTTATTCGCAAAGCGATGGCTGTTGATGGCATCTCATTGGATAAGATATTTGAACGGATTGGTTCATTCGAGGATTGGCTGGCACGTCCTACACTTGCATCAAACGAAAAACAGATTCTGCTGCGACGACTGATCAAGGAGCAACCACTATGGGTACTCCATTGGATTCGTAATATTCGCAGAAGAGAACTGTTACAGTTGTTTATTGAACTTGTAAGTATCGAAGAGGTATTTGCATTGGTAGTAGTCGTGTCCTATCAAGAATATATTCCCTTATCAGCAGTAATGCGCTCGTTGAATGATGTTAAGGCTTCTATATCGTGGATGCAGTGCGTTGATATTGGCCGTTTGGAAAAGGCATATATAAGTGCCGTCGTAGCTTGGATGGCATCAGGAAGTGCTGTTCGCGGTACAGAACTGATTTGTGAAGTACTGAGACACATATATTCGGTTGTAGTACAAGGATGTGAAGGTACTATATGGAACATAAGTAAATCAGATGAGACAACTTCCGCTGTAGTGTCAGAGGTTTTGGCTGTACTTGCGAAGAAATCAATAATTGATGTATTAGATAATGAGATGGGCGTTGCAACCATTTCTATCGACGATGATATTACGGTTGCGATCAATCGTCTGCGAAGTGTATTGGAAAACAAGGCTCTGTCTGTTGCGGTAAAGATACGGTTGCTTTTGCAGTGGATAGATGTTTATCGTGATAACGAGATAGTCTTTTTTAAGGCGATATATGAGGCTGGTCTATTGTCTTCTGTAATTGCATTGGTAGATGTGTCATTACTTAGACATATTGTTATACGATTGGCTGGAGCAACTTATGTTAATAGCTCTTTATCGTCATTTGTGCTGTTCGTGGAATGGATGACGCAGAATGTCAGAACAGTGGCTTCGTATATTTCAGTATCGGCTGAAGAGCTTTGGGAAAGGATTCTTATACAGTTAATTACTAGGAGAAGTTCTTCAAGTGAAGGTGATATTACTGATTTGACTACCATCCGTGTATCGGATATGATTCGGTATAACAATTACACTATGCGCGTTCCTGAAAATGACAGTGTGAATGCTGTTCTGATGTTCCTCGCACGAATAAACGGTAGCAATAATGTTCGAGGCATTGCGGAAAGTATTGTCCGAATGTATGGCATTTCAACCTCTGACATATCATCTGGCTATGGTTATTATAGCGGTTCGTTGGTGGATCTGATGTATCGAGTCAGTGAGTATGTAGCTTCTCGTGATGCGATAGCCACTTCTGACAATTCTTTGAACGCTGTTCGAATGACCTTTGAACGCAGTTTGAAAGATAATAAGAGTATTATTACTTGGCTAAAGAACTCTCAGCATAGTGTTTCGCAGAAACGAGAGGTAATAAAACTATTTGCCACAAGTGAGCCAAAAGCATTTATGAGCCTCTTGCAGATGTCGCTGAACGAAGATTCTGTTGCAGCCTGGAGTGAGGTTGTGGATATTCAGATGCTCATCTCGGTAGTAGCCGTTGCAGATAGAAATGCTGCGGATAGTATTCTTGTTGCCCATTCGGTAATCGTGCGATATGCAAGTGAATGGAATATCTCATTGCGAGGTCAGTCTTCACTTGAAGATTCTTTGAAAAGGGCTGTTCTGCTCTTTATATTGGAATATATAGTTCATGGTAAAAGATTACCCGAACACGATATAATTCTTAAGGAATTTGTATCACTGTGGAGATTGGTTATATCCGGTCGCAAGGAGGTTGCTGAGACGGAGGCAGAGATGTGGGAAGAGATTGAGAAACGTATTGCAGGCGAAATGCGTACAGGTGTTTCTGTTGCAACAGAAGATACAGATGTTAGTAAAGGTGGTTTTGTAACCTTGTCTGATATTGACAGTATAGGTAATGAACTCTCATTAGAACGCTTAAAGAGTTTGACGCGTACGGAAATTGTGAGAATCCCGGAAGCAAGATTCCTGATATTGGATGAGTCCGACTTTGACGTATTGGCAATATGGTTGTCATCATCGGAGGTTAGTGATACGATAAAGTTTCGTTTGTTGCAACGATACACACGTTGGCAGCAAAAGGCATTCTGGAACTTTATAGGGTATGTATATGCCAAAGGGTCATTTGATGTGGTGTTGTTAGGCACTTGGTTAGGTATTGAAGATTGGCTGATGCTTGTTGCCGGTGTATCATACTCCTGGGCTGAGACTCTGCGTCAGGCTGTGGGAATATTGGTTAAACGGGAGATTGTTACAACTGATATTTTATCTGCTGCATTTGCCTTGTTTATAGCAAGACGCAGGAAAGATGATTGGTATAGATTTGATGCAATCGCAGTTGTAAAGGATTATATATCAAGTGTGAATGATGTAGTAGAGAAGGTTGGTGAGGTTTCAGAAATTGATAAGATAAATAAAACATTTACAGAAGTTGTTGCAGAGCTGAAGGTATCCGAGGCGGAAGTATCAGAACTTGAAGAAGTAGTGCAACCTGACTATATTTCTGTAACCAATGCAGGGCTTTGTCTGTTTGCTCCTTGGATAATCCGTCTCTTCGGTATGCTTGACTTGCTTGCTGAAGACCGCAAGGATCTGAAAGATATGGATGCAAGAATTAGAGCAATATTTATTTTGCAAAGATTGGTAACGGCAGAACAACGGGAATACAAGGAGAGCGACCTAGCATTTAATCGACTTTTGGTAGCCTGTCCGTTTAATGTACCGTTGCCTAAAAGCCTTGAACTTACAGGTAAGGAAATTGAAACCGTAGAATCCATGTTAGTGGGTGTCAAAGCAAACTGGCCGAAGATGGCGAATACATCAGTTGGCGGATTCCAACGAAGTTTCATCGAACGAGACGGACAAATGGAGCAACAGGAGGGCAAATGGGTACTGACTGTAGAAAATAAAGCATACGATATACTCTTGGACTCGCTACCGTGGTCATATAAGATAATACGACTACCATGGTTGAAAAAGCCGATATGCGTATCGTGGCGAGACAAGGAAGAGTTTGATTTTGATAATATTAACCGATAAAATAGATAACTTATGGAAGCGGAAAGACTTTACACAAAACAGCCGTCCCGCACCATTCAGCAGAAGCGTGGTGGCGAGGGCGCATTGGAAATGGTTGACAACCGTCCTGCCGGAATACTTCAGGCGATGTCGGAACACCCTATACAGAGGGTAGAAGATGACGAAGATACTTTACAGGGCAAGTTTGCACAACCGATCCAACGGATGGAGGATGACGAAGAAACCATTCAAGGCAAATTCGAGCAACCAATCCAGAGAATGGAAGACGATGAGGATACTATGCAAGGAAAATTTGAGGCTCCTGTTCAGAAAAAGAATCTGACAGGTATGCCGGACAACTTGAAAGCAGGTATCGAAGATCTGTCGGGATTCTCGATGGACGATGTGAGGGTGCATTATGGTTCAAGCAAGCCTGCCGCTGTTCAGGCACACGCCTACACGCAAGGTACTGACATTCATATTGCACCAGGACAGGAACGCCACCTGCCGCACGAAGCTTGGCACGTAGCCCAGCAGATGGCAGGGCGTGTAGAACCTACAACCGAAATCGGAGGTATGCCTGTGAATGATAATGCAGCCCTTGAACACGAGGCTGATGTAATGGGAGCGAGGGCGAATAGTTACTAAAATCAATAGACTATGAGAGAGCATATAGAGTGGTTTGAAGCGGTACTACACGTGACTATAGGAGTGTATTTTCACCAACAGGGTTTCGAAAATGCTTCCGTTGGTCAGTTGCGCCTTCCTTCAAGCAAATGGTTGGAGGAGGCCACCAAACATAGTGATATAACATTTGAAGAAAGGGTTATTGTGATGCTTGCTTTGATGCCGCATATAAAGCCACAGGCTCTTGATACTTTCTTTCTTCAGAATGGTGCTCTTGACAGGCAATTTACACAATTCGGTGGTTGGAAAGGACTGTCTCACGGAGGTTTCTTGCCAACGGGAGAAACTGCGGTATTCATTATCGCAGGCGATGACCCAATCAAAAGATGTGAGGTAGTGCGAATGTTCCAGCGCGGTCATTGGTTTTATACATCGAATATTCTGCGATTGGAAGGCGCAAACGAGGGAGAACCATTCCTTAGCGGTCAATTGCGAGTATCCGAAGAGTTTTTGAGTCATGTGTTGCTTGATCGGGAATACAAACCTGATTACAGCATCGGTTTCCCAGCAAAACTTATCACCACTCCTCTTGAGTGGGAAGATATGGTATTGGACTATCAGACGCACGAAGCACTTGAAGAGATAAATACTTGGATTGAGCATCAGCACACCATTATGGAAGACTGGGGCTTGAAACGCATACTCAAGGCTGGCTACCGTGCATTGTTCTATGGCCCTCCGGGAACTGGTAAGACACTTGCTGCGACTTTGCTCGGCAAGAAGAACAATATGGACGTCTATCGTGTGGACTTGTCAATGATTGTCTCAAAGTACATCGGAGAAACAGAAAAGAATCTTGCAAAGGTTTTTGACCTTGCGGAAAACCGAAACTGGATACTTTTCTTTGATGAAGCAGATGCGCTCTTTGGTAAACGAACATCCACCAATACCTCGAATGACCGCCACGCCAATCAGGAGGTCGCATACCTCCTACAACGCATTGAGGACTTTCCTGGTACGGTAATTCTTGCCACCAATCTGAAATCCAACATCGACGAAGCCTTCTCCCGTCGCTTCCAGTCCATCATCTATTTCCCGATACCATCCGAGGAATTACGTGCCGAACTCTGGCGCAGTATGCTTCCAAAGGATTGGCTTGGTGATGATGCCGAAGAACTCATTGCTACGGCAGCAAAGTCAGAACTATCTGGTGGTTCTATTGCAAATGTGGTGAGGAGGTGTGCTGTACAATTAGTAAATAAGCCCTTAAATAAGGTTGATAAAAATGTCATATTAACAGCCTTAAACATTGAGAAAAACAATTAATGGATAGTAGGTTTAATTATGTTATCTATTCGTTTTCGAAGAATAAGACAAATTGCTATGTCTTGCACTATTGGTGGGCAGCTTGGTTGAACGATTATTTCAAAAGAAAAGGCAAGCAATTATATATTGCCATTTGTCCGAAGATAACCATCAAAACATAGGATAGCTTCGGACAAATGCTTTTAATTTCAAGATGTACAAAATAACCAAAAGCACAGGGTCAAACAAAAATACGCATACAGCACCCAAAAAGTGATGAGTGAATACTTGCTAATCCATCCTGTAAGAAAGAATCCCGATTCAGATTTCAGGTATTTATGCGTCGTTTTTTGATGGGATTCCAATAGAACATTCATTCTTTGTAGGTGAGTCTCTAATAACTTTTTTTCTTCTTCGATAAGAGCTTTGCGATGAGTGGCAAGTGCATCTTTGTCTTCTGGAGTTAGTGTAACAGTAATGGTGGTGTTCTCTGCCCGGGTAATGGCACAGCATATACCGTTGACGATATTATCGGAACTTTTCACCGCTGCATTTAGTGCCTTTAAAGATTTATCGTTGGCGTCAATGGCATTTATAGCCAAAGTGCCTAATGTCTTGAGGTCTTGACTGAGAATCTTGATGGATTCGATTTGTTGATTGAGATTGATTATTTCGGAGGATAATTCAATTCTTTTGTCAATCTCCGAGGTGTGAATGTCCTTCTCTGAATGCGGTTGAGTTGGGACAACGTCATCATATTTGCTTCTTCTCATAATGTCTGTTTAATAGATTACTGTTATCGTTTTCTTCCTCTACTCATCGGTTTGCAAAGCCATTTCGCCATTCTAGCACATCGCAAAGCCCAGTTCCGTTCGTCTTCATCTTTGTCTTTCCCCCATCCAGTACCAGGTGAACCACCACCGCCTCCAGATGAAGCGATGGAGGTTGCAGCATCAATGTATTCGGCAAAGAGGAGAGCGGCTACTTTGGCCAAATTAGGTATGTCCAAATCATCGGATGTGGCAAATTCATTGGCAAAAATATCCTGTATATGGTTGGGGATATTTACTTCGTATAGTTGGCTGTCAGCCAGAATTGAATAATGGTGTACCATAGATGATTTTGACTTTTCAGTTTCACTCATATTGGTAGACTCAATTTTGGATTCAGTTTTGGATACCATCTTTGATTCTTGTTCTCGTCTGGAACTTTGATGAAGTTTTCTCCAAGTATTTTCTATTTTTGAAGGCATTAAATTACGGCTGTTGCCCAAAAGAGAAGATTTATAAATGGAGTTTCCTTTGCGTATGGTATATCCACAAATTTTGTCGTTGGAATCCTTCTTTAATTGGATGTCATAACCTTTATCACGTAGCATACGACAATAAGTGTTCCATTCAAAGGACGTCATTTCTTCAAGTGCAGCAAGACAATCATCGCTGATTTGCTTGATGTTTGCCTCTCTACGTTGCATAGATTGTACCCAACCATATTTATCATTTAGAATGTTGGCCGCATGGGCAGCACGTTCACCGATGTAATGAGCATCATTAGTGTTGCCCATATTATCTATACGGTTGGCAACAATATGTAAATGAGGTATACCACTTTTACTATCGAAATGAAGTGACACCACATATTGACTGTTCTTGATATTGGTAGGTTTCAATTTTACATCTTTATTCTTCGGTCTATAATCAATGCTATCAAGTATAGCGATGTATTCATCTGCCAAGTATTGCCAGTTTTGCATAATCCATTCTTTGGATTCATCTATGGTTGGGGAGATTTCAAAACGTAATGCTTTGCGCTCTATCGGTTTTCGGTTGCCCTTGTTTTTCATAAAATAGTGTTGCAACTGCATCATTCTTGACCACATGGCCAATGGTTCTATATTGTCTGGCAAATCATTAACCTTAACGATTTGAGCTTTGTCTTTATTCATAGAATAGTCTATAGCAGCTGCTCCATGAGCAATAGCTTCTCCTTGTGCTATCATAATCGGTTGGCTTAATTTTGATTTATACTATCTCTAATTTGTCCCCAACGAATGATAAGCCTATCGACGGATGCAATCCATGTACGCATAAAGGTTGCATCACGAAAGTATTGTCTTTTGACTTCATCTGGTTTGCTTTTTAGTACATTCTGGATGCGTATGAGGTCTGCTCTTGCATCGGAAAGTGAATTAAGAGCATGGACCTCATCGATTGAAAGTCTCTTGTTTGGACGATGGTTTTGCAATAATCTTCGTCCATAATCGCTAAGTGTTAGGCCACATTCATTAGCCTTATTAACAACCATTGTATATTCGTCTTCCGTCAAACGGATATCGATATGCTTGGTACGTCCTTGGGCGGTATTGTCTTTTCTCTTTGTCATATCAAATGAATTATAAAAGGTTACAGAATTGAAATTGGTCAACCATTGCGAGCTTGCGAGTGATGCAAGAAGCCTCCGGTTTGGCAAATGGTGAAGCCAATTTGTCGGACGGTGGTACTTCTTGCATAGGATACCCATTAGAAATGGATTATTGCAAGCAATCAGTATTGCCAGGTTCAACATTTTCTGGTTCGTATGCTTTTGAATGGTTTGATTTTCTTTCTTCCCTTTTTTTGAAAATCTCAATACTGTGGATTGTGGGTAATGTCTGAAATGTTTTTGAATCTTTACCATTATGGGAATCTTTATCACAAGTGCTATTCATAGGTGATCCATTCTTGTCAGCAGTTAATTGAGACATGAAACTTGAGCTATCAAAATTTCCTTCACGAATCTGATTATATACATATCCAGTGCGGAAATATGGATTCTTGATTCTTATATTGTCCACTATCCATGCTGCGATAGGATGAATAGTATGGACAGATGTACGGTTACTCTTTTTAGTTGTGATTATCCCCAACTCATTCATCTTTGCTATAACTTTTGAAACAGTCTTGCGGTCACAGTCCCAATCTTTAGCCAATTGGACTTCGGACTTTTCTACTTGGCCAATGTAGATTATATCGTCACAACCACTAACTTGGCTTTTGGTCGGTTTAAGTACTGCACTGTTAACAAGGTCAAGAAAGAATGACATTCGGTTCTTGTTATATTTGCTCTCAGACAGATAATTCAGCTGGGGAGCGGATAAGGTTATTTGATAATGTATTTGATGTTTCATTTTATTGGAATTTTTATGTTATTACTCATGTGGATAAAGGTTGTATCCTTATAAATGTGGATAGCAAATTTTTCCTATAACTCTATGTTGAATCAACTAATTCTAATTGCAGACAATCTATCAGTTTTTGTAGATTGGGATTGCTCTTTATCATTTTCTGAAGAATCATCATAGGTGTGTTATCCATAAGGAGAAAGTCTGCAATGTCAAGTCCTTTCGCTCTTTGTTCTTCTGTGGCACATTGCTCTATTTTCTCACTAAGTACAACTTTGGAACATACTGATGAAAGCATATTCATTTTGCTTTTCCATGTTTCGCTTGCTCCTAAGTCGGGACAGAGTATGACGGTTCGATTCTTCAATACATTTATGGAGTCTTCTTTGAAGCAGCCATGCATTCCACCTGTAGCTAGCCAAATGAAATCTGGCATGTAGTGAGTGGCGATCAATGCGGACTTTTCGCTTTCAACAATGGCAACTGACTTATACGGATGGTCGGTCAATAGATGTTCGCCAAAGAAGCATTGTTTCAGGTTAAACTCATCAAGTGCTAATTCTGTATGAACCCAACTGACATAGCTTCTTGGTTCTTTTATACGATGGCCACTAGTCGGATCGTATAACATGATTTTACCAGTCCTGACTTTGCCTTCTTTATCAATTTGCCAGTATACGGTCGAACCACCCCATTTCTTTGCTGTACCAACATGATATAATTGGAACAATCTCAATGTTTCATCTTTACCGAATAATCCCGTCATGTAATGGTAGATCGGATTCTTGTCGTAATTAGATAGAGTTAGCTCCATGATTGACCTATCAATGTAGGAGATAGACCTTGGCTCTCTTGCTTTTGTAAAAGTGTTCTTCTTAATAGGAAAGTCTTTTTCTTCAAAGGTATTCGGATTATCCTTGAAATAGTCAGATGGTTTATAATGATATTGACATGAAACCTCATGGTCACACCTTCCAACATAGTCTGGAAAATTGATTTCGTTTTTCAGGTCAATGTATCTGACGAAGCACTGTTTCTTTCCACATTTCGGGCAAGTATGTTTAGAACCACGCTTGTATTTTTGAAGAGTAAATCGATATTCAGTCATATGGTATAGTATGCTTTTGCAGTTCGTGCAGTTTGCACTTTTTGCAGTTTTGCAGGAAAATAGGAACCAGAAACTGCAAACTGCAAAAACTGCAATCTGCAAATAGGGTGATTTATTGCAGTTTCTCATATTCTCCATGTCTGATTTTTCTGATTATATTCGTCTTGCTAAGTTCTGAAAGTGTATACATGACAGATCTCTCTGACAGACCGACCTCTTTACCTGCTTTGATAGCATCACTCGTGGCAAACTTTTCAGAAAGATAATCAAGTAAGTCTTTCTTTTGTGGAGTAAGGCTTTCACTGTTCATGAATACCTCAATACGTTTATAACAACTCTCAAAATATTCAGTAAGACGAATCGCTGATTTTACAGAGTCAATATCCACATTATCTTTATGAGATTCCCCACATGCCCATCTTAGCATTTGGATAACCAAAGCTATACGAGCCGTAATCAGTGGAGATTTGAATATTCTGCTATCAACCAAATTATCATTCTCAATCACATTCACAGGTCTGGTCATAGAATTCCTCCAATTAGTAAAATGTACTTTGGCATCAGCTGAAAATTTTAGAATGCTATTTGGTCCATTTTCTTGAAATGGCAATTCTAATAACCGATTTATTATAGATTCCCATAGTGATGAATATTTGTCAAACCTAATAGATGAATCGTCTTCATCTATTTGCCAATCGGAAATGTTTTGCGAGGACGGATAGTCAAAAATGATTCTATCCATTAGGCCATTGTCTTTATAACCTTTGCTGACCAATTCATGAACACGGGTCGTTTGCATAGTACCGACAAGTGTAACAAAAGGATCATCAATGCGTATGGGAAATGGCATACCGCATCTTGAAATGTCAAGTGGTTTTCCGCTAAAAATAGTTAGAAGTTGTTCGATTAGTTGTCCCTTGCTGTATTGGTTAACTGAATTGAACATACCCATGATTTCATCAACATAGATGACTACACCTCGCTTGTTATCATCGAGTGCCCTTAAAAGTGCCTCAGGAGTAAAATCAGAAATTATAGTTCTTTTTAGAATAGGTTTAGGTGGTAACGAACTATTGTTCTCCTTCTTTCCTTTCGTGCATTCAATGGTAGAATTGTAATTCTCCAAATCCAACTTAAATTGCTTGATTATTTTGGAATCATGCTTTCGGATGGGGAGATAGGCATAATCTAAGGGTGGTGTTTTTCCCATGCCAGGGCGACCTACCAGTATCATATATAGAATAGGACTGCTTTTCCAACCTCCACGGATATGTATTTTTGTAGAGTTGCCAATAGCTGATGAAGCTGCAATAAGAAGTGATGCCATTGTGTATTCAATGGAATAGTTCTCTTGTCTGGCCAACATTAAAACCATATCCTGGATTTTAGTAGGTAAACAGTCTAAAGGAATGTTGTTTTCTACAACTCCTTCTGATTCCATTCTGATACCATTGCATAAATCAAGTGAATCCATTAGAAATGTCTTTTACGTTTTGACTTAATAAAGTTCTCAGCTTCCTGTTCAAGTTCTTTTTGTGATTTCATTTTACCATCATGAAGCCAGTCGTCGATTTCTGATTTCAAGAACATGATGCGCTTACCTTTTTTGTGAAAAGGTATTTGATGGCAACTTGTCCATCCATAAACAGTCTGTTCTGCTGGATGACTGGGTAGATACTCGCGTAGTTCTTTAAGGTTCATCCATATCTCTGATGGAGGAGCCTGTGGAGAGTTGTTCAATCCATCAATCTTGGAATCAAGTTCATTTAACTTGTCCATCATCCATGACATCGCCTTAGGCATGTCTTCAAAAGTAATGTTCTTTTCGCTCATAATTTTATTGATAATTTGAATGGTTTTGCTGCAAAGGAACATAAAAATCGATTGCTGAATTTATGCTGATAGGGGTCATAGAAAGAATCATAATCGAATCATTACTTTCATAATGCTATAATACTGATTATCAAGGAGTGTGATGGGTAAATTACTTATCATTTATTTATGCTTATGGAACGAATCATAAGACAATCATAAGGTAATCTTAAGTATGTGCGATAAGAAAGCATAAAAAGAAAACCATCCACATGTAATATGCAGATGGTTTATATAAGGGGTAGGGAAAAGAAAATTATTCTGTATCGGACAAGTCCAGTTTGATGGTCTCTGTAGCTTTCTCTTTCTTGGCATCAATAACCTTTGCGTATATTTGTGTAGTACGAACATTGGTGTGACCAAGCATTTTGCTGACCGTATAGATGTCTGTTCCTCCAGCTAGTTGTAGGGTTGCATAGGAATGTCTAAAGCAGTGGAAGGTTATGTGTTTGGTTATTCCGGCTGCTTCTACCCATTTCTTAACAGGACGGTTAATCCATGAAGGATCAGGAAGACCTGCAAAAACCAATACTTCACCTTCTTTTTGTTCTCCACAAAGCTGGTATGCCTGTTCTGATATGGGAGTGTATTCTACACCTTTGGTCTTTTGCTGGGTGAAATTCACTCGGTAATTGCCATTGAATTCTTCCAACTCTGACCATTTCAATTTTTGAATATCACAATGACGAATACCTGTTAGGGCAGAGAATAAGGCGGCTCGTTTAAGTAGAGGGTCGCAAGGAGTCTGAGCCAATTTGTTCAGTTCTTCTATTGTCAGAAACTCTCTTCGGCTTTCTTGTTCTTGAATGCCCTTAACTTTGGCAGCAATATCTACAGTAAGATAGCCATCTATAAAAGCCTGTTTGAGTGCAGCCTTAAAAATAGAAAAGTAGGTTGATGCCGTATTCTGTGAGACAGTACCACTTTTGTTTCCTCCCTGTGGAGCATTTATCATAAATGTACGGAATGATTCTATCAGTCTCATGTCTATTTGCGAAAAGAGAAGAGTATCACCTTTTGCAAAGATTTTTAGCAGTTCATATACACGTCTCCAATTGACGATGATTGATTCTGAACTGTTTCGATGACGACTCTTTTGTACATGGTCGAAATATTCAATGAAATTTGCATGTGAACGTTCTAATTGTTCGGCTTGTTCTGCATCAGTTTCGGAATATAGTGCGGCATTGTCATATTCTTTCTGACGGATTCGTCTTACGGCATCTGCGTAGAGACACATTTCCTGATCCAATTGAGATTTGCATAAAATGACTCCGTTCAAATCCCTTTTGGGCTTATAGGTTTTCTTACCATCAGAAGTGGTACGGGCATTACGTGTCTTATCCCAAAGAGGCGTCTTGATAATTCGATTCAAATATTCACGTACTCTTTGTGGCTTATCGTTGCCAGGTTCGAATACAGGATATGCTTCAAGATATAGATACCATTCTTCATGATGTTCGGATTTGCGAAGCTTTACCGCAACTCTTGTATTTGCAAATGCCTTTTTCATATCTTCATTCCTTTATATAGATTATCAATTTCTTTCTTGGGTACGTAGACATAGTTGCCTATTTGACGAGTAGGGATGGAGTATTTACGAATGTGTAGATAGACCGTACTATCATCCAGTTTGTATTTCTTGCTTACTTCACCAATTGTATAACAGTCTTTTTCCTCCATACTATATAATTTGGGAACTGCTTTGGGCTTATCAAGAGCTTTCCTGCGAAGGGGATATAGTTTCATTAGCTCTTCTTTACTAAGTCTGATTTGTCTTTCACCTAAATTAGTACTTGTGATAGCCCCCTTACGTACCAGGCGATAAATAGTTTCTTTACTGATACCAAATAAGGCATACGCTTCTGGTACAGAAATCAGTTCTTTGGTTTTTGGTATCTTCTTGACGATTGTATCCAATTTCTGCATTCTTATTTCCTCATCCTTGCGTCTTTTCCATGCTACTTTAGAGCATTTGGTACAACAATACCAAGAGTCAATGGTCTTAGCTTGGAAAGGAGTACCACAGACTTTGCAATTACGGATTATTTCAAATTTAGCTGCTGGCATATCTTATATTTGGTATATTATAACCTATCTTAAAGCGGATTTTGAATTTGTTGTCACATTTTCTACTTTTAAGTGTCGGTACAATTATGGTACAAATATACAACAATATTTCAACATACAAGCATAATTGAAGAAAAATTGTATAAAAAGAAATAGGGTGTAACTCATTGAGCTACACCCTATTTAGTTATCGATTTTTATCGTTTGTTATCTCAGACTACTTGACTTCCTCGAAATCAACGTCCTGAACATCGTTGTCAGTAGTGTTGCCGCCTGACTGAGTACCCTGTGCGCCACCCTGGAAGCCTGCACCAGGACCAGCCTGTGCACCGCCTGCCTGGCTGTACATCTGCTGACTTGCAGCCTGCATTACGTTGTTGAGTTCTGCTGTTGCAGCGTCGATAGCAGCGATGTCTGCGCTCTTGTGAGCTTCCTTGAGCTTTTCAAGTGCTGCTTCTACTGCTGGTTTCTGGTCTGCAGGGAGCTTGTCGCCGTTCTCCTTGAGGAATGTCTCAGTCTGGAAAATCATAGAGTCAGCCTGGTTCATCTTGTCGATGCGCTCGCGCTCCTTCTGGTCAGCCTCAGCATTAGCTTCAGCCTCTGCCTTCATGCGCTTGATTTCCTCGTCGCTAAGACCAGAAGATGCCTCGATGCGGATTGTCTGCTCCTTACCTGTAGCCTTGTCCTTAGCAGAAACCTTGAGGATACCATTTGCGTCGATGTCGAATGATACTTCGATCTGAGGAACACCGCGGCGTGCAGGTGCAATGCCTGTGAGGTTGAAGTTACCGATTGACTTGTTCTGTGAAGCCATTGGACGC
>ERZ808026.28-NODE-28-length-23009-cov-4.693660_pt1 | contig 23009 bp, 13 predicted proteins | sample MGYA00380182_ERZ808026 | MGnify/ENA primary metagenome ERZ808026 (study PRJEB31490, sample SAMN06133376) | cow dung metagenome | isolation source: H9 | host: cow | place: China: Chengdu | collected 2015-05 ... | reverse complement strand
GGATACTCTGTAGGTGCATTGGATTTTGTGATGAAACCGATTACTTATTATACATTTTCCATGAAAATAAAGCGTGCCTTAAAGAGAGTACAGAAAAAAGAGCTGCCATTTATATTGCTTCATTTGCAGGACGGCGTGAAGAAGCTGGAAGCGCGGCAGATTTATTATGTGGAAATTCAAAACCGTCAGCTTTACTATCATACGGATGAAGGAGAATTTGTAGTAAGAGCAAGTCTGCAGTCGGCAGAAAACTCTTTGCCGTCTGCCGTTTTTGCAAAATGCAATCATTGGTATCTGGTGAACCTGATGCATGTGACGGGAGTTCGAAAAAATACTGCCAGTGTGGGGACGTTTGAATTGGAAATCAGTCGTCGAAATCGTTCAGCATTTTTAGAAGCTCTTACGAAATACATGGGAGGAAACTCCAGGTGATTTTGGATTATTTTGGAATTTATTTTACTGCATTTTTTGTTTCCGGGATTATTTTCACTCATTCGGAGGAAAGAAGAGAAGGCTTTTGGAAAAAAATGCTTCTTTTCATCGTTGGGATGCTTGCCCTGGCAGCAGCGATCCTGGGACTTCCAAGGGAAAATGAATTTTTGATAGAAGCTGTTTTTATGGCAATTGGCTGCGGCCTGAATATGCTCATTCTTCATACCTGCTTTGAGATATCCTGGACAGTGGCAATTTATAATATGGTCTGGGGCGTATCCATCTGGGAAGTGACAGTGGAAGGTGTTTCTATGCTGATCATGCTGCGGCGTATGGAACGGCCTGAAAGTGGGGGAGAAGCATTGATCGTGCTTGGAACCTATGTGCTGGCCTATGCGTTGTGTTATTTTACCATTGCAAAATGGATGCCGGTGGGGCGAAGGGAAAAACTTGGTCCAAGACAGATCGGTCTGACAATTTTACTGTTTACCATCATCAATATGCTTTCTTTTCATGAAGTGATTGGTGGAGTAAGCACAATGCCTTATCAGTGGGGGTATTATTATCTGACACAGATGATCTGTATAGTAGTTCTTTATCTGGAAGGAGAGCTCTTTAAGAAAAGTCAGCTGAGACAGGAAAAGGAGATGCTGGATTTTCTGTATAAAACCCAGCAGGAGCAATATAAAATTTCCAAAGAAAACATTGCTCTCGTCAACCAGAAGTGTCATGACTTAAAGCATCAGATTCGTGCTCTGCGAAATGCGGACAAAGCGGAGCTGGATCGGTATCTTGGTGAAATCGAGGAGTCTGTGGGAATTTATGAAGCCATCGTAAAAACAGGAAATGATGTATTTGACACGATTCTCACAGAAAAAAGTCTTTACTGTAAAAATCATGATATTCAGGTAACCTGTGTTGCAGATGGTAGCCAGCTTGGTTTTATTGACACCATTGACCTTTATGCTATTCTTGGAAATGCCATGGATAATGCCATTGAGGCTGTGGAAAAATTAAAAGAAAAAGAAAAACGTCAGATTGATGTGATGATTTATCGTCAGCATAACTTTCTGGTGATGAATATTATCAACCCAATGCCGGAACACTTATTATATGAAGAAGGCATTCCAATCACAACAAAACAAGACAAACATTCCCATGGTTTTGGGCTTCGCAGCATTCGACAGATTCTGAAGAAATATGAAGGTTTTTTGAATGTCAGTGAAGAGGATGGTTGTTTTTCGTTAAAAATGCTTATACCGATTCAATTAAAAGTGACCACTTAGGTCACTTTTTTGACCACTTAGGGAAATGAAATTGTAAAATTTGTGAAAAACTGCTAGATTTAAAGTTAGCTACTTGCGCATATAGTGCACGATAAACAAGGATTAAGGGGATTATCGATGAGACGAATTCAGAAAATCATGAATGACTGGACATTCATTTATCATGACGGTGCAAAGACAGTTCTTGATCTGCCGCACACATGGAATGCAATTGACGGTCAGGACGGTGGTAATGATTACTGGCGCGGCACCTGCAGTTACGAAAAGACATTTGAGATGCCGGAGTTTGATGCAGAAAATGAACTGGTCTACTTACAGTTCCAAGGTGTCAATGCCAGTGCCAAGGTCGTATTAAACGGTAAGGAAGTCTGCACTCATGATGGGGGATATTCTACATTCCGCAAGGATGTGACAGAAATTTTAGAGGCGGAAAATCATCTGGTTGTTTATGTAGACAACAGTGTGAACGACAGGGTATATCCACAGAAAGCAGACTTTACTTTCTATGGGGGAATCTACAGAGATGTGGAGCTCTTAACAGTTTCCAAGGCGCATTTTGACCTTGATCATTTTGCGGGTCCGGGAATCAGGGTGACACCGGAGGTGAAGGGAAAAGATGCCCATATTCTGGTGGAAACATGGGCAAACGCAGAAGGCGATGTAAAAGTGACATTGCTGGACGCCCAGGGAAATACTGTTGCAGAAGGAAACGGTAAAAACACAGTATTAAAGGTAAAAAATGTACACCTTTGGGACGGAGTGAAAGACCCGTACCTCTATACCGTCAAAGCAGCACTTGAAGTTGACGGAAAAGTGGCGGATGAGGTATCCACAACCTGCGGTGTGCGTTATTTTTCTTTTGACCCTGATAAGGGATTTTATTTAAATGGCAAACCATACAATCTGCATGGGGTATCTCGCCATCAGGACTTTAAAGGCATTGGTAACGCAATTACAAAAGAACATCATGACAAAGATATGGAACTGATCCGCGAGATTGGAGCGAACACCATCCGTCTCGCACACTATCAGCACGACCAGTATTTCTATGATCTTTGTGATAGGTACGGTATGGTGGTATGGGCTGAAATTCCGTATATTTCAGAACATCTTGCCAATGGAAATGATAACACCATTTCCCAGATGAAGGAGCTGGTGATTCAGAATTATAACCATCCATGTATCGTCATGTGGGGACTTTCCAACGAAATCACAATCTCCGGAAAATCCAAGAAGAAACAGATGCTTGCAAACCACAAGGCGCTGCAAAAAATGGTAAAGGAAATGGATCCGACCCGTGTCACAACACTTGCATGCTATGCGGTGGCGCTTCATTGGGAAAAGTCAGCACATATTTCTGACATTGTTGCATGGAACTTATATCTTGGCTGGTATGTACCGGGATTTTTCTTAAATGATCTGTGGATCAGACTTTGGAAATTACTCTATCCAAAACGCTGTTTAGGTTTTTCAGAATACGGTGCGGAGGGGATGCCAAACCTGCATGCGGCAAAACCAAGACGAGGTGATAATACAGAAGAGTATCAGAATAAATATCATGAATTCATGCTGGAATGCTTCAAACGTCATCCGTACATGTGGGGGAACTATGTGTGGAACATGTTTGACTTTGCGGCAGATGCAAGAAATCAGGGCGGCGAACCGGGGATGAACCATAAAGGACTTGTAACCTTTGACCGTAAGCTGAAAAAGGACTGCTTCTATTTATACAAAGCATACTGGACGGAAGAGCCATTTGTATATTTGGCGGGCAGAAGATATGAATACCGTACAGAAGCGGTAACAGGCATCACAGTATACTCTACCTGTAAGGAAGTGTCACTGTACAACAATGGAAAACTGGTGGAAACCAAGAAGGGTGAACACGTTTTCAAATTTAAAATGCCAATGGAAGCTGTCAATCATCTGGAAGTAAGATCAGGAGATTGTGCAGATTCGGCAGTAATTTATAAAACAGATAAACCGCGTCCGGAGTATTCTGCTGCAAAAGTAGACAGCTCCAACTGGATGTAGGCGAATCGAATTGGGAGGGAAATGTAATGGAGAAAGAGTTAAAAGCTCAGAAAAGGGCGCAGAAAAAAGCTTATAAAAAAGCTCTTCGAAAGGCGAGAAGACCTTGGAAATTTTTGTCACTCTTAAGTGCACCGCTTGCGGTTATTTTTGCGATTTTACTGTTAGTTACAACAATGTTCGATAACACCATAGCATTGTTCGTAGGCGGAACATTCTGGGGATTAGAAAATGAAGATCCATCTGCTGTCTATTACGAAGGTGATTTTGCCACAGAAGCAGAAAGAGTTGCAAGAGGCGCTGAATTGGTAAAACAGGTAGAAGGTGAAGGTGCTGCCCTTCTTATGAACGAAGGCGGTACATTGCCACTGGCAAATGATTCGAAAGTCAGCTTATTCTCAACTTCTGCTGTAAATATCGTTTACGGTGGTACGGGTTCTGCAAACGTTGACGTTTCTAAATGTGATAACTTAAAAACAGCTTTAGAAAAAGAAGGCTTTGCAGTAAACCAGACCTTATGGGATTTCTATGAAACAGGTGCAGCAGCCGAATATACACGCGGTAACGCAGGTGCTGTGGTACAGGACTCTGCAACAGCAAGCGGATATGGTTCTGCTGAAATCGTAGAAGCTCCTTGGAGTGTTTATACAGAAGACGTGATCGGTTCTGTAGAAGAATACGGCGATGCAGCGATCGTGGTATTATCCCGTATCGGCGGTGAAGGTGCAGACAGCTATTTTGATCACGAATTAGGCGATGGTAAAAACTATCTTGCATTAAATGATGTTGAAAAAGAAATGATGGCAAACATCAAAGCATTAAAAGATGCCGGAACAATTAACAAAATTGTCGTTCTTATCAATACATCCAACGCACTTCAGGTTGACTTCTTAAAGAACAACGAATACGGCGTAGATGCTGCACTCTGGATTGGCGGTGTTGGTCAGACAGGTATCAATGCAGTAGCTGAAATCTTAAATGGTAAGATTAACCCATCGGGCAGCTTGGTAGATACTTATTGCTATAATAATTACGCAAGCCCTGTGATGCAGAATTTCACACCGATTCAGTATGAAGGTGACTTAACACAGATTCCTGAACATGCAGATACTTACATGATCTATCAGGAAGGTATCTATGTTGGATATAAATATTTTGAAACACGTTACGAAGATTTCGTAATGGGTACAGGAAATGCCGGAGAATATGCTTATCATGATGATGTTGCATTTCCATTTGGTTACGGCTTAAGCTATTCAGAATTTGAATACAGTGATGTAGCTTTGGCTTATGATGCAGCAACTACAACTTATACAATGAAAGTAACTGTTACAAACACAGGTGATATGGAAGGAAAAGAAACTGTTCAGGTTTATGTATCCAGCCCATACACACAGTACGACATTGATAACAATGTAGAAAAAGCTTCTGTAAATCTGGTTGGATTTGAAAAAACCGATATTTTACAGCCGGGTCAGTCAGAAACCTTAACAATTGAAGTAGATGGTGATTATGTAGCAAGCTATGATGCTTACGGTGCAGGAACCTACATCTTAGATGCAGGTGATTACTACTTTACAGCAGCAACAGATGCTCACAATGCAGCAAACAACGTATTGGCAGCGAAGGGCTTTACACCGGAAAATACAGATGGACGTATGGACACAGCCGGTAATGCAGAATTGGCTGCAGTATGGAATAATCCTAAACTGGATACAAAAACTTATGCGGTGAGTGATGCCGGAACAGAAATCACGAACAAATTAGAAGCTTCTGATCCGAATCAGAATTCCGAAGTTGGTACAACTGTTACTTACCTGACACGTAATGACTGGGAAGGCACAATGCCGAGTCTTGAAAAGACTGTAAAGATTGCATTGAATGAATACCTGATCAAAGGCTTACAGGATCAGCAGTATGTAACCAATGAAAATGCACAGGCAGCAATGCCAACACTTGGTGCAGACAACGGATTAAAGCTTTATGACATGATCGGTCTTGATTATGACGATCCGAAGTGGGATGAATTATTAGACCAGTTAACATATGATGAAATGGTTACTTTGATCGGTGACGCATTCCACTGGCATATGCCAACATTTTCTGTACAGGCTCCGGGTACCCGTGATGAAAACGGTCCTCAGGGCTTAACAGTAGCCTTATTCGGAAGCCAGCTTGGTGTTGAAACAACAGCTCTTACATCAGAAGACGTATTGGCAGCTACATTTAACAAAGAATTAGCATATGAAATCGGTAATATTGTAGGTAATGACTGTCTGGATGCACACGTTACATTCCTCTATGGACCGGGTGCAAACATTCACAGATCACCATACAGTGGCCGTAACTTCGAATACTATTCAGAAGATGCATTCCTTTCAGCTGAAATTGGAAGATATGAAGTAAGCGGTATCGAAGAAAAAGGTGTATTTGTTGTTTATAAACACTTTGCATTAAACGACTGTGAACAGGATCGTATCGGTCTTGGGGTATGGTTAAATGAACAGGCAGCACGTGAAATTTATCTGAGAGCATTCCAGGGCGGTCTTGAAAGATCTCAGGGTGTTGTAAGAAATGACAACGGTGAATTTGAATACGCCGGAAAAGGCGGTAACGGTGTTATGATGGCCTATACTCGCTGGGGTACCCAGTGGTCCGGCGGTAACAAGAACCTTGTAAAGGGTATCATGAACGGCGAATGGCAGTGTAACGGACTTCAGATCACAGATAACGTACTGAATGCAATGGTAAATGGTATTGACGGTGTTATGGGCGGAACAACAACCTTCGACTCCATGCTTGCATTTATGATCGTAGGTGATAACGGGCTTCCAAAATACGAAAATGACCCGGTAGCAGTTTCTGCTATGAGAGAAGCCTGTCACCATAACCTGTATGCGATCGCAAATTCACAGGCTATGAACGGTATCGGACCTGATACAGTGATCGTACCGGATAAACCAATCGTTATCGAACTTTGCTTAATCCTGACATGCGGATTTACATTCTTATTCATGGTATCTGCAATTTTCTGGTTTATTAAGGTTAAAAAGTTTAAAAAGACTGAAAGCTATACAGCATATAAAGAATTCAAAAAATCTTTAAAGAACAAATAAATGATTTTCACTCTTGAAAATAAAGGGGAAGAAAAACATGGGAAATGAAAATAACACATCCGGCGCGGGCGTAAACCGCGCCAAGATGTACCAGTTAGCGCTGTTTCCATTAAACAATGGTGCCACAAATGTTTACTATGTACTCATTCTGTCCTACATTGCAACCTTTGGTAACAACGTATTAGGGATTGCGACCGTATTTGCATCTGTGATGGTGACAGGTATGCGTGTCTTTGACGCCATTACGGATCCGATCATCGGTGCGCTCATGGACCGTACCAACGGAAAATTCGGTAAATTCAGACCGTTTATGGTCATTGGGAATGCAATCATGGCATTTGCGGTATTTATGCTTTACTGCATCTGTCCAAACATTTCAGCAGATCAGATGTGGCTTAGATACGCAGCATTCATTGCTTTATATGCAGTCTGGGTAATCGGTTATACCTTCCAGACATCTGTTACACGTTCCGGACAGACGGTTCTTACAAATGATCCGAATCAGAGGCCGCTCTTTACCATCTTTAATACCATTGGGTCCATGGCCGGTATGGGACTGATGCAGTTTTTGGCACCAATCATTCGTGCCAATGTGGCGGATTACAGCAGTGCGAATTTTTACAGAGTATTGACTCCGATTGGTATCGTAATCTCTATTCTACTGACAATCCTTGCAATTGTCGGTATCTGGGAAAAGGATCAGCCAAAATATTTTGGAATTGGCGGAGCGACACAGGAAAAAACAAAGATTTCAGAATATATCGAAATCATCAAAAACAACAACCCGATGCAGCGCTTAATGGTTGCCGGTGCGGGCTGTAAATTAGCATTATCCATCGCTACAAACGTGACGGTGTTATGTATGCTTTACGGCTGTATGATGGGCAACTACGACGGACTGTATCTTCCGATGATGGTATTGGGCTATGTGTTCTCTGTACCATTCTTCCTGCTGACAGTTCGCACATCTCAGAAAAAAGGTCAGAAAGCATCTTTAATGAGATATGTATCTGTGGCATTGGTTTGCTACATTGGAGTTCTTGCATTGTTACTTCTTTGGAAACAGGGAAATCCGGCATGGAACCTAACACTGATCAGCAACGGAAAAGTTTCTATCAACTTATATACCATTCTGTTTATTCTTCTGTTCGGTATTGGCTACGGTGCATACTACTCTACAGCAGATATGCCGATTCCAATGGTAGCGGATTGTTCCGACTACGAAACATACCGTTCGGGAAAATATATTCCGGGTATTATGGGAACACTGTTCTCACTGGTTGATAAATTGGTTTCTTCTTTATCAGCAACGGTGGTGGGAATTGCATGTACTGTGATTGGACTGAAAAATCTTCCGACAGCGGACACACCATACTCTGTAGGAATGAACTGGGTAGTTATCATTCTGTTCTGTATCATTCCAATGGCAGCATGGGCAGTTACACTTCTTGTTATGAGAAAGTATGAACTGACCGGTGAGCGCATGAAGGAAATTCAGGCAATTAACAACAAACGTAAAGAGGCCATTGCAAATGGTATGACCATGGAAGAAGCAATGGAGAAATATAAATAAGTCTTTTTGGAGAAAGGACTTTGGGGGCATAAAAGTAGAACAGGGGACAATTGGATTCATACCAATTGTCCCCTGTTTTAGAAGTTGCATTTTGTGCTCTTAGAGGTATAATGATTTATCATGAGAAAATAGGAAAGTAGCGTGAAACCAATGAGTTCAAATAAAATAGATTTGGGAAGTGGAAATGTAAGAAGTTTGCTGTTGAATCTTGCAATTCCGGCTGTTGTAGCCCAAGTAATCAATCTTTTATATAACATTGTAGACCGTATTTATATTGGACATATTCCGGTGGTGGGAACCAGTGCGCTGACAGGTGTTGGTCTTTGTCTGCCGCTTTTAATGCTGATCAATGCTTTTGCTTCTATGGCAGGTGCCGGCGGTGCGCCGCGCGCTGCGATTTCCATGGGTCAGGGAAAAAAGGATGAAGCGGAGAAAATTTTAGGAAACTGCTTTTCGGCACTTTTGATTTTCGCAGTTTTTCTGACTGTAATATTTGGAATTTTTGCCAAATCTCTGCTGACACTTTTTGGCGCCAGTGAAAATACTTTGCCTTATGCATTGGATTATTTTCTAATCTATAATGTGGGAAATATATTTGTACTGATCGTTATGGGGATGAATCCATTCCTGACAACACAGGGCTTTGCAAAATTCAGTATGCTGACAACCGTGATTGGGGCCGTTTTAAATATTATTCTTGATCCGATTTTTATATTTGGTCTTGGCACGGGGGTAAAAGGCGCAGCACTTGCAACTATTTTAAGCCAGTGTGTCAGCGCAGTCTGGGTACTGAAATTCCTCACAGGAAAGAAAACGATTTTAAAGCTTCAATTGAAAAACTTAAAACTGATTCCGAAAGTTCTTTTTCCGTGTCTTGCGCTTGGAATGTCCAGCTTTATTATGCTGAGTACGGAAAGTTTGCTTAGTATCAGCTTTAATTCCAGCCTTGCAAAATATGGCGGAGACCTGGCTGTAGGTGCAATGACTGTTATCAGCAGTGTTAGTCAGCTTGTTATGATGCCGATCAACGGAGTATGCCAGGGGGCGCAGCCCTTGGTGAGCTTTAACTTTGGAGCTGAAAAAAAGGAACGTGTCATGGAAACATTTAAATACGAGCTTATCATCTGTGCAGGCTATACAACACTATTCTGGCTGCTTACCATGCTTGCTCCGCACATGTTTGCAGGTATTTTCAGCAGTGATGCAGCTTTGATTGAAAAAGCAGCATGGTGTATGCGCATTTATATGGCAGGAATCTTCGCATTGGGTTTCCAGATCAGCTGCCAGCAGACCTTTGTGGCATTGGGACAGGCGAAGACAAGTTTGCTGCTTGCGTGTTTGCGTAAACTGGTGCTTTTGATTCCATTGATTTTCATTTTGCCATTATTCTTTGACAACAAAGTGTTTGCGGTATTTTTGGCAGAGCCAATCAGCGATATCGCTGCAGCAATGGTGACAACCAGCTGTTTCTTTATGAAGATTCGAAGTATTTTGGAAAATGGAGGTACAGAAAATGGTGATAATGGAGCTATTTAATACAGGCTTGGTATATATGTTTTTGTGTTTCTCAGAACCACTTATCTGGATACCTGCCTGTTCTTTTTTACAAGTGCGTTAAGGAACTTCCAAGTTTTTGTGAGTCTGAAAGAATACAAAAATTTAGTAATATGCATTGATTCGTTTAGTGTGATCAATGCATATTATTTATGCTACAATGAATGTGATATTTGAATTATGTGGATAAAAGATCTTTTATAATAAAATAATTTTCATGCTGAAGGAGAAGAAAATGCGTACCTATACATATATTTCAGAAGGGGAATTTGGTCTTGTTGATAAACCAAAACCAGTTATCATGCATGAGCGAGATGCAATTGTAAAAGTAACTCTCGCAAGTATTTGTTCAAGTGACTTACACATTAAACACGGAAGTGTTCCGCGAGCAGTAAAAGGTATTACTGTTGGTCATGAAATGGTAGGGGTTGTAGAATCAATCGGTTCTACAGTTACACATGTAAAACCAGGAGATCGGGTAACTGTAAACGTAGAGACATTCTGTGGAGAATGTTTCTTTTGTAGGAATGGATATGTGAATAACTGTACTGATCAAAATGGTGGATGGGCTCTTGGATGCCGTATTGATGGAGGTCAGGCAGAATATGTTCGTGTTCCGTTTGCAGATCAGGGATTAAATAAAATTCCGGATGGTGTCACAGATAGACAGGCACTATTGGTAGGAGATGTACTTGCCACTGGTTATTGGGCAACGAAAATATCTGAAATCAAAGAAGAGGATACGGTTTTGATCATTGGAGCCGGTCCAACAGGGATTTGCACACTGTTATGTGTCATGTTAAAGAATCCTAAAAAGATGATTGTTTGTGAAAAAGATGCAGATCGTATTCGTTTTGTTAACGATCATTATCCAAATGTTTTGACTGTTGCACCGGAAGAATGTTTTGATTTTGTACATAAAAACAGTGATCATGGAGGTGCAGATGTGGTGCTGGAAGTTGCTGGAGCTGAATCTACATTCCGTCTTGCCTGGGAATGTGCGAGACCAAATGCCGTTGTAACTGTTGTAGCACTCTATGATAAACCGCAAAGTTTGCCGCTTCCTGATATGTATGGGAAAAATCTTACATTCAAAACAGGCGGTGTGGATGGTTGTAACTGTGAGGAAACACTGCGATTGATTGCTGAAGGAAAAATCAATACAGAACCACTCATTACCCATACCTATTCCCTTGATAAAATCGAGGAAGCATATTATTTGTTTGAAAATAAAATAGATCATGTGATTAAAGTAGCAATTGAATGTTGATGTTTACAAGAAAATAGAATTCTATACGATGTAATATTAAAAATCTTACTTTTGATGGAAACATTGAAAGTAAGATTTTTCTTTTGAAAGTTTTTAACAAAACTTTAACATTTCAAAAACATTTTAAAAACAGAAGAGGTTTACTATCACATCATCGAAAGTGATTTGAAAGAAAAGTAGGAGGAAACGACATGGAAAACATAATGAATCAGGAAAATTCATTTTATTATAAATATTCATCAGAAGAAAATAAAGAAATAGAAGAAATTAGAAAAAAATATTTACCGGTAGTTGAAAGTAAGGTAGATGAATTAAAACGTTTAGATGCACAGGTGCAGAATTCAGGCGTAGCAGCTGCATTATGTATAGGTGTTGTTGGAAGTTTGATTTTTGGAACAGGGATGTGTTTTTCAATGCAGGTATTAGGAACAGGGATACTGACAATGATCTTGGGAATGATCTTGGGGATTGCAGGTGCTTTGGTGATGGCGATGGCATATCCGGTATATCGAAAGAAACAGAAGAAGATGAAAGAAATATTAGCTCCTAAAATTTTAGAACTTTCAAATGAAATTTTAAATGGAAATATGTAAATGAGTAAGAATGAAAGAGGAACATGATGAATAAAACAATTTATTTAGTAACAGGAGCTGCAGGATTTTTTCAAAGTTCCGGAAGGATATGAAAGTGTAGTACTTCATATTGCAAGTATTGTAACGGTTTCACCTGAATACAATCCGGTTGTAATGAATGTAAATGTGGGCGGAACCAAAAATATCATTCGTTGTTGTTTGACACATCCGGAATGCAAAAAATTAGTATATTGCAGCAGTACAGGTGCAATGCCGATGGGAATTGACGGGTCATTCAATCTTTGTGATGTGCGTGATCTTGCAGCGGGAACGATTGCGGCTGCTGATAAAGGAAAGGTTGGTCATTGTTATATTCTTGCAAATGAAGAAGTATCTTTCAAAGATTTCTCGAAGATGCTTGTAAAAGAGGCAAATTGTAAACCAATTAAAGTAGCGAACTTTATTGCTTCAATTTTAGAAAAACAGGCTTTGAAAACGGGTAAAGAACCGTTGATGACAACATTCTCTGTGTATAATCTTGAAAGAAATAATGATTTTGACTATAGCAAAGCAGTAAAAGATCTTGGGTATAAAACTCGTTCTTATGAAGAAACAATTCGTGATGAAGTACGTTGGTTAAAAAAAGAAGGTAAAATTTAATATTTTAGAAACATAGATAGTTTTTCTATTTTTCTCCCTGTCAAAATGCAAAAGTTTTGGCAGGGAGTTTTTTGTAAACCAAGATTGACAAACCAGAAGGAATAAAAGAAAATTAACTTGAAAGTTAATTGGATGCAGCGATAATCTGATTCTGATAGAACTTACTGAATTGATGAACAAATATTGAAAAAAGGCAAGGTAGGTACCTATGAAGAAAAAATTAGGCGGTAAATTCTGGGCAGCAATGCTGGTTTTTGGATTGATCGGGCAGATTGCCTGGGTTGTGGAAAATATGTATCTGAATGTTTTCCTGTATAAGATGTTCCATGCGACCCCGGCGGATATTTCCATGATGGTGGGGGCAAGTTCTGTGGCGGCAACGCTGACAACGATACTTGTAGGTGCATTTTCAGACAAGGTTGGAAAACGTAAGCTTTTGATGTGTCTTGGATATATGATCTGGGGAATTTCTATTCTGGGGTTTGCATTTATTAAAGTAGAAACCCTGACAACCATTGCTGGAAGTGTGGCTGCGGCAGCATCCCTTGGAGTAACTCTTGTTATTGTACTGGACTGTGTCATGACTTTCTTTGGTTCTGCGGCAAATGATGCGGCTTATAATGCATGGATTACTGACAAAGGCGATGAAGGTGACCGTGGAAAAATCGAAGGATTTAACTCCATGATGCCGCTGGTGGCGATCCTGTTCGTGTTCGGCGGATTTATGGGCTTTAATTTGGATCTGTCGGAAAGCTGGACCATGATTTTTTATATCATCGGTGGTGTAGTACTTGTAATCGGGATTCTTGGATTCTTTATTATAGAAGAAAAAGAAGGTTTGAAGCCATCCAAAGAAAATTATTGGAAAACTGTATTCTATAGCTTCAGACCGAATGTTGTAAAAGAAAATAAATTGCTTTATGTGGTGCTTGGTGCCTTTGCAGTGTTTGGAATTTCCATTCAGACCTATATGCCATATCTGATTTTGTACTATGAAAAAGGCCTTGGAATGGCAAACTATGTGCTCATTATGGCACCGGCAATCATTCTGGCGGCGGTCGTGACAGCACTTTATGGAAAAGTTTATGATATGACAGGGTTTCAGACCAGCGTGGTGCCGACGGTTGGAATGTTGATGGCAGGATATGTGATTTTGTTATTTGGAAGAAGTATGGTGCCGGTATTTATAGGTTCTCTTCTGATGATGAGCGGTTATCTTACCGGAATGGCGGTATTTGGAGCGAAAATCCGTGACCATATTCCGGAGAAGAAAGCGGGGCAGTTTCAGGGAATCCGTATTATTGGGCAGGTACTGATTCCTGGAATTATCGGTCCGGCTATCGGGGCATGGGTTCTTCGAGATGCGGAAATGATTTTAAATAATGACGGAACCTATTCTTTCCTGCCAAATGAAAAAATTTTTTTGGCAGCATTTGCAGTAGCTGTTGCCTTGTGTATCACACTTGCCCTGATTTTTAGAATGATTCGTTTGGGGCATTATGAGCTGTCTACAGAAGCGGGTGAAAAATTAAGCGAATCAGAAGAAAAAGTGTGGCAGGAATATCCAAGACCTCAGATGAAACGTGAAAACTGGATGTCTTTAAATGGAATGTGGAAGCTGGATGGCGACCATATCAGAGTACCATTTCCTCCACAGTCACAGTTATCTAATTATGGAAAGAAAGTAAAAGATACTTTTACATACGAAAAGAAATTCACACTTTCGGATGATCTCAAAGGAGAACGAATTTTATTACATTTCGGTGCGGTGGATCAGATCGCAGAAGTGATTTTAAATGGTAAAAATCTAGGAACTCATGAGGGTGGTTATCTGGCATTTTCTTTTGATGTGACAGACTGCATCAAAGGTGTGGGAGAAAATGTTTTACAGGTAAAGGTAACTGATAAACTGGATTCAGATTATCCATATGGAAAACAATGCAAAAAGCGCGGCGGTATGTGGTATACACCGGTTTCTGGTATCTGGAAAAGTGTTTGGCTGGAAGCGGTACCGGAAAAATACATAGAACGCATCAAAATGACACCGGATTTACAGGGTGTATTAATAGAACTATATGGAAAGGTTGAGGGTTTCAAAGCCTGCGTAAAATTGCCTGATGGAACCACTTTGGAAAAACAGTTTGCAGGTAATGAAGGTCGAATTGAAATTTCGGAAAAACAACGCAGGTTATGGACGCCGGATAATCCATATCTCTACAGCATGACAATCACTGGGGGAAAGGATAAGGTGGAAACTTATTTTGCCCTTCGAACCATTGAGATTCGGAATGTGAACGGTATCAATCGTGTCTGTTTAAATGGAGAACCAATCTTCCTTCACGGAGTTCTTGATCAGGGATATTTCCCGGAAGGTATCTATCTGCCGGCGGAAGAAGCAGAATATGACAGAGATATTTTGTGCATGAAAGAGCTTGGAATCAATCTCCTTAGAAAACACATTAAGATAGAGCCGGATTATTTTTACTATGCCTGTGATAAGCTGGGGATGCTGGTAATGCAGGATATGGTAAATAACGGTCCATACAGTTTTATCAAAGATACTGTGATTCCAACATTAGGTCATAAAAAGCGTGGAGACAGAACCGGACTTCGTGGAAAACGTAAAGAAATTTTCACAAAGCATGTGGAAAACACCATAAAACAGCTTTATAATCATCCGTCCATTGTGGCCTATACGATTTTTAACGAAGGTTGGGGACAGTTTGAAAGTGACTATATGTATACTCATGTAAAATCTCTGGATCCTACAAGGCTTGCGGATTCTACTTCAGGATGGTTTGCGCAGAATAAAAATGATTTTGACAGTGAACACATTTACTTTAAGGCAATTGAAGTAGAACCGAAGGAACGTCCGATGTTTATGTCGGAATGCGGCGGATACTCCATGGCGGTGGAAGGTCACTCCTACAGTAAATATAATGTCTACGGTTATGGCGGCAGTGAGAATGCTGCAAAACTGACAGAAGATATTCTGAATCTGTATGAGGTAATGATTCTCCCGGCAGCGCCGAAGGGAATGTGCGGATGCATTTATACCCAGTTAAGTGATGTGGAAGATGAAATTAACGGACTTTATACCTATGACAGAAAAGTCTGCAAAGTGGAAAAAGATAAAATGCTTGAAATGGCGAAAAAATTGCAGGAGGCGGTAAAATAAGCTACCAGCAATCTGGAAATGTATGAATAAGTAATATTGTTAAGGGGGATTTAATCCCCCTTTTTATTAAGAAAAATTCGGTCTCATGGTTGTGGAATCTCCTTCCACATATTCGGCTTCTCCGGATTTTCGGTGATAATAAGTTGTTTTATATAGATCAGGATCAACCTGTGCGGAAAATTCTGTTGGCGTATATCCGGTAATTTCCTTAAAGGTGCGGTTGAAACTTCGGATATTGGAAAATCCGCATTCCAAAGCAATATCAATCATGCGATATTGATTCGTAGAAAGCATATGAATCGCCTGTTCAATGCGTACCATATTCACATAGGTGACATAGTTCATACCCATCAGCTTCTTAAATGTTTTAGAAAAATGGCTTGGAGAAAAATGCATCATGGACGAAGCGTTTTCCAGAGTGAGATCTTCGGTGTAATGTTTGTCAATATAATCCAGCAGTTCCTGAAATTCCTCCAGCATACGGCTTCTGCGGCGGTCATCTTTGGCCTTTTCCTCTCTCGGTAAGTTCCTCTTTAATAAAAACCAGAATTCTTTGATTGCGGCACTGACAATGTCTTTATAGTAGGGCCGTTTTTTCTCCAGTTCTTCGGGAACTAAAGAAAAAAGGCGGTGCAGGGCCTCGGTCAGACCAAAGTTTTTTAATTCTTCCGCTGTCACCAGGGCATTCTTAAAATGGGGGTTGTGAAATCTGGAACTGATCAGATTGGTGTCAAAAATCAAAAAATCCAGAAGGTTTTTCGTATGATAGGAATCACTGTAGTGAATCTGCCCGCTTTCGCAAATGACCAGATCTCCTGCATGTGCGGTAAAGCTATGGTCTGCCACGTGGAAACTTGCTTCTCCGGAGCGCACGTATACCAGCTCGATTTCTTTCTGCCAGTGTGCCACAAAGCTGATATTCTCATAGCCGGAATACCATACCATTAAATCAGAATTATAGTTTCGAACTTCGTGAAATGCCTTCATAATTATAATCTCCTGCTGATTTTGACTTAAGGATAGCAAATATCACAAAAATTGTCCATATCCTGGCATTTTTTTGCGTGCATTCTATGGAAATGTATTGTATAATTAGTACACAAAACAAAGCCAATAGGGGATTGGCTTGGTAAAATTGCGCATAATTTATATGGAGGTACACGCAAAATGGCAGAAAGCAGATTAATCGGCGGATATCCGGTAATTGGTATCAGACCTACAATCGACGGACGTAGAGGACCTTTAAAAGTACGTGAAGGTCTTGAAGATCAGACAATGGGTATGGCACTTCGTGCGAAAAAACTCATCGAAGAAAATGTAAAATATTCTAATGGCGAACCAGTTAAAGTTGTTATCGCTGATACAACTATCGGACGTGTTGCAGAAGCTGCAGCATGTGAAGAAAAATTCAGAAAAGAAGGCGTTGCTGTAACTCTGACAGTTACACCATGCTGGTGCTACGGTTCTGAAACAATGGATATGGATCCAACAACAATCAAAGCTGTTTGGGGATTCAACGGAACAGAAAGACCAGGTGCTGTATACTTAGCATCCGTTCTTGCTACACATGCACAGAAAGGACTTCCAGCATTCGGTATCTACGGACATGAAGTTCAGGATTTAGATGATACAACAATTCCAGCAGACGTTGAAGAAAAAATCTTAAGATTTGCTCGCGCAGGTGTTGCTGTAGCTACAATGAGAGGAAAATCTTACTTACAGATCGGTTCTATCTGTATGGGTATCGGCGGATCTATCATTGACTCTGATTTCATGGAAAGCTATCTTGGTTTAAGAGTAGAATCAGTTGACGAAGTAGAAATCATCCGTCGTATGACAGAAGGCATCTATGATGAAGCTGAATATCAGAAAGCTCTTGCATGGGCAAAAGAAAAATGCGTTATCGGTTTCGATAAAAACCCTGATTTCGTTAAAAACAGCCCGGAAAAAGCTGAAGAACAGTTTGAATTCGTAGTTAAAATGGCAGTTATCATCCAGGAAATGATGAACGGCTGCAAGACATTACCAGAAGGATGCGAAGAAGAAATGGTTGGCCACAATGCTATCGCAGCTGGTTTCCAGGGACAGAGACAGTGGACAGACTTCTATCCAAACTGTGACTTCCCAGAAGCAATCTTAAATACTTCCTTCGACTGGAACGGAGCAAGAGAACCATACATCCTTGCTACAGAAAACGACGTACTGAATGGTTTAACAATGTTATTTGGTAAACTCTTAACAAATACAGCTCAGATGTTCGCAGACGTTCGTACATACTGGAGCGGTGACGCTATCAAACGTGTAACCGGATACGATGTGGAAGGTGTTGCAAAAGAATCTGATGGTGTTATCCACTTAATCAACTCTGGTGCTTGCTGCCTCGATGCTAACGCAGAAGCAAAAGATGCTGATGGCAATGCAGTAATCAAACCTTGGTATGAAGTTACTCAGGAAGATCAGGATGCTATCATGGCAGCTACAACATGGAACGCAGCTGACAACGGATACTTCCGTGGCGGCGGATACTCTTCAAGATTTGAAACAACAGCTACAATGCCGGCTACAATGATCAGATTGAACCTTGTAAAAGGTATTGGACCAGTGATCCAGATCGCAGAAGGTTGGACAGTAGGACTTCCATCAGAAGTTTCTGATACATTATGGAAACGTACAGACTACACATGGCCATGTACATGGTTTGCTCCAAGATGTGATGGAAAAGACGGTTCTGCATTCAAGAGTGCATACGAAGTTATGAACAACTGGGGTGCTAACCACGGATCTATCTCTTACGGACACATCGGTGCTGACCTTATCACAATGTGTTCTATGATGAGAATTCCAGTAGCTATGCACAACGTTCCAGCAGAAAAAATCTTCAGACCAAAGGCTTGGGATGCATTCGGAATGGACAAAGAAGGCGCTGACTACAGAGCATGTGCTACATACGGACCAATGTACAAATAAGATAAATATATAAAATCTGACTTTTGAAGGGGCGGAATTTTCCGCCCCTTTTTTCGATAAAATGGAGATAACAATGTACAAAGTTCTTTTAGTGGATGATGAAGCCCTGATTCGAGAGGCAATTAGTGAAAATATTCAGTGGGAAGAAATGGGATTTTCCTTTATGGGAGCCTGTGAAAATGGCAGACAGGCCATGGAAGTCATTGATAGGGAACAGCCGGATCTTCTTCTGACAGACATTAACATGCCTTTTGTGGATGGGATAGAGCTGACAAAATTTGTTTATGAAAATTATCCTGATACCAAAGTTATTATTATCAGTGGATTTGATGAATTTGAGTATGCGAAAAATGCCGTCAAGTATCAGGTTCTGGAATATATTTTAAAACCAATTACACCCATGGAGTTTCTTGAAACTTTATCACGGGTGAAAAAAATGTTCGATGAGCGTAATGCGAGTCAGAGAGATATGAAAAAAATCCGCAGTGCCTATGTGAGCAATCTTCCCGTGGTGCAGGGGCGTTATCTGCATAACCTGCTAAACGGTACCGTGGATTACGGAAAACTGGCAGAAAAACAGGAAGAATTGCGGTTGTGTCTGAGTGCGGGATGCTATAATACGGTATTGGTAGAGGGGGACAGTCTGGAACCGTTTACCACTCAATATACCAATGTCAAAGATGATCTGGCACTGTTTGCGATTTATAACATTGCAGCTGAAATTGTGACGGAAGAAAACTGCGGCATTGTATTCCAGGGAATCGATGAAAAAACGGTGATCCTGTTTATGGAAAATGAAAAGGAAGCGCTGCAAAAGAAGATTCGCAAAGTGATTCCGGAAATCCGTCATGCAATCGAAGAATTTTTAAAAATTCAGGTTACAATTGCAGTTGGGAGAACAGTCATGAATTTGGAAGAACTGCCGGATTCCTTTGCAAAGACAAAGAGTGCTCTGGAATATAAATTTATGCTGGGCGGAAATCAGACTATTGAGGCGGAAGAATATGAAGAGATCCGTAACAGCGCAAAGCATGTGGATATTTTTGAATGGGCTTCCCAGATTGCAACTTCAATTCGTACAGATAAAATAGAAGAAATGGAACAAAAGACAGCTCATTTTATTGAACAGATTAAAAGAAGTTACGTAAATAAAAACAGAAGCTTTGTGTATGTGCAGAATCTTGTGCTTTCCGTCATGAATCTTCTGGAACTTTCGTCAGAGTTGGAAGAAGAACTATACAGCCAGGAGCGCACCTTCATGAAACAGATCAATGAGTGTGAAAATTTGGATGAAGTGGAGAAATGCCTGTTTGGAACCTTCCGATATATCTGTAAACTAATGTCTAATCAGCGTGACAGCTATGGAAGGCGTCAGGCCATGCTGGCACTGGATTATATTGAGAAAAATTATGGTGACAGTTCTGTGACATTAAACTCTGTATGTTCGGCACTGGCTATGAGTACCAGCTACTTTAGTTCTGTTTTTAAGAACTATACAGGAGAAACCTTTATTGAATCGCTGACTAAAAAACGTATGGAAAAAGCGAAGATTTTATTGCAGCAGGGGAAAATGAGAACTTACGAGATCGCGGAAGCAGTGGGCTACAGCGATGCTCATTATTTTAGTGTGGCTTTTAAAAAAGCAGTGGGTAAAACGCCGACAGAATATGCAAAGGAAATTAGAAAGTAATGGAAAAGATCAGGAGGAAAGGGCTCAATTTCATAGGGAGATTTCACAGTATTCGCAGCTACATTATGACATCTTACGTGGTGATCGTTATGGTGGCACTGGCGGTATTTGCCATGGTGGCACTGCAATATACAGAAAAAACTGTTTTGGAGAATGCGGAAGAATACAGTATTCAGCTGATTGAACAGGTGAACAGTGATATTGATTCTTACATTGATTATCTGCACAATATTTCTGTATTGATTGCCTCGGATGAAGATGTTCATGATTATCTCTTTCAGGAAAAACTGACTGACCGTGAACGTCAGGAGAGATTTGCAAGAATCACCACACGGTTTGGCACGATCATGGAAACCCGAGATGACATTGTAAATATTGGGGTGATCGGTGAGAAGGGCCGATACATTATTAACAACGGCAGCTTTAAAATTAATGAAAACGTGGCATTGGAGGAATTGGAATGGATTCAGAAGGCCTATGAAAAAAAGGGGTCTACAGTCATTTCTTCCTCTCATGTGCAGAATCTTGTGGATGGAAAATATGAATGGGTAATTACCCTTGGAAAAGCACTTCAAAATAAAAACAGCAAAGAAGAAGGATTCTTTTTTGCTGATTTGAACTATAGCTCCATTAGCGAGCTTTGCAGTGGAATCAGTTTCGGAAGCAAGGGGTATATTTATATTCTGGACGGCAACGGTAATCTGATCTATCATCCACAGCAGCAGCTCCTTTACAGTGGATTAAAGCAGGAAAAAATTCAGGAAATTTTGAATTGCGGCGAAAACAGTTTTGTTACGGAAGATGGAAAACTATATGTGATTTCCAGATCGAGAGAAACGGGATGGAATGTTGTAGGGGTTTCTTATACGGAAGATCTTTTAAAAAACAGTGATGAAACCGCCAGAATTTATGTGATCAGTGCAGTGATGATTCTTGGTGCCGCATTGATTCTTGCATATGTATTGTCCCGAGAAATCACAAGACCGATTGAGGTTTTGGGGGATTCCATGAAAGAGGTGGAAAAAGGGAATTTTGATCATGCAGTTCTGGAAGTTTCAGGTCATAATGAAATTGCACGATTAAGCGCCACTTATAATCTGATGACTACAGAGATTAAACATTTAATGGAACAGAATGTGGAAGAACAGAGGCAGAAACGTAAAAGTGAATTAAAGGCGCTGCAGGCGCAGATTAATCCCCATTTTCTTTACAATACGCTGGATTCCATTATCTGGATGGCGGAATGGGGAAAAACAAAAGAGGTAGTACTAATGACATCCTCTCTGGCCAAACTTTTGAGGCAGAGTATCAGTAATCAGAATGAACTGGTTCGCGTGGAAGAAGAGGTGGAATATACCCGCAGTTATCTGACCATTCAGAAAATGCGTTATAAAGACAAACTGGAATATGAAATTCAGGTGAGCACGGAAGTGCTTGGAATGAAGATTCCAAAACTTGTGCTGCAGCCGTTGGTTGAGAATGCGATTTATCATGGGATTAAATACAAAGAAGGAAAAGGCAAGGTTTGTATTGGCGGATGTATTGAAGATGGGAAAATTATCTTAAAGGTTGCAGATGATGGAATCGGGATGACAGAAGAGCAATTATCCAGAATTTTTGAAAAGAAAGAAACGGATACGAGAAAAAATGGAGTCGGTGTGCTGAATGTGCATGAAAGGCTTCAATTGTATTATGGACCGGAATATGGGTTGGAATTTTTCAGTGAACCGGATTGCGGTACAACTGTAGAAGTACACATTCCGTGGATGGAAGGAGGCACAAAAGCAGAGAATGAAGAAAAATTATAAATTCAAAAAATGGCTTGGCTGGCTTGCGGCAATTCTTTTTAGTGCTTCCTGTCTGGTCTTGTCGAAGGGAAATACGGGAACGCCGGAAAAAGAAATAGCTCTGGTGCTGAAGATTATCGACGACAGCAACGACTTTTGGACTGCTTTTATTCAGGGTGCTGAGATGGCTGGGAAGGAATATGGACTAAGAATTATAGTGAATGGTCCAAATGCGGAAACAGAATATGAAGAGCAGGGTAAAATGATCGAAGAAGCCATCGTGCAGGAACCGGATGCCATTGCTCTCGTGCCTTCAAACTATACAGAAACCGTAAAGTATGCAAAAAAAATAGAGGAAGCAGGGATTCCGCTTGTGCTGGTGGACTCTGTAATGGAAGAAAAAATGGGTTCCTGTGTTGTGGCCACTGACAATGTGGAAGCGGGACGCAAAATGGGAAAATACATTGCAGAAAATTTTCAGGGAATCTCCAGTATTGGAATTGTAGGTCATGTAAAAGGTGTGTCCACAGCCATTGAGCGTGAGCAGGGGTTAAGAGAAGGGCTTGGAACACTGAATGAGAAAGTGGCAGAAATTGTATTCTGTGATTCGGATTATTGGAAGGCTTATCAGGTGACAAAAGAGATGCTGGAGCGCCATCCGGAGATCAATGTGATTGCCGGACTTAATGAATATTCATCGGTGGGGGCAGCAAGGGCAGTCATTGATCTTGGATTAAAGGGGAAAATCCGTATGGTGGGGTTCGACAGTTCCATTAAGGAAGTAGAATATCTGGAAGATGGAACCTTTGATGCTATCGTCGTCCAGAAGCCTTTGAATATGGGTTACCTTTGTGTTGAGCAGATTGCAGCGCTTCTGAATAAAAAAGAAATTC
>ERZ808026.27-NODE-27-length-23136-cov-3.383321_pt1 | contig 23136 bp, 25 predicted proteins | sample MGYA00380182_ERZ808026 | MGnify/ENA primary metagenome ERZ808026 (study PRJEB31490, sample SAMN06133376) | cow dung metagenome | isolation source: H9 | host: cow | place: China: Chengdu | collected 2015-05 ... | reverse complement strand
ACAGTCCCGAATTGACGAACTGAAGATAGGCGCGGAACGCCTTAAGGAAAAGGGAATGCTCCCTAGGGTTAGTCTTTGCCATGTTAAAGGTTTTAGTTTAAGTACATCGGCAAAGATAGTAAAAATATTTACTTTTTGTGGGGACAAAAACGATCGGACAACTTTTCAGCTGTCCGATCGTCTTAGTCTATTAATACTCCTCCTCGTTAAAGAAGAAGTCATCCTTGGTTGGATAGTCTGGCCAGATGTCCTCGATGCTCTCGTAGATCTCGCCATCATCCTCAAGTTCCTCAAGGTTCTCAATCACCTCTGCCCATGCGCCTGAGCGTGTTGCGTAGTCGATGAGCTCTTCCTTGGTTGCTGGCCAAGGTGCATCCTCCAGCTTTGATGCAAGTTCAAGTGTCCAATACATAGTCAATATAGATTTAAATTATTAATAATCAGTGTTTTTCGTGCACTCCCCTATTTTTGGGGCGGCAAATATAGACAAAAAAAACCAATAGTGATGTTCTTTTTGCTATTTTTGCATACATTTTTACTTTTTCCAACAAAAACCTTGCGAAATGGCATACACTAAAGAAGAAAGATACGATTTGGCTACAACTGAAGCCATTGCGGAACATTATAGAGAAATTCTTAGACTTCTGGGCGAAGACCCTGAGCGCGAAGGACTTGTGAAGACACCGGAGCGTGTGGCGAAAGCCCTACAGTTCCTGACACATGGCATGCATCAGGACGGGGCGGAGATTCTCCGCAGCGCGATGTTCAAGGAAGAGTATCAGCAGATGGTCCTCGTTAAGGACATTGAACTATATTCTACTTGCGAGCATCATGTCATGCCGTTCATCGGCAAGGCTCATGTAGCATACATCCCTAACGGCACGATCACAGGCCTGAGCAAAATCGCACGCGTAGTGGAAACCTTCGCCCGCCGCCTCCAGGTGCAGGAAAGACTGACAACCCAGATCCGCGACTGCATCCAGGATACCCTCAACCCTCTCGGCGTTGCAGTGGTGATCGAAGCATCGCACACCTGCATGACCCTCCGCGGAGTGCAGAAGGCCAATGCGGTGACAACCACATCAGCCTTCAGCGGCATCTTCCTCAAGGACGAGCGCACCCGCAACGAATTCCTGAATCTGATCAAATAGAGCGCAGCACATAAGGAGCTGATAATCAACCAATAAATAGAACAAGGGTGAGGTAAAATGCCTCACCCTTGTTCTATTAAATAACTAAATATCAGTTACTTAGATGCCGACATGACTGCAAGCCCAGTCAGAGAGACGTCCAGGCAGGTCTTATTTCAGATAAGCGTCTTCAACTACTTTGGCGCTGCGTGCAATGAAGTCACTGAGTTCCTTACCCTTGAGCATTCCATTGGCAAGGAGGGCCAGGTCAGTGATCTGCTTAAGGATCTCATTACCTGAAGCAAATGCCTCAAGGTCTGCCTTGTGAGAAGCAGCAGCTGTCTCCTTTGCCTCAGTCACAGTCCTCTTCACATCTTCAGAAGCATCTTCTGCAGCATCAGGAATTACCTGTGCAGGAGCGACATCGGCAACCTTTGAAGCCATAATTCGGGCCACGAGAGGATTCTGCATATTGACTGTGATGTTGTACATAGCAGGCATCTCACCATAGAAATTCATTCCGCCACCCATAGCCGACATCTCACGATAACGACGCATGAACTCGCTCTGTGTGATGAGGATAGGAGCAGCATTCTCGCCGAGATTGTCGGCTTCTACATAATACTCATTTTCCTTAGGAAGAACTGATTTGAAGATTACTGAAAGGTCCTCCTGTTCAGTCTCCGAAAGTTCCGGACGTATTTTCTCTGCCTTAGGGATGAGATTTTCCACGCTATCAGAATCAACTCGTGCAAAACGTGCATTCTCAACCTTTGTTTCAAGAAGGTTTACAAAGTGGCTGTCAAGCTGGCAATCCATAAGAAGGACATCATACCCCTTCGATTTTGCAGCCTCGATGAACGAGTACTGAGCCTCCTTGTCTGTAGCGTAAAGGAAGACAACCTTCTTGTCCTTGTCAGTCTGCTCTCCCTCGATAGCCTTCTTGTAGTCCTCTATGCTGAAATACTTATCTTCTGTATTCTTGAGAAGAGCGAATTTCATAGCCCTGTCACAGAATTTCTCGTCCGAAAGCATTCCATATTCAATGAAAAGTTTGAGGTTATCCCACTTCTCCTCGAGCTGAGCACGCTCATTTCTGAAGATTTCATCAAGACGGTCAGCAACCTTCTTGGTGATATATGTAGATATCTTCTTGACGTTCGAATCACTCTGGAGATAACTTCTCGACACGTTAAGAGGGATGTCCGGAGAATCAATCACTCCGTGGAGAAGCGTAAGGAAGTCAGGAACAATATTGTCAACGGAGTCCGTAACGAACATCTGGTTGCAATAGAGCTGGATCTTGTTGCGTGACACCTCCACATTGTTCTTGATCTTAGGGAAATAGAGGATTCCCGTAAGATTGAAAGGATAGTCCACATTGAGGTGGATATGGAAAAGAGGTTCCTCTGCCATCGGATACAGGGCTCTATAGAACTCCTTGTAGTCCTCATCCTTGAGGTCCGCCGGCTTCTTTGCCCAAAGTGGCTCCACCTTATTGATCACATTGTCCTTGTCTGTATCAACATATTTTCCATCCTTCCACTCCTGCTGCTTTCCGAAGACTACAGGAACAGGCATGAATTTACAGTACTTGTTCAGAAGGCCCTGGATGCGGCCTCTCTCAGCATATTCCTTCTCGTCCTCAGCAATATAGAGTGTGATGACGGTTCCTCTTTCCGCCTTTTCGCATTCTTCCATCTGATACTCAGGTGAACCGTCGCATGTCCACTTCACAGCCTTTGCACCATCTTTCCAGGAAAGAGTCTCGATGGTAACCTTCTCGGCAACCATGAAAGCAGAATAGAAACCGAGTCCGAAATGACCGATAATGCTGCTGAGCTGGTCCTTATACTTCTCCAGGAACTCACCGGCAGATGAAAAGGCAATCTGATTGATATACCTGTCAACTTCCTCGTCAGTCATACCGATACCATTGTCGATGATCTTCAATGTCTTTGCAGACTCGTCGAGTTCAATTCTTACCGAAAGCTCTCCAAGTTCAGCCTTGAATTCTCCAGACGCAGCAAGCGCCTTCATCTTCTGAGTAGCATCAACTGCATTAGCCACCAACTCACGAAGGAAGATCTCGTGATCTGAGTAAAGAAATTTCTTGATCACCGGGAAGATGTTCTCGGTAGTTACTCCAATTTTTCCGTTTGTTGCCATTTTTAATATGTCTTTAATTTATTTTCATGAAAAAGGGTCGTCCCGAAGGACAACCCATATAGTCAAAATATGTTCCAATCCGGAAAATCTGCCAAATAGTCAGTTCCGACTGACATACTATCTGTTGGTTTCGTACTGAGTGACAAATCCAGGACGGAAAGTAACAAGGCAAAAATCAAGAAGATCGTTTCCCTTGTATGTATACAATTCAAAATTTCCCTTATAAGTATTTCCATGGTAGCCATACTCACTCCGGTTCCTCTCTCTGACTTCAAGAGGTGCCTTTCCGGTAGAGAATCGTGCTGTAAGTTCCGGATTGCTTGAGAAACAATGTCCTTTTGCTGTGACAGCCCAGAGATCACGAGTTTCCTGGCTACCCTTATATTGAAGAACTGTCTCAAATTCATCCTTGTAAGAAACTGTCCAGATGGAATTCTCAACATCAGTCATTCTGATCTCAGTATATGCAGGAAGTGAATAATCATGTAATCCTCTTAAGAAGTCATCTCCGCCAATTTGCCATGCGGTAACGTATGCAAGCACCCAAACGGCGCCATCTTCATGCAAAGATTTCCCCTGTGTATCTACCGTACATTGAATGCCCCACTCCCACTGATCATTGAATCGATAGACATTGTCATCCAGCTGTTCCACCTTTCCGTAGAAACGAGGATCCGCTTCCTTATCCTTATCAGGCAAGGCCATGTACGCATCAAATGCAAGAAACAGTTCGAGCAGTTCCACCGGAGCTGTAACATAATTGCCGCACACGCCGGACGTATAATTATAAAGGTCTCCGGCATTATCTGTCCTTATCTGCGAATCCTGAACCTCGCAGGAAACAAGACCTGCAGTCAGAATCAAGGCTATGAATATCTTTTTCATAATCATTCTTCTTTAGAATCTGTAACCTATTCCCATATTTCCACCCATTGCAGCAGTACTTATGACCGTCTCGGCAAAGAAAAAGAATTTCTTGCCCAAGGTTATTCCTACTGGTACAAGCATACCCGCCGGAGAGATAACTGCATCATCATCGTAGAATCCTGCATACAATCCGGCTCCAACTGCGCTGTACATCCTTATCTTCGAGAAAGTGAACCAGTTGAAACGTGCCACAGGCATCAAGTTGAATGACACTCCGCTTTTCCTTGTATAGATTTCTGTCAATGGATCATACTCATTCCCCCACATTCCGTTGACACCTAGACTGAATGCCAAGGTAAACCATCTTCTGTAATGAATGCTGAACTCACCGGTGAATACACCTGACACATATCTGGAGCCTTCCTGAACCCTGTAAAGATTGTCCAGGCTTGGCTCATAAGGACCAGTGACATAATCATACTTATAGAAATAACCGGTTCTCATGAAATTATCGGTGTCATACATAGGAGTTGCACCGTAACCGAGTCTCAATTCATAGCGATACGGAAAGCGCTTGCTGAAATTCTTCTCCTTTGGACCTGTGCCTTGCGCCGAAAGACTGGCAGCGCTGCAGAGAAGACAGATCAATAACAGTAACCTTTTCATATGAAAGTCATTAACAACAAATGAAAGATGCACGATGACAGATTTCTGTTGCATTCTGTCTCATTTTTCGACAGCTCTTCTGCCTCATCCTTAAAATCAGCCCTTTTCAAGGATGAGGGCCGTAAAATGCCGGTCTCATCCTTAAAATCAACTTTTTTCAAGGATGAGAGTTGAGAATTTTGTATATTTACGGAGTAATACAAAAATTGCGTGATTCATATGAAAAGATTTGCTCTTTTGTTCTGTTTCGCTTTGATGGGATTTGTGGCGTCCGCTCAGATGATGCCGGATTCTACCGTTCAGGTTGTAGCGTCTTGGAATCCAGGTGACAAGCAGGCATATAACCTCAGTAAAACTGACTTCAAGGTGTCGGATAAAGATACCACAGATCTGAACTATTCCACTGAAATCATGATTCTTGAGGTTCTGTCAAAGACAGATACCACATATCAGTTGGGCCTCACCTATAAAGACGTGTATTTCAGCGATCCGGATATGAATTTCCTGTATGAGCTGATGACGAAGACTTCAGGAGATATGACCGCTCTTATCACAACCGATCAGTATGGAGTCTTCAAAAGTGTCGACAATATCCAGGAACTTATTTCTTATCAGATGTCTGTAGTTGATCCATATCTGGAAATACTTAAAAGACAGGAAGGGGCAAATTTGGATGCGGCGACAGAGGCTAGGATCCGGGAATACATCGTACAGACATTTGCAGAACCGAAAGTCATAGAGTCCAGCATTCAGGATGACTTTGGCAGAATGATGTTTTTCCATGGTGTCAGGATGGAATTGGGCAAGCAATATACTGCAGAGATTCAGAAACCGTCAATATTGCCTGGTATCGATACTCCTATAACAACCCAGATGACTGTCTGGATTGACACGGAAAAGACTGATGACATCAGTATGCATGGATGCATTTATGTACCGATAACCAAAGATAGGTTGATGGACTTCCTGGTAGAATATATGAAGAAAGTTATGTCTCTTGCCGGTATGAGTTCTGAGGCTATTGATGCGGAGATAGCAAATTCTACAGGGGTCATAGAGCAGATGGGCTTGAGTTCTGAAGAAATTACAGACGTGGGCGTTCATTTTGCAACAGGTTGGCCGCTCTATGTCTCAAACAGCAGATACGTATATTCTACAGTTAATGGTGTCAATACCACAAAGCAGACTCATATGGAAATAGAAATCATTCTTCCTGAATAGGGCTATTCGGGAAGAATGATATGAAATTTTTCAGGATTACTTCATTTTGCCGGCTGCTTCAATGAGGTGGGTGAAGATTGGAAGCAGGGAGTCGTTCCCGTTTGCTGTGAAGGCTTCCGGGTGGAACTGTACTCCAATGATGCATTCAGCACCTTCCTTTTCGATGGCTTCTACGACTCCGTCTTCAGATAATGCGGAAATTATGAAGCCTGGAGCTACATCCTTGACTGCCTGATGATGAGAGGTGTTCACTCCGGCACTTTCGCCTAGTAGGCTATGCAGCTTGGTTCCTTCAGCAATCCTGACAGTGTGCATGACTTCGTTGCGGGCGCCTATCCGGTGATTTATGAATGTGTCAGGCAGTTGAGATGGAATGTCCTGATACAATGTGCCTCCGAAGGCAACATTCATTACCTGTGCTCCGCGGCATATTCCCAGAATAGGTAAGCCTTCTTCAGCTGCCATCCGGATCAGATTGATGTCAAACTCATCTCTTTCCGGAAAGACTTCTCCAAGTTCCGGCAATGCTGCCTCACCATATCTTGCCGGTTCGACATCCTCTCCACCTGTCATTATGATACCGTCTAATCTTTCCAGAATTTCAGCAAGTTCTTCTTTATCTCCGGTAATCGGAATAATAAGTGGTATTCCACCGGCTTTCCTGACAGCCTTGACATAATTGCTTCCTGCACTCGCAGTCTTGGAGGCTGAGATTCCTATTATAGGCGTACTTTCCATCTTGCAGCTGATGGTGAGTAAGGCAGATGTAAGTATACCAAGGCAGATAATGAATGTGGTTCTGACAACTCTGTTCATGACGTACGAATTTATCCGACTCCAAATGTAGTCAATTATCTACATTATTCCTATATGCAGATCGGGCAGCCGGAAGCTGCCCGATGTCATTATTGATGCTTTAAGTCTGTCGAATCTGCATTAAGATCAGTCGTCGATCTCGATGATGTTGAAACTCCTGTCGAACTTGATTTCCATTCTGTTGGAAAGCTTTACCTCGTATGAGTGTCTGTCAATGTCATATTCAATAACCATTGCCTCAGGATAATAACCCTTGATACCGTCTATGATCTGCTGTGGAACGATGCCGGCAGGGATGTTGCCTGTTCTGCTCTTGATGCTTTCAAGGCTGCCGTCATTGCGGAACTGTATCATCACTCCGCTTGCAAGCGCAACTTCATAGTCTGGGGCGATAAGGTCATCGTCAACTGTAGCGAATGAAACCTTCTCCTTAGGGAAGTTGGTGTTGATGAATGTCTGAGCCGCCTTAGGCAACTGTTCGAAAGTTACAGGTCTGTCATCAGCTTTTGCGATTGATACTGAGGCTACTACGATAGCGATTGTGATAAACATTCTTTTCATATCCTTGTCTTTTTATTGTTTCTTTAATTTTACAATGCAAAGATCATGTGGAAAACTGAAAAGAAACTGAAATTTTGAAGAATTATTTAGAATTTCTCAAAATTATTGAAAAAATGTGCCTGTCGTTGATGAAATCATATGTTATGTCCATGCCATTATTCATGCAGACCGAGTAAGCGAGTGCCAGTCCAAGTCCTGTAGCACCTTCCTTTCGTCCTGACGGCTGATAGAATCGCCTGAATACCTTATCCTTGTCCAAAGGAGCATTGCCGGTATTGCTTATTGAAAATCCTGTCTTCGACATTGTGACGTTAATTGTTCCACCGGACGGGGTGTACAGAAAGGCATTCTTGACCAGGTTGCCGATAAGTACAGATGCCATCTGCTCGTCAATCCTGTGAACAAACCTGTCTTCTCCATCTATCTCTGCAGCTATATTCTTGTGATCATAGATTTCCTGATGAAGTTCGATACTTTCTTTTGCCAGAGCATTCATGTCCACATCTGCAGTCTGAGGAAACTGTCCGTTCTCGATCTTGGAAAGAAGCAGGAGTGTCTTGTTCAGTCTGATAAGACCGCTGAGACTTCTGTGTACCTTGATCATTTCTTCTGCCAGTGCCTCTGTCATGTCGGGATGTTCAAGCATCATCTCGATTCTGTTGCTGCATACCGCAAGGGGAGTCTGTAGCTCATGTGAGGCGTTTCCTATGAATATCTTTCTTTCTTCATACTGTGTCTCGAACCTGGTCACCGCATGTTCGATGGCAGATGCCAGTTTACGGAATTCCACGATGTCAGTATCAGAAGGGACCTTGGAGCCTTGCACGCCGGGCTCGTATCTGTCAATCCAATCCAACAGCCTGTATAGCGGCTTCATGTTATAGTTCAGGAGTACCAGACCGATTGCCAATACCGAGGCAAGCAGCACAATGAACAGCAGCATTGTCCACCAGAATACGTGTTCGATGAGCATATCCTGCTCGAAAGTAGGGAGGGAGACTGTAATCTTTCGAAAATTTCCTTCGTTGTCCTGGAATATCTGGCTTCTGATCCTGGAACTGGCAAAATCCTCCTGACTTTTCAGAAAAGCCTCCGCCTCACCATATTCGACGGCAGGACTCTCTGCAGCCTCTTCCGGTGTCAGACTCTGTATATAATAGGTATTATAGGCACCGTTGAATCGTTCCGGCAGTTCTTTTCCGGAAAGCAGACGCATTATGATGTCGCTGGAGTAAGACTTGAGTATCAGGTCGGTGTCTGCATGGATCTTCTTCGACATCGTCCTGTAGGAAAGCCATCCCCATATGCCGATAGTCAGTGATAGAGGAACCAGCAGAGTAAGGGTTATCTTATAGAGGAGTTTCATAGTTCCGAAAGTTTGTATCCGAATCCGTATATGGCCTTGATCTCAATGTCTGCTCCGGCTTCGGCAAGCTTGCGCCGGAGGTTCTTCATCTGAGCATATACATATTGAAAGTCATCTGACTGGTCAGCATGGTCGCCCCACACTGCTTCTGCCAGAACAGCCTTGTCCACCATGTGCCCTGGGCGCATCAGGAAATATTTCAGTATGTCGAATTCCTTCTTAAGCAATGCTACGTCCTTGCCGTCGACAGTAAGTCTTCGGGATGACTCGAAAAGTGATACATTCCCTGCTGTATATGCAAGTTCACCTGAATTGCGGCTGCGTCTTGTCACGCTCCGGATACGTGCCACCAGTTCCGCAAGATGGAACGGCTTTGCAAGATAATCGTCAGCTCCCAATTCCAGTCCTCTGATCTTGTCGTCGATTGAATCTCTTGCAGATGTGATTATCACATTTACTCTGCTGCCGGATCTCTTTATTTCCTCAAGGATGTCCAGACCATTGCCGTCAGGCAAAGTTATGTCCAGAAGCACACAGTCATAGCTGTATACCCCCAGTCTTTCAATGGCTGCTGCATAGGTTGATGCTGCCTCTACAACATATCCCTCCTTCCGGAGTGTTGCTGACATCATCTCCGAGAGAGAGAGTTCATCTTCTATGATCAAGAGTTTCATAAATGCAAAAATAAATATAACTTTGCAGAACTTGGATATTATAAAGGATATAGTTATGAAAAAGATGTTTTTTATTCTTCTTGGTGCTACACTCATGTTGGCATCATGCGCAAAGAGCGAGAAGTGCAAATGTACAATCACAGTCGGTGACATGACCCTGAAGGATCAGATTGTTGCACGACCAGACGATACATCTTGCGGAAAGATCAAGGTTGAAGATATTCAGGGCGAAATTGTAGGCATCCAGCTTACCAAGCTTGCTACAATCAGCTGTGTCAACTATAACGAGTAACCTTGAAGACTCTCGCCAGAATACTTATCGGAGGACTTTTTGTCTTCTCTGCAATATCGAAGCTCTTCTCTATGGAGGGCTTCGAATTGTATTTATTCTCTTTTGGAGCAGCAGGTTTCGATCTGTGCTCTGTCGTGGCCAGGTTCATTGTCATTGGAGAATTCCTTTTGGGAACCGCTCTTGCATGTGGGATTTATTTCAGGACAGCTAGGGTTCTTGCCGCTATTGCTCTTTCCGGATTTTCATTGTTTCTTCTCTGGAGGGTCATTCTTGGTGACAGCGGGTCCTGCCATTGCATGGGCGATCTGATAGATCTCAATCCGATGCAGTCCCTGCTGAAGAATCTGGGAATGGGACTTGTGCTTGCCTGCTGCTGGAAATCCCGGACTCGGGTGTTCCGTCATATGCACCTTGTTTCAGCATTGACAGCCGTCGCTGCGACGACAGTGGTGTTTTGCATTACTCCACCAGACATTTACTTTCGAAGAGGCAGGATTTCAGAAGACCTTTCAGAAGAGAGATTCAAACCGGTAGCAGACAGTCTGGGCCTTTCGTCCGGAAGAAAGGCAATATGCTTCTACAGTGCCTCTTGCGAGCATTGCAGACATTGTGCATCAAAGGTCGCAAGTATCGTGAGACGTCATGGACTGACACCGGACTCGTTCCCGGTGGTGTTCATGCAGACAAGCGAAAAGCAGGACTCCGTATCGAATGCTTTCTTCTTCGAATATGGAGAAGAACTCGTCCTGCCGAATTCGTATCTGCATCCTTACATATTCCTTCCTGTTACGAATGGTTCGATGCCGTTGGTCGTCCTGTTTGAAGACGGACGTAAGGTGAAAGAGTATGATTATCTGTCAATAGATGAAAAGGAGATTGTGTCTTTTCTTGCAGAATGATAGGTCAGCGCACCGCTGCAGAGGGCATTCAGTCCTGTGTCTCCGTTCTCGGTGCGGTTGAAGCGGTGCTTAGGGCATTGCAGGTTGAGACCATCACTTCCGGTTTAAATTCGGCTTGCCTTCCTTGACGGCTGGTTTGCCGGTCTTGACATATGGCCATCCATCTTTATCCCAATGGATCCGCTGCAGCAGGGAATATCTTTCATGTTCTCTGCCTGTTGATCTCTGGTGGCAATGATAAATAATGTAGTCGTGCCCCTTTGAATCTGTAATTATCTCTCCGTTGTGTCCCGGACCGAAAAAATCGTCATCAGGTTCACTCATCATAATTACAGATGCATTTCCATCCGCCATGTCATTTCCCTCCTTATCGGTGAATCTGCCTTCAATCGATCGGCTTCTTCCGACAACAATCCTATATGAATGGTCTCCATAGTTTCCGGCACTGGCAAAAAGATACCACCATCCGTCTCTTCTGTAAAGATATGCACCTTCATAGACTCTTGACCGCGATTTGTTTCGGTTTATATCAAGTCCGGCAATATGTTCGTATCCGGCACCTTCTTTTATTGAGGTGCCTTCCGGATTCAGCTCAATCCGATGGATTCCGCCAATGCTTCCGAAGAACATCCAGATCTTGTCTGTTTCTGGGTCTGCAACTATTTCCGGGTCAATAGTATCTTTGATTCCTGTAATCCTGCTATGGGTGATTCTGCCTGAGAATTCCCATGGTCCGGTTGGTGATGAGGATTCAAATACGGCGATTCCGCAGTCCTGTGCAGAATTGTAGCACGTGAGGTAGAGCATCCATTTATCTCCGATTCTTGTCACGTCCGGAGCCCAAAAATGTCTTCCTGTTTCTTTTGCGGCCTTGTAGGCTTCTTCCGAAAGAGGACTGATCTTAAGGTCTGTCCAGTTAACCAGGTCATCGCTGGTGAGGATCGTCTTGACTCCGGTGCATGTTGTGTAGAACCTGCTGCCATCGCTCCAGACAGTAGGGTCAGGCCACACTCTCCTGATTACGGGGTTGTTGAATGTCTGCCCGTATAGGCTTAGTGAAAGCAACAGGGTGATGATTGATGTCAACGCATTCTTGCCCATGGCATGATCAGTGCTGGTGATGTCTGTGCCTCAAGCAGTTCCTTCATCTTGAGCATGTATGGCAGCGAATGGTCGTAGAACATATAATAGCCGCTGCAGAGGGCGTTGAGTCCTGTATCTCCGTTCTCTGTCCTGTTGAAACGATGCTTAGGGCATTCTCCATGGCAGAGGTACTCATATTTGCATCTCAGGCATTTTGACGGAAGCATTCCGCGTTTGTCAAGCCCGAACTTTATCTGCTCAGAAGATGTCATCATCTCTCGGAGTGACTTGTCGCTGATGTTTCCTAACTTGTATTTCGGATAGACGAAATGGTCACATGGGTATACGTCTCCGTTATGTTCGATGATGGAGTTTCCTCCGCAGACCTTTGCATAGACGCAGGTTCCAGGCATTACGTTGCAATGATTGGCCAAGGTTGCGTCAAAGAGATTTACGAAATACCGCCCTACGTCATTGCGAACCCAGTAGTCGAAGATATCACACATGAACTTTCCGAATCCGAGGGATGACACGGACCAGCGGGCAAGTTCAGCTCCGTCGGTTGCAGGGTCGACAATGTACGGACGCATCTTCTTCATTGCCTTTCCTGTTGAATCCACTGGATATTTCACATGCTCGACTACCGGCATGAACTGCATGAATGTGCTTCCGATGTGCTTAAGGAACTGATATGTCTCAAGTCCACGGCCTTCAGATGCCTTGTTTATGGTGCTCATTGTGTTGAACTGCACTCCGCATCGCTGGAGAATACCTATGCCTTTCATTACTTTGTCGAAAGTAGGAAATCCTCCTTTATCCTTTCTGAACTTGTCGTGGATGTCCTTTGGACCATCTATCGATACTCCGATGAGAAAATTGTTGTCACGGAAGAATTCAGCAGTGTCATAGTTTATGAGGGTGCCATTTGTCTGAAGAGTATTGAATATCTTCTTTCCGTCTGCATACTTCCTTTCCAGTTCCACAGCCTTCTTGTAGAAGTCCAGTCCCAACACCAGCGGTTCACCGCCGTGCCAGTTGAATGTGACTTCTTCTACGTCATTAGCCCTGATGTATTCCCTGATTGTCGTCTCCAGCATCTCATAGCTCATCTTGGGCTCGTGTCCGCCGTATATCTCAGCCTTGTCAAGGTAGTAGCAGTAGTGGCAATCGAGGTTGCACAGAGATCCTGCAGGCTTCATCATAAGATTGAAGGCTACCGGACCCGTAATGCGTCCTGCATCTTCAAATGAAATGGTGTCTTTAAGCGGATGTCCCATGTGTGCCTAGAATTCAGAGGCTTTTGCCATCTTTACTGCTATAAGGTCATTGCAGAGGTTGCCTAGGCTTCCGATGGATGAGTGCTTCAGATCCTCTGGGGTAAGTTGGCCGTTTGTCTTGTCTTCTGCTCCCTGATATCTGAATCTGCCTTCGTTGACCTCGATGCCGACACTCTTGTAGGCATCACGGAACGGCATACCCTCAAGAGTCCTGCGGTTCACTTCTTCTACAGTGAAGAGATAATCATATATAGGAGCATCCAATATGTTTTTCTTTATGATTATGTGCTGAAGCATATAGTCTGCCATCTGAAGACAGTTGTGCATTGTCTCGAGAGTAGGGAACAGCACGTCTTTAAGAAGTTGGAAATCACGATGATAACCATGAGGCATATTGCTGCACATAAGTGAGATTTCGTTCTCACACGCCATCACTCTGTTGCAGTTGCCTCTCATGATCTCCCATACATCAGGATTCTTCTTGTGCGGCATGATGCTCGATCCGGTCGTGAGTTCATCCGGGAATTTTATGAATCCGTAGTTCGGGCTCATGTACATGCAGCAGTCAGCAGCGAACTTGTTGAGTGTGAGTGCAATAGCTCCCATCGCGGATGCTACGGCGCGTTCTGATTTTCCTCGGCTCAGCTGTGCAGCCACAACATTGTAGTCAAGACTGGCGAATCCGAGCAGGTCAGTGGTCATCTGACGGTTCAGCGGGAATGAACTGCCATAGCCAGCAGCTGATCCGAGTGGATTCTGGTCAGTGACGTTGTAAGCTCCTCTAAGCATGTACATGTCGTCTGCAAGGGCTTCCGCGTATGCTCCGAACCAGAGTCCGAATGATGACGGCATTGCGACCTGTCCATGAGTGTAGCCGGGAAGAAGCACATCCTTGTGTTCTTCACTGAGCTTCTGGAGTGTGGAGAACAACGCAAGAACTTCTTCCTTGAGCTTGAGCACCTCGTCTTTCAGGAACAGCTTAAGGTCTACAAGGACCTGGTCGTTACGTGAACGGCCCGAGTGAATCTTCTTTCCGATGTCTCCCAGACGGCGGGTAAGAAGAAGTTCCACCTGTGAATGAATGTCCTCTACATCAGCTTCCAGAATGAAATCTCCCTTCTCGATTTCTCCGAGTATTGTGTCGAGTCCTTCTGTAAGGGTCTCAAGTTCTTCCTTGGTCAGCAGGCCTATCGACTCCAGCATTCTGATGTGTGCCTTCGATCCCAGCACATCATACCTGGCAAGTCTCAGATCAAGGACTCTGTCGTTTCCTACAGTGAATGCATCAACAAGCTCTGTTGCCTGTGTTCCTTTACTCCAAAGTGTACTCATATCATTATTCTCCCAATACTGTCTTTTCAGCTGCTTTTCTAAGGATTTCTGCCTTCTGAGGGTCTATTCCGCAATTTGCAACGTTTTCATTGAACGGTTCACCTGTAATCATGAGGTAGTTCACACATGCTTTAAGATATGATCCGTAATATGACTGGTGATGGTCGTCAGAGGCGTGAAGCGAATTTCCGAGTTTCTTAGTGTCTACTGCGATGAATGCATCACCGATATGCGATATTTCGGCGTTCTTTAGGGCTGCGATAGTTGCGCATCCTTCTCGAAGCATGTCATTGAATTTTTCAATTGTCTTGAATCCTTTGCAATCCTCTTTCTTATATCCCCATGTGTGTTCAAGAATGAGTTTGCATTCCGGAGAGTGTGCAAGTACCATATCTGCCAGCTTTACGAAATTCTCCGGAACATGTGCATATTCATCCGGCTTGTCTGCATAGAATGCAGCAGCCATGCTCTGGTCCTGAAGCAAGGCGTAGTCATAGATCTGAGCTTCAATTGCATCGTGGCTGAGAGAAAGTTCAGTGTGCTGTCCGAAGTGCTGTCCACCCTTGAGATGGGCGAATACATCAAAGTAGTGTCCCTGACTCCATGCAATCTCCTTCATCATTGACGGAGCGTTCCAGTAATAAGTGAACGAGTTGCCGAGGCAGAGAACAGATGTCGTGTCCTTAGGTACCTGGGTGCCGTAGTTCTGGATATATGCGCCTGTGAATCCGCGTGGAACGAATCCTATCCATCCGTTATCAGCATCTGCAGACTGCGGCTCGCCGTTGCAGGTGATGTTGCCCACAGCTCTGAAGCGGATCTTCAGTTCTCCCTTCTTTATAGCCTTGTCCAGGCGGAATGTCTGGTAGATATTGTTGTGCTGATAGTTCTTTGTACCGGTTCCCGCACCCATGAAAGTATATCTGATTTCCGGGTTCTCATCAGCTGTGCGAAGATCGGCTTCTGAACTTTTCCACTGACCGCCGTCATAAATCTCTGCGATGAAATACTTAGGTGAGTCAGGGGAGGTCATGATTACAGCATCGATCTCGATGTTGCTGCCTTTCTCAATATAGCCTACCGGTGTGCTGAAAAGGATATAATCGTTTTCTGTGAGGTTGCTTATTTCAGGCCTGTTGCCCTTGACCCTGTAGCTGAATGCCAGATCTTCCTTGCCTTCAGCCCTTACCGCAGTAATCTTTGCTGGGGATCCTGTCATAGAACCGAGATAATGATCTTCGCCTGTCCAATTCTCTTCATAGAAAGGAATGTTGTCGGTGCTGAATATCCATTTTGCCGGAAGGCCAGATATTTCAGTTGATGACTGCTGGCAGCATGATGCAAATAGAATAGCCAGTGTGGCAAATAGAACGGTCTGTTTCATATCGTGTTATTTTAATCTTTTGTCAGAGGTTTTCGATGAAGCGGATATAGGTGCTGATTGCATTCTCAATCTCGCTGCATGTAACGTATTCGTTCTTTTTATGTGATCGTGCGGAATCTCCAGGTCCCATCTTGACGGCATCGCAGCTGATGCGCATCCAGTCTGAAGTAGTAGGGGAGGAGAATGTTCCGATGCCAAGCTCTTCTGCCGTTGCGCTGAGTCTTGAATCTTCACAGGTTGCACTTGAGCGGTTGCTGAGGTTTCTAGGTGTCAGCCTGCTTCTGCATATGCTTTGGAGCTCATTGAAGATCTCTTCGTTGGTGTACTGTTCGGTAGGACGTATGTCTATCACGAATGTGCAGCTGTCCGGAACAACATTGTGGGCGCATCCTGCATTTATCTGTGTCACATTTACATTGACTTTTCCCATTTTCGGGGAAATCTTCTCGAATTTATGCTCTCTTATGGCTGCAATATCCTCCAATGCTATGTAAAGCGCATTGACCCCCTCATTTCTTGCCGCATGTCCGCTGACTCCTTCTGCTTCGGCGTCAATCACCAGCAGACCTCTTTCGGATGTCGCAGCACGCATTCCTGTGGGCTCGCCTACGATGGCCATGTCGACTTCTTCCTTCAGCTCATCCCAGAGAGTGGTCATTCCGCCTTTGCCTGAACGCTCCTCTTCGCATGTCAGGACGAGCATCAGATTCGGGGCATCTTCTCCTTTTGCCAGAAAATGCCTGAATGTGGAAATCATCGATACAACACTGCCGCCGTCATCGTTGCTGCCAAGGCCGGCAACAAATCCTGTATTCAACCCCAGAATTTCTGCCGCCTTTGAGTAATCAGGCACATATGGGTCGAAATCATAACCCTCAGATGGACTGACAGTGTCGATGTGTGCGCATAGCATCAGCATCGGTTTTTCCGATTTCTTCTGATTTCTGCAGATGATGTTGTTTCCCTTTCTTGTATAAGGTATCGCCCTTCCTTCCATCCATCTGCATATGTGTGTGCAGACCGCATCCTCACTGAAGGATGGAGACGGGATTGCAATCATTTCCTTCAGCAGGTCAACAGCTTCTGATGCCAGCTTGTCCATAGTATGAGGTTTGCTGCACATTATATTATTTCTTTAATGTCGTGCCTATGGCGGTGTTCAGGTTCAGTGCGTGCTTTATGATTACTTTGTCTACTCCGTTCGATATTGCCTTGAACGCGTTTGTAAGTTTCGGAATCATTCCGTCAGCCACTCTGCCCTCTGCTTTCAGTTGCGCGAAATATTCTTCGTTAATTTCAGGAATTACTGAAGAATCGTCATTCTTGTCATAGAGTACCCCGTCCTTCTCAAAGCAGTATATAAGGTTCACCCTGTGAGTGAGCCTTCCGTCATCACTGCAGTGAGTGCAGTCCTCGCATTTGCAGCAGACTTCTCTAGGTGAGCGATATCTGTAGTTGGCCATGGCTGTCGCCACTGAAGATGCGATAGTGTCAGCGTTTGTGTTCAGGAGATTTCCCTCACCGTCATGATTTATGGCACAGAGCACAGGAGTTATTCCTCTCTCAAGAAGTGAATATAGGAATTTTGCATTCACGCTTTCTGCAGTCACATCTCCGACATAGCCATAATCAACCATCATTTCTTCTCCTGTCTGTGCATTCTGTACTTTCATCGGGGCTCTTTTGGCTGCCCTTATGGCGTTGCCGTCTGCCCCGCTCAGACCGATGGCGTTGCATCTCTCGCTCTGCAGAAGGGCTGTAATGTTCTTGTTGCACCAACCGGCGTACACCATAGTGACGACTTTCAGTGTGTCCTCGTCAGTTACTCTTCTGCCTTCGATCATCTGTGGGACCATTCCCATGGACTTCTGCATCTGACTTGCCATGACTCCACCACCGTGTACCAGAATCTTCATTCCAGGCATTTCGGCAAAGTCCCTGGCAAACTTCTTCAGAAGTTCAGGGTTGTCAACTACGTTGCCTCCTATCTTTATTACCTTTATCATAGTTCCTGAAGGATCTTTTTGAGGATGGTCTGAGCAGAGACGACTCTGTTTGCAGCCTCCGGAATCACGATGGACTGCGGGCTTTCAATAACCTCGTCTGTCACAATCATATTTCTTCTCACAGGAAGGCAATGCATGAAGTATGCGTTGTCGGTCAATGCCATCTTCTCGGCATCGACTGTCCAGTCGCGGTCAGTGCAGAGAACCTTTCCGTAATTCTCTCCATTGTATGCAGACCAGTTCTTGGCATAGATGAAATGTGCTCCTTCAAAAGCCTTTCTCTGATCGTATTCAACCTTTGCCTTGCCAACAAATGCCGGGTCGAGTTCATATCCTTCAGGATGAGTGATTACAAGCTCATAATCAGTCATGTTGATTCCTTCTGCAAACGAGTTTGCAACTGCCTGAGGAAGCGCCTTTGGATGAGGTGCCCAAGTCAGGACAATCTTAGGCTTCTCCACCTTCTTGTATTCTTCGATTGTGATCAGGTCTGCAAAAGTCTGGAGAGGATGACGTGTCGCACCTTCCATACTGAATACCGGTTTCCCTGAATATTTGATGAACTGATTGATTATCTTCTCATTATAGTCATCCTCCTTGTTCTCGAAGCGTGCGAATGAGCGCACTCCGATCACGTCGCAATAGCTTCCCATCACAGGAACTGCCTCAAGAAGATGCTCAGGCTTGTCCCCGTCCATAATCACTCCGCGCTCCGTTTCAAGTTTCCATGCTCCCTGGTTGACGTCAAGTACGATTACGTTCATTCCAAGGTTCATGGCAGCCTTCTGTGTGCTGAGTCTTGTTCTCAGGCTCGAATTGAAGAAGATCATCAGCAGGGTCTTGTTCTTGCCGAGCTCCTGATCTGCGAATGGGTTCTGCTTAACGTATTGAGCTTCCCTGAGAGCCTCCTTGAGGTCGTCGAGCTGTGTTATGGATGTAAAATGTCTCATATTGTCAGTTCTTTCCAAGCGTTAACGAATGATTCTGCAGTCTTCTGAGAGATGGTCAGCGACGGGAGCAGACGGATGACTCCGGCACCTGCTCCTCCTGTGAAGAAATGTCTCTCGAACAGGAGCCTGTCGCGGAGTCCGATGAATTCTTCCTTAAGCTCAAGACCTATCATGAGTCCCTTGCCACGATACTCCTTGATCGCCTTGTCATCCTTGAATGCAGTTGCGAAATATTCTCCAATCTTTGCTGCGTTCTTCACAAGGTGTTCATTTTCAATGATGTCCAGAACGGCGAGGGCTGCAGTGCAGGCGAGGTGATTTCCTCCGAATGTCGTTCCGAGCATTCCGAACGATGCCTTGATTGCAGGACTGATGATGATGCCGCCAATAGGGAAACCGTTGCCCATTCCCTTTGCCATGGTGACAATGTCTGCACGCACATCATAATGCTGATGGGCGAAGAATTTTCCTGTTCTGCCGTATCCGGACTGAATCTCATCAAGGATGAGGACGCATCCGTATTTGTCGCAGAGTGACCTGAGCCCTTTGAGAAAGTCTTCTGTAGGCTCGTAAATTCCGGCAACACCCTGGATTCCCTCAATGATTACTGCAGCAAAGTCTCCCTTCGAAAGTTCCTTGTCGACAGCTTCAATGTCATTAAGAGGAGCAAATACAATATTCTGTGTCGCATTGAACGGAGCCTGGATCTTAGGGTTGTCGGTCGCGGCTACAGCGCCGGATGTCCTTCCGTGAAAGGCCTTGCGGAATGCGAGGACCTTTGCCTTGCCTGTGTGGAAGGATGCCACTTTCAGTGCATTCTCATTAGCTTCTGCTCCACTGTTGCAGAGGAACAGCTTGTAGTCATCGTAGCCGCATACCTTGCCAAGTCTTGCTGCAAGTTCCTGCTGCAGAGAATTCTGGACAGCGTTGGAATAGAATCCGAGATTCTGAAGCTGTTCGGAAAGCTTCTTTACGTAGTGAGGATGGCTGTGTCCTACAGAAATCACGGCATGACCGCCATAGAGATCGGTGTATGTCTCACCGTTCTTGTCCCAAAGTGTGGTGTCAAGTCCCTTGACCGGCTCAATGTCCCACAATTTATATACTTCAAATAGATTCATTGCTTCTCTTTTAGAGGAGACCTAGTGCAGAAATGCACTGAAATTGCACTTGGTCCCTGGTTTTTTTGGGGGACCGCGAGCATTTTAGGTATGAAAATGCGCGCGGTCTAACTAAAATGCTGATGGCTTCAGACGAAGTCCAGTAGTCTCAGGGAGACCGAACATGAGGTTCATGTTCTGTACAGCCTGACCTGCGGCTCCTTTCACGAGATTGTCGATTGCAGATGCGATGTGCACATATCCGTCGTGAAGTTCAACGTGGACAAGCCCCTTGTTCGTGTTGACGACTTCCTTCATCGAAATGCCCTCGTTGCTGTGGAATACAAAAGGTGATCCGGCATAATAATCCTCGAATACCTTTCTGTAATCTTCCTGAGTCATTCCCTCTACAGCCCTTGTGTACACGCTTGCGAAAATACCTCTTGCAAAATCTCCCCTTAGAGGTACAAAGTTCACTGTCGGAGTATCCGCTCCCGCTCTTTCCAGATTCTGCTTTATCTCTGCAAGATGCTGGTGGGTAAACAGTTTATATATGGAAATATTGTTGTCGCGATAGCTGAAGTGAGTAGTCTCTCCCGGCTTCTTTCCTGCGCCAGTCGATCCGGTGATTGCAGTTACATGAATCTCGTCCTTTATCAGTCCTGCATCTGCCAGCGGAAGTGTCGCAAGCTGGATGGCAGTCGCGAAGCATCCCGGGTTTGCTACATCATGAGCCTTGCGTATGTCTTCGCGTGCGCTCTCGCACAGACCATATGTGAATTTCCTTCCTGCATAATCTCCGTCCAGCCTGAAATCGTTTCCCAAGTCGATTATCCTGCACTCAGGCTTGATGTCGTGCGTGTCCACGAACTGACGTGAAATTCCGTGTCCAAGACAAAGGAAGATCACATCAGGGTCATTGAGTTCCTTGCCGAAGCAGAGATCTGTCTCGCCTATGAGGTCTCTATGTACTGAAGCCACAGGGGTGCCTTCGGATGATGTAGTGGTAGCCGCTACGATTTCTACGTCGGGATGATTGAGGAGAATCCTGAACAGTTCTCCTCCAGTATATCCCGTACCTCCTGCTATGGCTACTCTTATCTTGTCCATAATTATTTCTCTAATTCACCGTTGACAGAATAATAGATCTTCAATGGGTTGGCAATCACTTTTGTGAAACCTACGACGTCGCGGCCTGTGTAAGAATTGTTGATTTCTCCGTATGCACCGAACTTTGAACTCATAAGATCGTGCTCGCTTGTGCATCCGAGAACCGAGAAGTGGTATGGCATGAGAGCTATTTCAACCTCACCGGTAACATTCTGTTCAATGCTGTCCATCATTGCCTCCATATCCCTGCAGACCGGGTCGAGGTACATCGCCTCGTGCATCTGCTGACCGTACCATCCGGCGATCTGGTCCTTCCAGTAGAGCTGACCTTTGGTCAATGTGTGCTTCTCAAGAAGATGATGAGCCTTGACGATGATGAGCGGTGCTGCAGCTTCGAAGCCTACGCGGCCTTTGATTCCGATGATGGTGTCTCCGATGTGGATGTCGCGGCCGATTCCGAAAGGACCTGCAGCATCGCGTACTGCCTTGATTACCTCTACAGGATTCATTTCAACTCCATTGAATGACACCGGTTCACCCTTGCGGAATCCGATCTTGATGTGCTCAGGCTCTGATTTGGTTACTTTTGTCGGATATGCCTCTTCAGGAAGGTAGCCGTCAGATGAGAGTGTCTCTACACCACCGATGCTGGTGCCCCAAAGACCCTGGTTGATAGAATATTTGGCCTTCTCCCAAGAGAAATCGAATCCGTGTTTCTGAAGGAAGTCGATCTCGAACTGACGTGTGAATCCCTCGTCGCGTACCGGAGCGATGATCTTGACCTCAGGTGCGAGGATTTCAAATACGATGTCGAAGCGGACCTGGTCGTTACCTGCTCCGGTGCTTCCGTGTGCAACTGCTCCTGCTCCGATCTCCTTTACGTGTCTGAGTACTTCAAGTGCCTGGAAAACTCGCTCTGAACTTACAGAAAGGGGATATGTTGCGTTCTTGAGGATGTTTCCATAGATGAGATATCTGATGCCCTTGCTGTAGTATGTCTCTACGGCATTTACATTTTTGTGTGATGCTGCTCCGAGGGTAAGGGCTCTTGTCTCGATTGCCTTTTCTTCCTCAGCCGAGAATCCGCCTGTATTTACCATCACAGTATGGACTTCATATCCTTTCTCTTTAAGGTAAGGGACACAGAAAGAAGTGTCCAATCCGCCACTGAAGGCGAGTACTACTTTGTTGTTCATTTTATATGTTTTTTTGATTTTCAATTACTATATGCTCCTGTGGGTCGTAGAGAAGACCTGTGCAGAGGCACATTCTCCTTTCGTTGGATTCAAGGATTCCGTAGTTGCGGCATCCCTGACAGCCATTCCAGAATTCAGGGTCGTCAGTCAGAAGAGAAAACGGCACAGGGCGGAATCCCAGTTCGTAGTTCATCTTCATGACTGCAGCGCCAGTGGTGATGCTGAATATCTTTGCTTCAGGAAACAGTTCGCGTGAAAGCTGGAAGATGCGCCTTTTTATCCTCATGGCCAGCCCAATGCCTCTGAATGCATGGGCTACAATCAGACCGGAGTTTGCAACGAACTGCTTGTGTCCCCAAGTCTCGATATAGGAGAATCCGGCAAAGCGTCCGTCCTCAGAAACGGCGATGACAGCCTTGCCTGCAAGAATCTTTTCTGTCAGGTATTCCGGTGTTCTACGGGCGATACCTGTTCCTCTTTCCCTTGCTGAAATCAGAATTTCCTCACAGATTTCGTCTGTATATCTGATGTGGCTTTCATCTGCCACCAATACATCAATTTTCATAGGATACATTACACTTTAGCATAACCTAACAAAGTTAGCAATTTATATCGATTAAATTACTAACTTTGCCGGAAATTATTTCGAAAAACATCATTGAAGAATGGCAAAAAGAAGAAAATCTCCTGTTTCAGGCGTGGATCCTGAGTATCTGAAGAAGCAGAAGGCTTCTTTGGTGAGGAAGCACAGGCAGATTATATATCTTAATGACAGCGAATTGGCTGCCATCAACCGCTACTGCGAGCAGTTTCGTGTAAACGCAAAAGCCTCGCTGTACCGCGAGGCCATTATGGAAAAAGTCCTTTCAGAGCTGGATGACAATCATCCTACACTCTTCTAGTCTCTGCTTCTTGCAAGTCCGATATAGTAAAGGAGGGTCGCAAGCGATCCCAGTGCAGCGATCACGTAAGTGTATGCCGCCCATTTCAATGCATCTATCGCCATCGGACGAGTCTCAAAATCAGTGACTCCTGCA
>ERZ808026.26-NODE-26-length-23510-cov-3.529680_pt1 | contig 23510 bp, 21 predicted proteins | sample MGYA00380182_ERZ808026 | MGnify/ENA primary metagenome ERZ808026 (study PRJEB31490, sample SAMN06133376) | cow dung metagenome | isolation source: H9 | host: cow | place: China: Chengdu | collected 2015-05 ... | reverse complement strand
ATAACACTTACGTAACTGATCCACATCCGGCATTGGATTTCGCGCGTTATAGAATTGTAGCCGTGGATGACGTCACTGGCGCTATAAGTTATACTGATATTCCGGGTTACCCGATCGGCATTAAATCGGTAATTATTCAGTGGGATGAAACATGGGGAGATTTTCAAACGACAAGTGAAAAACAAATAAGCGAGCCTATATGGGCTGGGTCCATGTTAAAACTACCATATAATATAGATGTATCGGACAGTAACTCAATAGATGTATCGTTAGTTGAATATATCGGGCGTTCACATCCGGTTAGCTATTATGGGACACAACTAGGTATAAAATCTACTTGGAATGTTGAGATAGTTAAATCAGATAAAGATACTTTATATGGTTTGAGACGTTTAGCGATTTATACAGGTGATGTATATGTTAGAGAACCATCGGGGTCTGGTTATTGGGCCAATATTTCGGTGTCGTTTGGACAAAAACATCGTGAAATGACGATACCAGTCACACTAACCATAACACGAGTGGAGGGTGGTGTATAACATGAGAGACACACCTAAAGATGCCGTAGTTGGACTTGCGATAGTTGATCTAGATGTTGTTGCCGCTGAAAATGCGGATATTATAAGACGATCACACATTTATAATGGTCTGGATTGGACATCAACGATGCAACAAACATTTGAATATTATATAGTCGACCCATCGACTTGGAAAGATACTTCAAGATTAGAAAATGTTATAAGTAGCAGTATTAATTGGGACTTGGGTGCTGAAACACTCGGGTCCTCCACTATAAATATTACCGGTACCATCGGCGAATGCTATGTTCGCATATATTTAATAACAATTCAAAATGGAGTTAGAGAAAAACATCCATTAGGTACATTTTTAATTCAGACGCCATCTTTTAAATTTGACGGTAAATCAAAAAGCGTATCTTTGGACGCATACACCCCTTTATTAGAACTTAAGGAGAATTACCCACCTCTTGGATACTCTATGCTGAAAGGCGAAGATATACTGGCCAGAGCTTATCAGATAATAAGAGAACAAGCGAGGGCCCCGATAAGCAAACCGTCATTTACTTATTATTTAAATTCGAATTTCGTAGCTAATACTGGTGATACATGGGTTGTATTCTTAAGGGATTTATTAGGAAATGCTGGTAATAAAGGTTTTGTATTGGGGCTTGACGAGTTGGGTGGAATTATATTTAAGCCGAATCAGGACACACGCTCGCTACAACCAGTATGGACTTATACCGATGATAATAGTTCTATTCTATATCCCGATTTGGATATTAGTCATGATTTATACGGTATACCAAATGTCGTTGAAGTTATATATTCTAATGGGAATGAATTTTATTACGGATTAGCAATAAACGATGACTCGAATAGCCCAACATCAACCATCAATAGAGGTAGAAAAATAACCCATAGAGTCACAAATCCTAGTATCCCGGGTATACCCTCAAAACAGGCAATACAAGACTATGCTAAACAGACTTTAAGGGAATTATCTACTGTAGAATATACGATTTCATATAAACATGGATACTGTCCCGTTAGGATTGGTGATTGTGTTCGATTGAATTATAAACGAGCCGGCATAAACGGCGTAAAAGCCAAGGTGATAAGTCAAACTATAGATTGTGTTCCGGGATGTCCGGTCACGGAAAAAGCCACATTCACGGCCGAATTATGGAGGTGATGATAGTTGAGCTTGTCTAATGATTTAATTTCACAATTTATAAAAGTAACGAATGATACGACAGGTAAAAAAGAAAAAACAAAAACGTATGCTACAGTTGTTGAATCGAACGGAGTTATGTATGTGCAACTGGATGGTTCCGAATTAATAACACCAGTTGATACAACAAATATTCTACATGAGGGTGATAGAGTAATTGTCGATATTAACGATCACAATGCTGTCGCCAGTGGTAATATATCAAATCCATCGGTAAGCGGAGTCGAATTAAGCCAAACTGAAGATACGTTAAGAATTGAATTCCAAGAGGGTTTGGAAAATCTAGAATTATATTTTAAAGATGAAAATGCTAAATTAGAGTTAAAATTTCAAAATGGATACGAATATGGTATAACAAGAATAAATAAAGATGGGGTTAAGGTAACTCAAAGTAATTATGGCGGATGGACACACATGAACGCGAAGGGTTTTTACGTGAATGATGGAACAAAAGACGTGTTGAAATGTACGGTTGACGGATTGGTATACACGGGAACAATCACAGCATCAGATATTATGTCGACCGATGGAACTTTCAAAATAGATAAAAACGGTAATATTACCGGGGCATCATTCAAATCTAGTAAGGGTGATAATTTTAGTATAGACGAAAACGGTATTATAACAGCATCGGGATTAGCCGTTGAGGGAAACATATCGACGAATACGATCATATGTAAAGATATTTCCAACAAGGCTTATCCAAAAACTCTTACTTCAACGGTGAAGATTGACGTTGGCGACAGTGCTGCTGATGATAGTAGTGAATGTTTTAACGGGGCGAAATTTAGAACATTACAGGGTGCTGTTAACTCTATACCTCGTTTTTTAAACGGTAAAGTGGTTAATATACACGTATGGAATAATATAACGGGCAATGTTTCATTAAATTACTTTGTCGGCGGTAGAATTTTTATATATTTACATGGGTATACGGTATATGGCTCTTTAAACTTTTACCATAATTCGGCAGCCATATTTGTATATGGCGGAGCTAATACAAGCGATACAGCAAAGGCGACCATCCATCCAAGCACCGGCGTCGATGCCGGTAGTAAGACTTGCTCGATATACTCAAATGTCTCAAGGTATGTTGGTATCTATAATTTAAATGTATGGGCTTCGGATAATCATGTAGATGGTCTAACTGGAGACAAAGTAGGGGTTACAACTCATGGTGGTAATTTCATGTATTGTAGTAATATTAATATCGTTAACTGTAACGTTGGTTTTAGATCATATAGCGGCGCCCACATGCATGTAAACACAAGTAGTGGTATAGCATCTGTATATGGTTTCGAAGCGGTAACTGGAGGGCGTATCTCATTTGCTAATTCGAACCAAAGTGGAGGGACTACCGCAGCCACGCATGCTACTAGTGGTGGACAAATACTCAAGCAATCGTGTACGTTTGCGTCTGGATCGGCTACATCAGGTAGCGGTTCTGCCTCAACAACCACGACGACAACCTCTAAAACATTTACCTCTAGCTCGGCGCAAGCATTACAATATGCTGGAACATCTAGTGCTTTCTGGAGAACGGACTGTAAACCTAAAGCTGGTAACTGGGGGTATGGTGCTCATACTGGATGGTGGTTCTTCGGGGATGATTTCGAAGATATGGCTAGTAAAAATGTATCTAAAATCGAAATCACGTTTACAAGGGAGAAAGCAGGTAACTACGCAGCTACAGCTTGTAATTTCTACGTTCATAATTATGAGACGCAACCTAGCACCGAAACACCAACCATATCGCATAGAATTGCGTCAGCTAGCGTAGCCGCATCAACTACTCATACGATAAGTATAACCGACGCCACAATAATTAGCCGAATCAAATCCGCAAAAGGAATATGTACAGTGCCAGCAAGTCAAAATAGCACGAACTATTCTGTGTTTAGTGGAACAATGAAAGTTAAATTTACGTATAAAAGTTAAGGAGGGGTAATATGGAAGTAAAAATTCAAGTGGTGATTGATACGTATAAAGAAGAAATCGCCAGACTAATAAATGAAAATATTTTATTAAAAGCACAAATCAGACAACTTCAAAATGAATTAAACTCTGATGAAGGAAGTGATGAATAGATGATATACGTGGATAGAACAATCACCGTACAGCAAGGGGCTAGTCGTATTGACGAGCCCGTAATACTGTATAGAGGTGACTATGAAGTTAGTGTTCGTTTCACTATAATAAATCAAAGCGTGAAATTCGGTAGTGAATTTAACATGATTGATTATGAGAACACACCAAACGCTCAGTTAATCATATTATCACCAACGAAAGAAGCTATATTCTCGGATATTTTACGCTGTGAAGAAGGAGTTGCCACATTTACAATTCCTCAAGAATTAGTTGACGAATTACAGGAAGTGGGTAAATACTCATTCCAAATTCGTCTGTATGATTATGACCAAAGCTCACGAATTACTATCCCACAAGTTAAAAATGGTATAATTGTGAGAGAACCGATTACAACAGAAAACAATTAAGGAGGTGAGTTAAATGCTTTATGCGAAAGTTGTCTTATGGGTTAAACAAGATGAAACGTTATCTGATAGTAAAGTCGTACTATATAGAGGGGATATGAATGTTGATATCGAATTCACTCTAAAAAGTGTAGACTACGTGTTAACAGAAAGCGCATTTGCTCAATTAATATTAACACGCCCGTATGCAACATCGGTATTCTCAGAAACATTCAAAATAGAGAATAATAAGGTGACTGTTAGAATTACTGGTGGTATGATAGATGAATTGAATGAGAAGGAAACATACGCCATTCAAATAAGATTATTTGATAGCGAACGAGTAGCCCGAGCAACTCTACCACCTTGTTATGATGTTATATATGTTAGAGAACCGATAGCGGTAGAACAATTCGACGGTGATGAGGCACTGGTCAATTTAGCAAAAGTTAATTACGCACTCGCTGGTGAAAATAGCGAACGAATAGGTGATGTTTTCACAAATGGGGTATATAACAAAACTGTTTGGTATGATGGGGATTTAATTACTGATGGGCGGTTGAATAAAGTAGAAAAAGCTTTATATTCTATAAGTAAAGTCGACCTAGAACAAAGTGAGCTCATAGAATCACATACTCACGATGAATACCTAACCGAACATCAAGATATTTCACATTTGGCGACAGAAGACTATGTTAATGAGAAGATTTCCCAGATTGGACCTGGTGGGGGTGGAGGAGGCATGACCGATGAAGAAAGAGAACAGCTGGAAAAGAATACCAGTGATATTTCAACTATATTAGGTATTGTAGATACACCACCAACATATACGAAACCAACGTTATCTATAAGTTTTAATATCAGTACACTTGAGCATAATAAGGCTACATCCGTTACGATAACTCCGAATTTTAAACAAAACGATGGGGGAGCCACTCAAAAATATATTTTATATAGAGATGGAAACGAAGTATTTAATAACACGATCGCGGTCGCATATACCGACAGTGTAACCATCAAACATGGCGGAAGTGCAGTCTATAGCGCAACAACGTCTTATTCTGATGGTCCCGTAAAAAATACATTACTTGGTATACCATACCCAAGTACAAGTGTAAAAGCTGGAAGCGTGTCAGCATCAGGAACAATTAGAGCATATGCGTTATCTTACTATGGTGTAATAAACTCGTCTAGTATCACTGAAGATGATATTACATCTTTAAGTTCGCGTTTATCTACGTCCAAGTCTTACACGTATACGGTAAACTTAGCCGAGCAAAGAATCATATATATGTATCCGCAAACTTTCGGTACCCTGACATCTATAAAAGATGCCAACAATTTCGACTACATTAATAGCTATACAAGAACAACATTATCTTATAACGGTGTGGATTATTACGTTTATATTTTAACCGATCCGGTAACCATTACGGGATTTAAACAAATATTTAATTAGGTGGTGATTAGATGGCGATTAATATAGGGGATAATTTTAGTTATCAGGGTAAAAAATACCTTGATGATAGACAAAGCTTTAAAACCTTAAGTGAGCTACAAAATTACAAAAATGTCCCAGAAGGCTTCATAGCTTATTGTGAAGAGAATGGGAAACGTTATGAGTATAAAAATGGTGCATGGGCCGAATATGTAGTGGCGTCTTCAGGCGGATCAAGTGGAGGCGGTACGATTAACGAAGACGTTGCTACAAAAGAATATGTTGACGGATTAATTGAATCACATACACATGAAGAATATGACATTAAGTTCGATGATGTACGAGTTGGAACAGCTACAAACGAAGGACTTACTGCATTAGACTTCTATGCTAACGGTGAAAAAGTTAAATCTGTACAATTCTCAGGAGGTGGAGGTAGTGGTGGAGGTTCACCTTATATTTCTACCGAATTATCAGAAAATGTTTTAGTTCAAATCGGACAAGATTTAGAATTAACAATCGATTATTATGCTCCATCTGGAGGTAAAGGGACACTTAAAGTTTTCATTAATAATGTGGATTCATTGACAACTAGTGTTGTGGATGGAACTAATACGATCTCAATGAGTTCAGATAAATTAAACAAAGGAACCAATCAAGTTGTTGTATACGCAATCGATAGAGCAGGTATGATGTCAAACTCATTAACATTCTATGTAAGATATGGTAGTACTGACTTCACAAGCGATTTCGATAGCTCGACACCATATGATTATGGTTCAACAATCAGATATTATTTCACACCAACCGCATTGGATACCTCAGTTGCCTTAACATTCTATATGAAAATTAATGGTAGTATCCAACCGGGTGTTGAATGTCAAAGTGATACTCGTTCTTATTTCACTTTCAGCAATAACATAACTGCGGGCGGACATGAATGTGAATGTTGGGTTGAGGATGCTAATGGAAATAAATCAGAAGTTAAACAGTTCACCTTAGTTGTGCTTAGTACAAATACATTGGTTGTTGTATCAAAAACTCGTAGTGTAACTTTAGAAGAGGGTTCTCAATTATCGTTAGATTATCGTGTGTATAAGAAAAATGAAACAACATTTAAAGTTAAAACATATATCGATGATAACTTAATTAGTAGCGGTACTTGTGGTACATCGACAACTTACTATAAAACAACTAGTTTACAAAAAGGTGTTCATACTGTTCGAATTGAAGCATGGGATATTACTGAGACTTATACAGATTCTGTCTCATGGACAATTACAGTAACACCATCAACTTACACCTTACTTGAACCGATAAAAGCAGGTAGTATATTTTCTGCTACATCTCAAAATAGAACCAACGGAGACACTAACAGAGATGTTTGGATCGGTTATGACCAAGATGATAATCCTGTAAATGCACAATTATATAATTTCTCATTTAATAACGAAAGTGGTTGGGTTGATGACCAATTATTAATTACAGGTAATTCGTATGTTGAAATACCAGTACAACCATTAGCGAATAATGCAAAATACGGTTTCACTTTAGATGTTGAATTCTCAGCTAAACCAGTTGGAGCCGACGAAGCTGAAGTTCTTAGTATATGGAATGAAGCTGAATCATGCGGTATCAAAATAACTCAAGAACAAGTAATTATGCAAAGTAAATCAGGAAATAGATGTGAATTATATTTTACAGAAGATCAAAACGTTAGTGCAATCTTTGTCATTGATAGAAACGAAAAGACCGCTAAGATCTATTTAAATGGGGTAATGTGCTCAGCTTTCGCGTTATCGGATTACACAATAGATGACACAAGTTACCTTGAAGACTTTACAGTTACTGAGAATATTTATCTTGGTGGTAGAAATACGAATGGATATTCTAGATTTAAAAACATCAGAGTCTATGAAATCGCTCTTACTTCTAATGAAATTCTTAATAACTTCATGTCTAACGAAAAAGATAAAATGAAACAAATAGAGCTTGTTAACTTCCAAAAAGGTGAAGACTTACCAACCGTTACAGTCTATTGCGATTTTAGTGGTTTAGGAAAAGATGACAAACGATATTGTGATATTATTTATAACTCGCCAGATCCTTCAAAATACGGAGAATCATTTGCTTTAACGGGTAAATACTCACAACTCCAATATCAAGGGACCTCTTCGATGCAGTATCCAATTAAAAACTATCGTTTAAATCCAAAAAATGCAGACGGTAAAGTTAAAATTAAACTACCTTTCTGTCAACCGGAAACAAGATTCACTTTAAAAGCCGACTTTATGTCATCGGGACATTGGCAAAATACGGGTTTAACAAAATGGATTAACGATAATCTCTATGAATACAACGAAAATGATGAAAAATCGATGAATCCAGCAAAATGGTGGGCAATTCAAAATGGTAAAAATCCAGATGATTACCGAGAATGTATTTATGGTTTCCCTTGTCGATTGATATTAGTAAATGATGGAAATACCCCATTAAATGAAGGACAACAAGAACCAACACCAGGTAATACGAAAGACATGGGTGTGTTTAACTTTAACTTGGATAAAAATTGTGAAAACTCATTAGGATTCAAAATCCCAGCTTTTCCGAATGCTGTTTCAATGGAGGTTACAGCTAACTCAGATACAAGTGCGGGTGCTTTCATGAGTAAAGATTTAGCCGATCCCGAACAATTAGCTTATCTACAAGAATCATTTGAATTACGTTACGGGAATGAAGATGTTCCGGGATGGGGATTTATGGGAATGGAAGTTGATGGTCAATGGTCAACCGAACATAGTTTGAAGGCTTTAATCGATTGGGTCGATAAGTCAACCGATGAAGAATTCGTATCACAATTCGAAGAACACTTCCATAAAGACTATACATTCAGATATTATTTACTTGTTATTGTTTTAGGAATGGTTGATAATTTAGGTAAAAACATGATGTTGGATAGCTATGATGGTAAAATATGGATGCCTCGTTTCTATGACTGTGATACCATCTGTTCATATGATAACTCGGGTGCTATTAAGTTTGATGTGGATATTGAAATGGAGCAAGGTTATTGGAATACCTCATCGTCTAGATTATGGACACGCATCAGAGATTTATTCCATGATGAATTAATCGATAAATATAATCAAATGCGTAAAAAAGGATTAAATTACGAAAGTCTTATGAATGTATTCTATGATGAACAAATCGCTAAAATTCCGCAAAAATATTACAACCTAGATGCAGATGTTAAATACTTACCATATGCGGATGAATATTTAGGTAAAGCTCATGGTGACGGTTACGAGCATTTAAAACGATGGTTGAAAAATCGATTGATATTTACCGATACGTTATTTGATTATACGCCTAGCTATACCAATGATATGATCACATTCCGTGCCAATACAACTGAGTTAATGACTATCACGATTGAAACTTATACACCTGTTTATCAACACTTATCTTGGTATAACGGAAATATGGAAAAAGGAAAAATAGCTAAAGGTAAGAAATTCACCTTTACAGGATATGCTCAAGCAGCTACTGACCAAGAGGTATTGATATATGGTGGAAGTAACATTAAACGTATCACCGGTATCTCATCTATGAATCCAGATTCGATGTTAATCGGTAATGCAACTAGACTCGTTGAACTCGATGTGTCTGGTTCACCATTATTGACCGATATTAACTCGAACAAAGCCAATCTAACGGCACATACTTATTTAACTAAACTTGATATTAGTGATTGTCCTAATTTAGTCGGTTCACTTCGATTGAATTTCTCACCATTGATTCAAGAAATTAATGCGATGAATACTGGTATTACGGATTTACAATTACCTAGCTCTATCCGAAATCTGAAAAGTTTAAAAGTTCCTGGAGCACTTACAAATCTAACCCTAAATGATGCTTCATCGCTTGAAACCTTAATGTTCGATGGAGCAAATCAACTACAACTAGTTTCGATGACTAATTGTAATGCACTTAAAAATGTAGTAAATTTCGATATGACTCAAGTGCCAAATGTTACCTTAAATAACTCTTATGATGTTGAAGAATTATATATGAGTAAAACAACCAATCTATCATTGATAAACATGAAGAACATTAAACGATTAGTTTATTTACCGAACACCGAATATGAAAACTTTAATCTGACATCATTGAGAAATAGTTCGAATTATACGATAAGTGCCGTTAACTGTCCCAGCTTAAAAACATTCATCGTAACTGCTCCACAAAGAAAGAGTTATAAAAAAGATACACTCGTTCATGATGTTCGACCGGATATGGTTTTCTGTTCTAATATTCTTGATATTTCAAATACAAAAATAACTGATCTTTACTTATACTGTACGACCGATGTCTATCAATTACGATTACCGGCTACTCTAAATAATTTCATCTGTGATAGTACATTCGATATTGATATGAAACATATAACCGAAGCCGACTTTGATTTTATCCATCACGATTTGATCGAAGCATATACCAACCCAGATAATTATTTCAGATATGTCGATTCAATCTCTCATGATATTGTTCCAACGGCATCTGATGGTTCATTGATATTCTCAATGTATGCGCCTGATTTAAATTCGGTTGAACCTGATTTATATGAATGGAATTTATACGGATTGAGATTTGAGGAATTCTACACTTATGCGATGAATAATAACATAAAATTAACTAGCGATCAAATCACCATGGCTAGTCGATATTCAAATTATGGCATTACAATCAATAACGCAGTAATTGAGCCAACCAGATATCCAACCATGTTCTATCCAATATTGGTTAATGCGAAATCACCGATTATTGGTGAGATTGATTATAAATATTATATTGGCGATGACTTATCTTATGCCATGGCGTATGCTAATAAAAATGAGGTTAATATTATTATTCCAACAAGTATTATAATTAACGCTAAATATACACACAAAATCGATTACGAAAGTGAATACACTTATTTCCATCCAAATACAATCATGGTTTACACCTCACTTACTAGCGGTGTACGCCCAACATTTAATACCGAATTTACTAGATACACGGTAAATGAAACTCAAAATGGAGATGGAACTTATACTACTACGATTGCTTCTACTATTACCGGAGATGCACCAAAAAGTATATCATTTTCTGGAGCAACGAATTTATACAGTGTAGAGTACATAAATACAAGTAAACTTACCAATATGAATTCTATGTTTAAAGATTGTTCTAGTCTTATGTACTTAGATGTCAATGGTTGGGACACATCAAAAGTTACTGATATGAGTGATATATTCTATAATTGCTCTAATCTAACCTCTTTAGACCTAAGCGGTTGGGATACTTCGTTAATTACTAACATGAGTAATATGTTCGCAGGCTGCTCGAGCTTAAGTTCCTTAGATATAAGTGGATGGATTACATCAAGAGTTACTACTATGAACAATATGTTCGATGGATGCTCTCTATTAACAACTTTAAATGTAGATAGTTTCAATACTTCGTTGGTTACTACGACAAGTGATATGTTCAAAGGTTGTTCTAGCCTAACATCTTTGGATCTAAGAAGTTTTAATACTTCAAAGGTTACTAATATGGCTAATATGTTCCAAGGCTGCTCAAGCTTAAGTTCCTTAAATATAAGCGGATGGAGTACGTCAAGAGTTAGCGATATGATTGGTATGTTCCAAAACTGTTCAAGTTTAACCTCTTTGGATCTAAGTAGTTTTAATACTTTAAGAGTTAGTAATATGGCTGGTATGTTCGAAAATTGCTCAAGCTTAACATCCTTAGATCTAAGCACTTTTAATACTTCATATGTTACTATTATGGGTAGCATGTTCCGAAATTGTTCAAGACTAACATCCTTAAATTTAAGTAGTTTTAATACGTCATTAGTTACCGATATAAGTAATATATTCAATAACTGTTCTAGCCTAACATCTTTGGATCTAAGAAGTTTTAATACTTCAAGTGTTACTGATACAACTTCTATGTTCCAAGACTGCGATAATCTAGCTGCAATTAAATGGACTAATTGGTTAAAATCAGTTGATCTTTCATATACAATATTAACGAGTGAATGCATCAAAGACTTAGTTAAGAATTTAGGGAAAACTACTTCCGAACAAACATTAACTCTAAATGATGCATTAGCTGGATATTTAACTAAGATGGATATGATGTATGCGACATCTAAAGGATGGGTTATTACTCCTGATGCCGTTGGTATTAAATATGCTAATGTGGCATCAAGTACTGATTTAAGTAGTGTAACCGATACAACATATAAAATTTGTATTGTTGAATTAACCGAATCCAATAAATACACTCGATTGGATAATGTGGTGGCTGCTTATACGGCTTGTGATGAGATTTATATTTATGATGACGGAAGTGTTACAAGTCTTAATAGTTTATTCAATATCAATAATGTAACTGCTAAAAATAAAATAACCATATTCGGTTTTATTGAAGGATATTTTAATAATATGATGAGTATGGATGCTACGTTTGCATCATGCTCTGGACTAACCTCTTTAGACCTAAGCGGTTTGGATACTTCAAAGGTTACTACTACGAATTATATGCTCGGCAACTGCTCTAAACTAACATCTCTAGACCTAAGTAACTTCGACACTTCGAAGGTTACTGATATGCGTTATATGTTCCAAGGCTGCTCAAGCTTAACCTCTTTAGACCTAAGCGGTTGGGATACTTCAAGCGTTACTAATATGGATAATATGTTCATAGGCTGCTCGAGCTTAAGTTCCTTAGATATAAGTGGATGGAGTACATCAAAAGTTACTAATATGCGTTGTATGTTCCAAGGCTGCTCAAGCTTAACCTCTTTAGACCTAAGCGGTTTGGATACTTTGAGTGTTACTGATATGAATCATATGTTCTATGGCTGCTCAAACTTAACTTCCTTAGACCTAAGCGGTTTGGATACTTTGAGTGTTACTGATATGAATCGTATGTTCTTTGGCTGCTCAAACTTAACTTCCTTAGACGTAAGTGGTTGGGATACTTCGAAAGTTGTTAATATGATGGGTATGTTTAAAAACTGTTCAAATCTAACATCCTTAGACCTAAGTGATTTTGATACTTCGAAGGTTACTGATATGAATGCCATGTTTGATAGCTGTTCAAGCCTAACCTCATTAGATGTAAGTGGTTTCAATACTTCGAAGGTTACTTCTATCGATGGTATGAATAATATGTTCAACGGCTGCTCTAGATTAACAACTTTGGATTTATCAAGTTTCGTTACTTCTGAGTCAGTCGGAGTGAATGGCATGTTTAATAATTGTACCGGATTAACTGAAATTAAATGGGTTAATTGGAAACCAACTACCGCATTATCTAGTTCAACTAAACTAACCGCTGAATGCTTGAAAGACTTATTAACCAACCTAGCAACTGTAACAACTAAACCAACGTTAACATTAGGTTCAACAAATCTAGCTAAACTCTCAACTTTTGATATTTTGAAAGCTCAACTTAAAGGCTGGAAATTTGATGATGCACCTGTTGCGGTGGTATTTGCAACCGATACAATTAGTGGTGATGATGCTACTACAGAAGTCGCTGTGCAGTTGACTAATAAAAACTATAAAAGTAGGGTAGGTAAGGTCATGGAAGCATATACGGCATGTAATAGTATTATCATATTTGATGATGGTAGTGTTACGACACTGGAATCAATGTTTCAGGGTGGTAATCCGGAACGTAAAGGAGATATAAGAAAGTTTTCGGTTTTACCTGGATATTTTAAAAATTTAACTGGTATGAATGGTATGTTCCGCGATTTTACTACCAAACCATTAGATATAGACCTTTCGGGATTGGATGTTTCTAAAGTAACTAATTTTGAATATACGTTTATGTATTGTGGTGGCGTAACATCGATAAATCTTAGCGGTTGGGATACTTCAAGTGCTACTATTATGAGATTTATGTTTGTAGGTTGTACGAATCTAAAATCTCTAGACCTAAGCAGCTTCAATACTTCGAAGGTTACTAATATGGGTTATATGTTCGCCGGCTGCTCAGAACTAACAACTCTAGACCTAAGCAACTTCGATACTTCGAGTGTTACTAATATGAGTAATATGTTTTATGGATGTACAAAGTTAGTATCGCTACCGATAACAACATTTGGCTATGGGTGTAACTATGCTAACTGTTATGGAAATTGTAAAGAGGCTGTCAGAAATTTACCAACGTTAACAATTGTTGGTCCATGTAGTTTATATAGTTTATTTGCTGGATGTACCAATATTTCTAAAACGGTTACATTCGATTGGAGGACCGATGAAACCGTTAACGTTACTGAAATGTTTAGGGATATTCCAAGTAATACCATAGAATCATTATATGGTATAAATCTAACATCGTGTGGTGCAACGGTATTTGGTAGATTTTTCTTCGGTGGCATATCATATTCAACTAATAATGGTTTTAAGAATCTAACTTGCACCGGTGTTCTTAGTAATAGTTTGAATTTAAGCTGTATACCAAATGTTAGCGCCGAAAGTCTAGATATGCTAATGGATTGTTTATCTTCAAATGGAAGCGGCTTAACTCTAACATTAGGTGCAACGAACTTGGCTAAACTAACGGAATCGGATATAGCACAAGCAACTAACAAAGGATGGACATTAGCGTAAAAAAAGGGGGTGAAATAGTGAGACTAGAAGAAAAAGATGGATTACGTATTTTACATCCGGCTTATGGATATTGGTTAAAAAATACGGAAACTGGAGATATTCATACCGGTAAGATTTATCTGGGGGTTAACGTATCCCCGGATATTTATGTTGAAGTGTTAGATGAAACCATTGATAACGGTTTATTTAGTGCGTTAACAGATATTCAAGCAAAAGAAAACTCACTTAATAAAATCGGTAAAATCGTAGCAAATAATGTTACAGACGACGCGGTGGCACTTACAATCCAAGAGTTCTATGATATTTGGGAAGTTGGTGTAACATACGAAGTCGGTAGATATTTACAATACAAAAGCATACTATATAAAGTATTACAACCACACACAAGTCAAGAAACATGGACTCCGGACGTAGCGTCAAGCGTATATGCGAAAGTTCTTATTGACCCAACTGGTGAAACAATTCCTGAATGGGAACAACCAGATAGCACAAATGCATATATGACTGGTGATAAAGTACGCTTTGAAGGTGTTGTTTATGAAAGTACGATGGATAACAATATTTGGTCGCCAACGGCTTATCCTCAAGCTTGGCGAGTTGTAGAGGAGGGATAAAATGGGAGAAGATAAAACACAAGAACTGCTATTACAATTAGTACAAGATATGTCCTTCGTCAAAGCAAAACTGAGTAATATCGAAGAACAAAAACTAGCCTCTAGGATAGACCAACTAGAGGCTCAAAATAGAGAACATGATAGAACAATCAAATCTCTAGAGAGAAGAAATGATACAATGGAAGAGTTTGTACGGGGGTCTATGCAGGAAAGTAGAAAACAACAAACTGGTGTATTTGTATCTATGGGTATGGCCCTATTTAGTGCGGTTGTATCTTTGATATTCAGTTTCTTAATTTGAAAGGGGGTGATACAATGAAAGTGGATTATCGTGAAACATATACAAAAGTTTACGATAGCTACGCATATTCAAGTAGTGAAATCGAAAACGCAGTAGAAGAGATCATGCAAAAACGAAAAGAATTAGGATTACCCGTAACACGAACTAAGTCATCATATGTAAGCGAATGGAAATCACATAACCGATTATACAAACTAGGCATCCAAAGAAGTCGCACCAAAGATGTGGATTTAGAAGAAGAAATAAACTCAACAAGAAACTTTTTATATTCAATATTAGGATTCTAGGAGGTGATAGTATGGAGAAATTAAAAAATCCTTATTTCTGGTTATCATTAATCGCATTGATATTTACAGCTGCAGGAATCGAGTTTGAACAATTAACTAGCTGGGGGTTATTATTTCAAGCAATTTGCGACATTGCTCAAAACCCAGTAAGTATAGTCGCTGTTATTACGGCATTCCTTGGTATCTGGAATGACAACTCAACAAGTGGTTTAGATACCTTTAAAATAAGAAAAACAAAAAATTAAAATTAGAGGAGACGATTAAAAATGTTTGAAGAATTATTAGTATGTTTAGGTGAAATTTATGCTGGTGTGGAACAAAAAATTACAGAGATGAATACTTTAAAAGCTGAAAATGAAGCAGTAAAAGCTGAAAACGAAGCAGTAAAAGCTGAAAATGCAAGTTTACGTGAAGAAATCGCTAACCATGTATGTGAGTGTGACCACGAAGAAGAATTAGCTCAAGCTAAAGCTGAAGTAGAAGCAGCTAAAGCAGCAGCTGAAGAAGCTAAAGCAGCAGCTGAAGCAGCTAAAGCAGAAGTAGAAGAAGTTAAAGCGGCTCACAATGCTCAATTAGAAACATTACGTAACGAATTCCAAGAATTAAAAGATTTATTATTCCCTGCTGTAGAAGAACCAGAAGTACCTGCTGAACCAGAAACTCCAGTAGTACCTGAAGAACCAGAAGGTGGAGAAGACAACGGAGAAGTAGAAGTACCAGTTGAACCTGAAACTCCTGAAGTAGACGGGGGAGAAAACGCTGGAGATAATAATGGAGAAGTAGAAGTACCAGCCGAATAATACCACAAGAGAGGGGGATACCTCCTCTCTTATATTTATAAAGAGGTGATAATTAATGGCGAATATATTTAATGATGATGGTACTTATATTAAAACGGAGTGGAAAACCGGAGACACAATAACCGCCGATAAATTGGATAAAATCGAATCGTGTCTAGAGGCCATCAATAATAATGATATAGATAGACATATTGAGGCCGATGGTAGACTTGATATTTTAGAAGAACGAATGGCTAATACGCCCAATAACGAGCAAGTCAAAGAGGATATTAATAAAAAAGTAAATAAAGGCTTTTTTTCGACATTAGAAGAAATTGAACGAAACCCGAACGTTGATAATTACACAGTCGACGATTATTATTCGATGTATCAGACGTTGGTTTCCGACAATACCAGCCGTTTTACATGGATATCTCTAGGTAAAGATCAGTCTGATACATATGATATTAGATTATATCGATATGTACCGAGTGATTATAATAGGACTTTATTTATCACATGCGCTGTTCATGGTTGGGAGCATTACGGAACTTATATAATGTATAAACTATTTGAAAGATTATTAGACGATTCAAAAATTACGCCTAATATGTTCGAATTAAGAAAGACTAGAATCCTATGCATACCTATAGCTAATCCTTGGGGTTTAATGGCTGATAATCATTCTGGCGTAAATCCAACAAGGAGGGGTAATAGCAGAGGTGTTGATTTAAATAGAAACTTTGATTATCGATGGGATCTAAACTCTGGTAATTTCGGATTATCCAAAGGGGATAGTCCGTTTTCCGAAAAAGAGACACAGTATATAAAACAAATATTCGAAGAATATAAAATAACACACTATTTGGATTTACATAGTTTTAATAATAGTAGCAGTGAAACTCGCGATTATTTATTCTATGGGAATAAAGACGTAAAATACAATACTTACCAGCTCACCAATTGGCTCAAAAAGATGTATCCGGGATGCAATATTGAACATACAGTAACGGAAAATGATAGTAGTGCTAATAATTATGCGCATGCTGTTAGAAACATACCATCTATGAATATAGAACTTATAAAAAATAGATACGGCGAAGATGATGATAGACGATGGCTCGAATTAATGGAAAATTATCTAATGTTACAAGCCATTAGTTATCATTCGAATACCTATGGGCTAAATAATGGTTTCAAGTTGAATCAAAGGGAGTATATAAATTCCTCTAATTTTACAGTTCCTGAAACTTGGACCGAATTCACACAGCTTACGGGTAGTTTCGCTATAGATTGCGATGGTATTTTTATAATTAACGGATATATTACAGTCGAGTTCCTTGATGGCGATTCAACAACGATATTCACATACTCCCCTTATACAGTACAGGAAGGATTTTATGAATCACGGTCAACCGATGCCAGAAATAAACCATATGTTAAACAGGCAACTGGGGTCGCAACGGTGCCTATACATAGCATAATGTATGTACGAAAAGCTTTCGGCGATGCGACTTTTGGTGTGTCAGTTATTCACGAGGGAGCCGGTCAATCGTTAATAAGACGTGCCGACTGTACATACTTATTTATACCATGCGATAATACTTGGTTTAACATGGGTCAACATAATAAATTATATTAAGCATTGAGAATACGCAAAAAATACAAGCCCTTTAATGAAGGGAGTAGGACCAGTAATGGTTATACGGTTTGACCGTGACTCACTCTCTTCTTTTTTTATATTTTTATAAGGGGGTTTTATAATGGATATGAAAAATGTTAACAAAAAGATTGTCGCTGTTGGTTTAACTGGTGTAATAATTTCAGGTGTTGTTTTGAATCAACAATACGAAATCAATCAACTAGAGAGAGACTTACAAATTCAGCAGAATATGACAGACCAAAAACACAATTACACCGAAACACTAATTGATATTTCATCAATTCAGGAGAAACTGAACGATGAATGTAACTTCAAAGTATTAGATGGTTCTATCAATATTAGACACACATATGTATACAAACGCGATAGTATTTTAGGATTCAAAAGCGAGTATAAACTTGTCGGTACAGCTGACTTTTATTATGCTCTAACGGTTGATTTAAGTCAATCAAATATTACGAAAGCTACCGATAAAAAAATCACAATCGAAGTACCGAGAGCACAAATTGATGAAGGGGCTTATCATCGAGTAGCAAATTCTTTCGTACGTATCAATGAAGAATGCAGCACTAATATTCTTGCAAATAAATCAGATGCCGAAAAAGCAACAAGACAATGGGAAGATTCTTTTGATACTAAAGGTATCGAATATGTTGAGAAGTATATGGTGCGAGAAAGCGTTAAAGAAAAAGTAGATCAACTTACAGTTCGTCAGGTAAAAATACTTATGGAAAAACTTGGATATTCTCAAACTATAGATGTTAAAATCGTATAGGAGGAGATTATCGTGTTTGTATGCGATATGGGTGAATTTATATTTGAAGAGCAACAAAGTGAAGATGTTTTTCAATCAGCTGAAGATTACGAGTTATCAGAAGATTATATAACTACGGAAGGGGAATATATTATGAGTGAATCACGTTATGGTTTTACAAAAATGAATGTTAATGAATTTAAATCTTGGATCCAAAAACAAGGAAATTATAATTACAATGGTATTCAAATACACCACACATATTCACCAAGCTATGCTAATTTTTACAAAGCTAATGGAACGCATGAAGATGAATTAACTCGTCAAAATAATATGAAGTCTTTTCATGTTAATACAAACGGTTGGGATGATATTGCTCAACATTTTACTATTTTTCCAAATGGGGCTATCGTAACTGGACGCAGTCTATCAAATACGACAGCTATCGGAATTAGAGGATGGAACTATAATAAAATCTGTATAGAAATTTACGGTAACTTTGATAAAGGCGGAGACGTCATGACAAACGAACAAAAACAAGCTGTCATTGCCGTGTATGGGGAACTATGTAAAAAGTTCAATATTACACCCTCAATTTCAACAATTAGATGTCATGCTTGGTTTACAGCAGGTGGTTCATATCTTGGGGACTATGTAGCAGGACGTTCGGCTAAAACTTGCCCGGGAACAAACTTTATGGGATTTGGTAACTCAAAAGAAGCAATCGAGAAAAACTTCATCCCATTAGTTAGAAATTATATTAATAGCGGGTCTACTACGTCGACACCAACGCAAACAAGCACGCCGGCAAATACTAATTATATTGTTAAAGTTAATACTGATTCTTTAAATGTTCGTAAAGGTCCTGGAGTATCTCATGCTGTTTGTGGTGAATTAGGAAAAGGTGAAGCATACACAATCATTCAAACTCAAAATGGTTGGGGTAAATTAAAATCAGGAGTTGGATGGATTAATTTAGGTTATACTCAACGCGTCAGTAATACGACGACAGCGTCTTCGGTGGTATCATCGTCTAGTTACTTGGTTGAAATCACTGCTAACAATTTGAACGTACGTAAAGGTCCTGGAGTATCTTATGGTGTTTCGGGAACAGTGAAAAAAAGACAAGTGTATACGATAGTCGAAACAAAAAATGGTTGGGGTAAATTAAAATCAGGAGCTGGTTGGATTAGCTTAGGTTATACTCAAAGACTAAAATAGGAGAGATAATTATGGCGGATGATTGGGTTGGTGTTGGTAGAAAAGTTAAACGAGATAATTCACAAAAAGTTTACGAAAAAGAGCATTTTATAATTTTAAAAGTGAAAAGTGGTAAAAAAATAGGATATATAGCGTATAATACTAAAAAGGAATGGGAAGAAGGTCACACTCATTTAGACAGTTTTAATATGGCTAAAACTATAATCGATAATGTATTGAAACGTAAAAAACCAAAAACTAAGAATTTATATTTACTTAACAGTCATATACGTTTGAGTGATAGTCCGGCATATGATAGATTTATAAACGATATAATTAACGCCAGAAAGAATAAGAAAAAACAAGGATATAGAAACGATAAATATTTAAAGGAGAGATTATAATGGAATATGTTATCGGTTGCCTTTTAGGGTTTATTCTATCATGGATATTTACAAAATTTAGATATGGAAACGGAAATTTTCGCATCAACGAAACGGATGCGAATAAGGACGTCTATAAGCTTGTAATTAATGACTTCAACAAGCTACACCGAAGAAGATATTTACTACTACGAATTACGCGAAAATAACTTTTACTATTATGAGAAGAAAATAATTCTAAAGGAGATGTTTGTTATGAAAAAAGATAACAAAAAATTGTTAGAAGAAGTGATTAATGATCGTTTAAAAAAATCATTAGTAGATAATCCTGACGTAGCATCAGCTGCTTTCGAGGAAGCTATGCAGGCAATCGATAGACAAAATGAACAAGATAAAGATAAAAAAGATAGAATTGTGAAAGTTGTCGAAGTCGGTATGGCTGTTGTAGCGGCACCTTTGATTGAAGCTGCTTGTAAGAAAGGGTTTGCTCGTATGATTTGTGAATTCGAAGAGGATCACATCTTCACAACAATGGCGGGAAAATCTTTATCAGCATTATTCAAATTTAGAAAGTAATTCTTAATAAGTAAGGACCGTTTAAACGCGGTCTCTTATTTTTCGAAAGGGGAAATTGTTATGAAAAAAGTGAAAAATTTTTGTGTTGAAAATAGTGCTAGTATCTTAACCGGTTTAGGTGTTGTGGGGGTTGCTAGTACGGCGATTCTAGCGGCAAAAGCGACACCCAAAGCTCTAGCTCTATTGGAAGAAAAAGAAAAATTCAAACAAGAGGAATATGGATATTCTCTTACTCGTTTCGAGAAGGTATTAGCGGTAGCTCCAGCTTATATTCCAGCAGTACTTGCTGGGTTGGCTACGACATCGTGCATTCTAGGAGCTAATCGAATCAACCAATACAAACAAGCGTCATTATTAAGTGCGTATACATATTTAGATAGCACATTCAAAGAATACCAACGTAAGGTTAAAGAAGTATTCGGTGAGGAGGGGGAAGCGAAAGTACGAGCTGAATTAGGAAAAGAAATAGAATTATATGAACGATACGGTTCATTACATGAGCCGAGATTATTCTATGATGAAATTTCAAATAGATATTTTGAAATGAGTATGTATGAAATGAAAGAAGCCGAGTATAACATGAATAGAATGTTTAACTTCTTAGGCGCTTTGAAACTAAACGAGGTATATGAGTTCTTCAATCTTGGTCCAACAGAGTACGGTGAAACTGTTGGATGGGCCGCTCTTCGTGATTGGGAAGTTATTGGATATTCTTGGATTGAAGCGACGTTTGATGAAATCGAAACCTCTGATGGGTTACAAGCATTCGCTATTCGATTCAACATGCAACCAACTAAAGATTATCTTCAATGGTATTAGTACGCGAAAATTACAGCGACTATTATGAGAAAGACGAAACTAATTTAAAGGAGAGTGTTCTTTATGAAAAATTTCAAAGTTGATACTGTTCAAGTGGTGGCATTATTAGGTGGTGCGTTTTCAGTAGTAGCATCAATGTTAACGGACTATGCTAATGATAAAAAACTAGAAGGTATTGTCAATGAAAAAGTAGCTAAAGCTATCGCCGAACAATTAGCAAACCTTAATCAAGGAGAATAAGTCACAACGGCTTGTTCTTTTGCGTTTCACAAATTTATGTTTAGGAGGTATTGGTATGGACTTTAAGGGAATTAGAAATGAGGTTATTAATAAGGTATCTAAGAAAAGCCCGGAGATTCTTGTTGGATTCGGTTTAGCTGGTATGCTTACAAGTACCGTGTTGGCAGTTAAAGCGACACCCAAAGCTCTTGATATTCTAGAACAAGAGGATGAAGATTTAACTAAATTGGAAGTAGTTAAGAAAACTTGGAAATGCTACGTACCAGCGGCCGTTGGATATTGCACATCAGCAGCTTGTATTGTCGCAGCAACCACAACTCAAAATAAACGACATGCGATGTTAGCAGGTGCTTATAAATTGTCGGAGTCCGCGTTACTTGAATATAGAAGCAAAGTTGTAGAAACACTTGGCGAAGAAAAAGAGAAGGAGATTCGTGATTCGATCGCCAAGGATAGAGTTGAGGATAGACCTGTAGTGGTTAACTGTTTGGGTAAGGAGGAATTCTTATGTTACGATATGCTATCCGGACGTTACTTCAAATCAAGCATCGACGTGATTCAGAAAGCCGTAAACGACATGAATTACAAGCTGTTGAACGACAACATCTTATCATTGAACGAATTCTATTTCGAACTTGGAATGAAACCAACTGATATCGGGTATGAACAAGGTTGGGATATTTCAAAAGGAATGATTGAAGTATCGTTCAGCTCGATCATTTCGGAAGATGATAAACCATGTATTGTTATGCATTTCGATAATCCACCACAATATGGTTTTGATAGATTTATGTAGTACGCGAAATTTACATGCTGTATTATGAGAGAGTGAGACCTTGGTTGGAGCGGTCAGTAATGATGCAGCGGGGGTGGTTCGAATCCACACTTACTCTCTTTTTTATATTTCGAAAGGAGATGTTTGTTATGAATGAGTATAAAGGTAATTCTCATAAAAGTAAAGAGGAGGCTTCTAATAAGGAGGTAATGCCAGTAAAAAAAGTTGAGCGTGTTGCTACGGGTAAAACTCGTAAGAAAAATGAAGTGCAAAAATTTGCAGACGCTTTTATTTCTGAGGATGTTCATAGTGTAAAAGATTATATTACAAAACAAGTAACAGATATTTTTGAAGAAATGATAAAATATTATACAAATTTAGTAAGAGAAAATGGTGGGAAGTTAACTGCAAAATGGGTATATGGAATGGTATTATACAACGGAAAAGATATAAAAGAATATCCTGCATTTTTAGTTGATGCAGTAGATTCTAACGGTTCAGGAGACGTTTTTCACGGTGCATTTGCATTTAGTGTAAATACAGCTGAGAAGCATAGTTTATTCTCGTTCGGGCGTAATGAGCATAGGTCGTTGCACAGCCTTTCGGGGAGCATAGGCACCGTGCGATCCACAAGGTAGACCGATGTGGCGCGCTGCTGCGCCTCGTTCTCCACTACCGAATCTGGTGTTACATAGTGTGTTACATCGGCAATATGGACACCAACCTCCCATATGCCATCCTCGATTTTATGGATGGAGAGTGCGTCGTCGAAGTCCTTAGCAT
>ERZ808026.24-NODE-24-length-23818-cov-4.826208_pt1 | contig 23818 bp, 26 predicted proteins | sample MGYA00380182_ERZ808026 | MGnify/ENA primary metagenome ERZ808026 (study PRJEB31490, sample SAMN06133376) | cow dung metagenome | isolation source: H9 | host: cow | place: China: Chengdu | collected 2015-05 ... | reverse complement strand
AGGGGTTTTTATCTTACATTTAAAAGATAACTGGAAAGATTACAAAGTGTTGTCTTTTGAAGAAGAGAATGAAAAGTGGCTTGATTTTGTATGTGCATGTCGAAAAGGTGAAAATCTGAATAAAGACTACGATATTGTTGTTGGTAATGTAGCTAATGATGATGTTTTCAAAACTGTTGATATGTATTTCAGAGATCTATGGGATAAAAAGAGAGTTTTGGAAGAATTAAGATATTATAAGATGAATGACCAGATTTGCATTGTAAAGCAGGATATATTAGAAACAGTTCTTGAATATAAAGATTCCTATGAGGTGGAAAGATAATGGTAGATAAAGAACAACTTGCTTTAATTTATAAACAGAATTTAGAAACCGATATTATTAAGCATCTTGCAGAAATAAAAGGAATTACTCTGCGACAGGCATTTGATATTTACTATTCCAGTAAGCTGGCAGAACAGATTATGGAAGGTAAATATGGCATTGAAAATATGGATGCGAAATACCTTGCTGAAGATCTGGTTGAAAATGAAAACGCATTTTAAAAAACTGAAAAATCAGAGATAAAATTACTCCTTTTCAAACTACGTATTTTGTGATATAGTCTAATTTAACGTGGTAAAGTATCAAAGGGGTAAGAAAATGATTTGTGAAACAATTCTTGATGCGGTGGGAAATACACCGATGATCAGATTAAATAGAATCACAGAGCCGGACAGTGCAGAGATTCTTGTAAAATTTGAAGGATTAAATGTAGGCGGATCGATCAAGACGCGTACCGCATATAATATGATTCTGGATGCCGAGAGAAGAGGGGTTCTGCAGGCGGATTCTGTGATCGTTGAGCCAACCAGCGGAAATCAGGGGATAGGCCTTGCTTTGGTAGGTGCAGTTCGTGGTTACGTTGTAAAAATTATTATGCCGGACTCTGTAAGTGAGGAAAGAAGAAAGCTGGTGGAGCATTATGGTGCAGAAGTAATTCTGGTTCATGACCATGGCAACATCGGAGAATGCATCGAGGAATGCATTAAACTGGCATTGAAGATGAAAGAGGAGAATCCTAAGGTGTTTGTTCCACAGCAGTTTGAAAATCCGGCCAATGTGGAAGTTCAAAGATGCGGAACCGGCGAAGAAATGATTCGCCAGGTGAACGGACCGATTCACGGATACTGTTCAGGGATTGGAACCGGCGGAACCATTACAGGAATCGGGGAAACTCTTAAAAAATATAATCCAGATATGACTATCTGGGCGGTAGAGCCGGAAAATGCAGCCATTTTATCCGGTGGTTCTATCGGAACTCATGTACAGATGGGAATCGGAGACGGAGTAATTCCAGAGATTTTAAATCAGGAAATTTATGATGATGTCTGTATTATTAAGGATGAAGAGGCACTGCAGATTTCTAAGGAACTGGCATCTAAAGAAGGCATTATGTGCGGAATCAGCAGCGGCACCAATGTGGCGGCAGCGTTAAAGCTGGCAAAGAAGCTTGGTAAGGGAAAAACAGTTGTAACCGTATTGCCGGATACTGCAGAACGATATTTCTCTACACCATTATTTGAATAGGCGGAATGACAAAAACCCTCAGTAATGAGGGTTTTTCTTTAGTCTGTGGGTGCCTGATAAAATCTTCCGGCAACCGAGTCTGTTTTTATGGTATTAACAAATGCTTTCTGATCTACCTGTCTGATGGTATGAATGATCTTTTCTGTTTCCCCACGGGATACAACTGAATACACCACACTTCGCTCCTTGTGTTCGTAGGAACCTTCCCCTTCGATAATGGTAGCGCCGTGATGGGTCAGTTCATTGATAGTCTGACAAACCAGCTGCGGTTTGTTGGTAACAATAAACAGTGTGGTCTTTTGAAACCTCTGATACAGTGTATGTAGGATCTGTGTGGAAACATACTGATAAATGATAGAATATAAGGCCTTGTCCCAACCAAAGAGAAGCCCTGCAGCACCCAGGATGCATGCATTGATTGCAAGTACCATGTTCCAGGAATCTACGCCTTTTTTCTGGGAAAGGTAAATTCCGATAAAGTCCGTTCCGCCGGTGGTTGCATCTACGGAAAGCACCAGACTGATGGCAGCTCCGTTGATGATTCCGCCAAAGACGCTGATGAGAAGTGTATCATAGGTAATTGGATAATAAGGTAAAATATCAGTCAGTGTACTGGTAAGTACAATGGTCAGCAGAGAAAATAAGGTGAATTTCTTGCCAATAAAACGAAAACCAATATACACCGGAAAAGCATTCAGCAGCAGATTGACGAGAGTATATGGAACTTCAATGTTAAAAAATTTTGTTCCAATACTTTGAATCAGAATGGTAAGTCCTGTTGCACCGCCTGGGTACAGACCTCCGGTATGGACAAAGGTCTTAATGTTCAAGGCCATAATAAAAGAAGCGATAATAATGAACAGGATTCGTTTCACATCCTTTTGTGGATCAAATTTCATGAGAAATCCTCCTTGAAAATGGATAATATTCATAATTGATTTCAGTATAAAAAAATATAGATGGATAGTCAAAGGGGATTTCCGATTTTCCAAATATTTTAGTAGGAAATCTTTGGGATTTCATGTATACTAGCGTTAGATGAACAGGAGGAAGATGCATGTACAAATGGAATGGCAGAGTCAGATTTAGTGAGGTAGGAGAGGATAAGCGATTAACCCTAGACCGTATTGTAGATTATTTTCAAGATTGCAGTACTTTTCAGTCGGAAGATCTTGGAAATGGCATGGAAGCCGTGGAAGCCATGCATCGTGCGTGGGTGCTTTCGTCCTGGCAGATTGTAGTGAAGGAATATCCAAAGCTTGGTGAAGAGATCACTACGGGGACATGGCCTTATGAATTTAACCGGTTTTTAGGAGGACGTAACTTTATTATGTACGGAGCCGATGGCAGAGTGCTTGCATATGCAAACAGCCTTTGGACATACATCAGTACAGAAAATGGACGTCCTGTAAGAGTTGACGAAGATATTATGAAATTGTATGTGCTGGAGCCGAAATATGATATGGAATACGCGGATCGAAAGATCGCCCTTCCGGAAACGATGGTGCCTATGGCGGCATTTCCGGTAGAAATTCATCATCTGGATACCAACCATCATGTAAACAATGGTCAGTACATTAAGATGGCAGGTGTATATCTGCCTCAGGGCTTTGAGATTGCCCAGATGAGAGCAGAATATAAAAAATCCGCAGTGCTGGGGGACAAGATTTGTCCGAGAGTTTATGCGGAAGAAGAAAAAGTGATTGTAAGCCTTGAAGACGAGGCTGGAAACCCATTTACCGTTGTTGAGTATTTAAAAAATGCTTAGCAGCCACATAAATCATAGGAGAGGACGAAAAACATGATTGAATTAGGAAAGAAACAAACATTGGAAATTGTCAAAAAAGTAGAATTTGGTGTGTACCTTGCAGAAGAAGCAGGAAGCACAGACAAAGTTTTACTTCCAAAGAAACAGGTACCGGAGGGAGCAGACACAGGAACAAAAGTAGAAGTATTCATTTACAGAGACTCCAAAGACCGTCTCATTGCTACCACATCTGTGCCGAAACTGACCCTTGGTGAACTGGCGGTCCTGACAGTCAAGGAAGTAGGAAAAATCGGTGCATTTTTGGATTGCGGTCTGGAAAAAGATTTGTTCCTTCCATTTAAGCAGCAGACAAAACGGGTACGTACCGGAGAAGAAGTTCTTGTGGCAATGTATATTGATAAGAGCAATCGCCTTTGCGCTACCATGAATGTATATGAATATTTGCAAAAGGATTCCCCATATGGGAAGGAAGACACCGTTCACGGCGTGATCTATGAGATCAGCAAAAATTTTGGTGCATTTGTAGCAGTGGATTACAGATATTCCGCCCTGATTCCTGCAAAAGAATTCCATGGGGAATACGAAATCGGTGATACGATAGAAGCCCGTGTCACAGGGGTAAAACCGGATGGAAAGCTGGATCTTAGCATTCGCCGGAAAGCACATCTTCAAATGGATGAAGATGCAGAATATGTGATGCAGGTCATTGAAGAATTTGAAGGAGTTCTTCCTTTTAATGATAAGGTTTCTCCGGAAGTGATTCAGAGAGAATTTCATATGAGCAAGAATGCTTTCAAGCGTGCTGTGGGAAAGCTTTATAAAGAAGGCAGGATTGAGATTACGGAAAACCGTATCTTAAAAGTTAAATAGCAAATTTTTCTAAAAACATTTTACGGATTACAGGAAAACAGTGGAAAATTCACAAATGGTTGAATTTTAAGGTAAATGCAACTTTCCTAAAGTAAGTGCAACATATGCAGTCCTGTTTTAAGAAAAAAGTAAAATAGGACTGTATTTTTTTGTGTTTTGATATAAAATAAAAGTAATCTCCGTCAAAAAACAGCAAAAAAAGGCGTGTTTCAGCGGAAGTGATATTTATCTGTTTTTTTGCCAGAGTAAATGCCACCCCTGAAAGTAGCTTTATGGAATGTCATGTTTTTGGGGGATGTTGATAAGAAGAGCATGGGAAATTCTTCTTATCTGTGGTTGAAAAGAATGTCTGGCATTTTGAATTTTGAGATTATTTGTTGCCTGACATTCTTTTTTTGTTTAAATTTTATCTTTTAAAAGTGCCGGAGTAAGATTTACTTCGTTAGGCGGGATCCTGTGGCAGTTCAAGGTATTAAGGATGTCTGTACCGTAGAAAAAGTCAAATGCCTCATAAGGACATTTGTTTCCAAGACTTTCCCGACTGTATGAATTGACGTGATCCATAAGAAGATAAATATCATCCTGAGTCAGGTTATCAAAGGAAGTTCCTTTTGGAGGGACATACCGTATGAGTTCGTGATTCTTTTCAGCAGAGCCTTTCTGGCCAGGAGAAGAGGCATCACAGTAAAAGATACGGGTTCTTTGATTCCCCTGTGCATCGTATTCGATTGCTTTCGGATTAGAGAATTCGCTCCCATTATCAGTAAGCAGAACAGGAAAAAGAGAGATAAAAATGTCACATCTCAGTTCGATATAGAGCTTATCAAAAATGTCTATTACAGACTGGGAATCGTTGGAGTTCCGAAGAAAAGCAAGCATGAATTCAGCTTTTACAAAGTGAATCGTAAGTAAAACTTTGCCACCCTTTGTGCCCTCCACAGTATCCATCTGGGTGATTGGAAGATGAGGATGTTCCTGTCTGAAGTTTATGAAATCCTCATAGGTGCGGTGAATGCGGCATGCTTTGTCAACTTTAAAATCCTTTTTCTTTTTGCGTTTGCAATAATGAACTTTTCTTGGAAGATCAATGTTTCTTGCAGAGAAAAGATTATAATCAATCAAGCGATAAAGAGTACTTTCACTGACCATGAGAGAATCTTTGTTATTGGCACAGATGTGATTGATGGACTGACCTTTGCGAATTAAAGGAGAAACAATCTCATCAAGATGTTTGAGCTCTGCTTCTGAATAAGAGATGCCAGAGCGGCTTTTGGAAAGAACGGAACGATATTCTTCGTCAGCTAGTCTGGCATTATAGTAACGTTTTTCCAAAGTGCAGTTTCTTTTGGAAGAGCAGCCGTTGCAAACGTAAGGCGGCTTGTCCAGTTTGGGACATTTTTCTTCCTGAAAGTCAGAACAGACAGAATTACATTTGTCACAGAGAGAACAGCGAGAGCGTTTTGAATCACACTGCTCACAAAGCAGTGCAATGGAACAGTTCCTGCGATGCACACAGGCATTAAAAGGATGTGCATAAGCCCCAAAAACATGACAAGAGTATCGTAACATAATTATTCAAAGTAAATATGACTGTGTGGATTCTCAAAGTAAGTGCAACAGAGAGAATTTTTTGGGGTTGCATTTTCTTTGAAAATTTACGAAAATTCACAAATTTGTAATTTTGCACAAAAACAGCTTGAATATTTTGTTGAGAATGCTATACTTGGGGTGTAAACAAAAAACAAAGTGTGAAACCAATAGAAGGAGGAATCACAATGAAAGTAACTAACATCAAAAATATTGAAGCATTTTTTAACACAGTAGATTCCTGCAAAGGAAGAGTTGAATTGGTAACAGGAGAAGGCGACAGACTGAACTTAAAATCTAAATTATGTCAGTATGTATCTATGGCAAATATTTTCTCCAACGGAGAAATTCCGGAATTAGAAATCATTGCTTACGAAAGAGAAGACATCGACAAGCTGATCAGCTTCATGATGAACGGAAACTAATCAGAAAAATAGAAAAGTATGAAATGAGAGGAAATGCGATTGTGCGTTTCCTCTTTTTTGTGTATAATAAAAGCAATTATATGCTTTGATCAGAAGGTGAGACCAACATGAATTTTACACATTTACATGTGCACACAGAATACAGTCTTTTAGACGGTTCCAATAAAATCAAAGAATGTATTTTGAGAGTCAAGGAGCTTGGCATGGACAGTGTGGCGATTACGGACCACGGAGTTATGTTTGGCGTGATTGACTTTTATCGTGCGGCCAAAGCGGAAGGGATTCGTCCTATCTTGGGCTGTGAAGTTTATGTTGCGCCAAATTCCCGATATGATAGGGAGATTGGAAACAATGATGACCGATATTATCATCTGGTACTTCTTGCAGAGAATAATATGGGTTATAACAACCTGATGAAGATTGTATCCAAAGGCTTCACGGAGGGGTATTACTATAAACCCCGAATAGACATGGAGGTGCTGGAGCAGTACCATGAAGGTATCATTGCCTTAAGTGCCTGTCTTGCGGGAGAAGTGCAGAAATATTTGAATAGAGGCTTTTATGAGGAAGGGAAAAAAGCAGCTCTGAAATACGAGCGTGTTTTTGGAAAAGGCAGCTTCTTCCTCGAACTTCAGGATCATGGATTGCCGGAGCAGAGGCGTGTAAATATGGAGCTTTTGCGATTAAGTCAGGATACCGGCATCGAGCTTGTGGCAACCAATGATGTTCATTATACTTATGCAGAGGATGAGAAGCCCCATGATATTTTACTTTGCCTTCAGACGGGGAAAAAGCTGTCCGATGAAAATCGTATGCGATATGAGGGCGGTCAATACTATGTAAAATCACCGGAAGAGATGGCGGAGCTTTTTCCATATGCATTACAGGCGCTGGAAAATACACAAAAAATTGCAGAGCGTTGTGATGTGGAGATTGAATTCGGCGTGACCAAGCTTCCGAAATATGATGTGCCGGAAGGGTATACCTCCTGGGAATATTTAAACAAGCTTTGTTTTGAGGGGCTGGAGAGATGTTATCCGAATCATACCTCTGAACTGGAAGAACAGCTAAGCTATGAGTTGTCCATCATTCAGAAAATGGGCTATGTAGATTATTTCCTAATCGTATGGGATTTTATCAAATATGCCAAGGATCACGGAATTGCAGTAGGTCCGGGACGAGGCAGTGCGGCAGGAAGTATTGTTTCCTACACACTGGGAATCACTACCATCGATCCGATGAAATATAGTCTGCTGTTTGAGCGTTTCCTAAACCCGGAACGTGTATCCATGCCGGATATTGACGTTGACTTCTGCTTTGAAAGACGTCAGGAAGTCATCGATTATGTAGTGGAGAAATATGGAAAAGACCGGGTAGTGCAGATTGTAACCTTTGGTACCCTGGCAGCCCGGGGTGTTATCAGAGATGTGGGGCGTGTGATGGATCTGTCCTATCAGCTTTGTGATCAGACAGCCAAGCAGATTCCCCAGGAATTAAATATTACCATTGACCGTGCGCTGAAGGTAAATCCGGAGCTTCGTAAGAACTATGAAGAAAATGGAGAGATTCATGAACTGATCGATATGGCCAAGCGTCTGGAAGGGCTTCCGAGACATACCTCCATGCATGCCGCCGGAGTTGTAATCAGTCAGAAATCGGTAGATGAATATGTGCCCCTGTCCAGAGGATCCGATGGTTCTATTACGACCCAGTTTACCATGACAACGTTAGAAGAACTGGGGCTTTTGAAAATGGACTTCCTGGGACTTCGTACTCTGACCGTTATCCAAAATGCGGTAAATATGGTAAAAGAGACCAAAGGGCTCTCTATTGATATTGATAAAATAGATTATGATGATAAACAGGTGTTAGCTTCCATTGGTACCGGAAAATGCGAAGGGATTTTTCAGCTGGAAAGTGCGGGCATGAAAAATTTCATGAAGGAGCTAAAGCCAAAGAGTCTGGAAGACATCATCGCGGGGATTTCCCTGTACCGGCCGGGTCCTATGGATTTTATCCCCCAGTATATTAAGGGAAAGGATTATCCGGAAACCATCACTTATGATTGTGAGGAGTTAAGGAGCATTCTGGAGCCGACGTATGGCTGCATTGTATACCAGGAACAGGTAATGCAGATCGTACAGAAGCTGGCAGGCTACACCCTTGGACGAGCCGATCTTGTGCGTCGTGCCATGAGTAAGAAAAAAGCCTCCGTAATGGAGCAGGAGCGTAAAAACTTTGTATACGGCAATGAAGCAGAAGGGGTTCCGGGCTGCATTTCCAGAGGCATTTCAGAAAAGACTGCAAATAAGATTTTCGATGATATGACGGACTTTGCAAAGTATGCATTTAATAAATCCCATGCAGCGGCCTATGCGGTGGTATCCTATCAGACTGCATGGTTAAAATATTACTATCCGGTAGAATTTATGGCAGCACTTATGACGTCAGTCATTGATAATCCGTCAAAAGTGGCAGAATACATTTTAAACTGTAAAAGTATGGGAATTGCAATCCTGCCGCCGGATATCAACGTGGGATATGCCGGATTTTCCGTTTCTGAAAAGGGAATCCATTACGGGCTTTCTGCTATCAAAAGTATTGGACGCTCCGTAATCGAAGCAATTGTTGCAGAGCGAAAAGAGAACGGATTTTACACCAGTCTGAAGGATTTTATCTCAAGACTTAGCAATAAAGAAGTGAATAAGCGAACCATTGAAAACTTTATCAAAGCCGGGGCATTGGATTGTCTGGAAGGAACCAGAAAGCAGAAAATGCTGATTTACGTGCAGATTATGGACGAGGCAGCAAGAGATAAGAAAAATTCTCTGACAGGTCAACTCTCTTTGTTTGATTTCGTTGATGAGGAAGTCAAAGCCTCCATGGAGATCCAGATGCCGAAGGTGGGAGAATTTGACCAGAGCGAATTACTGCTCTTCGAAAAGGAGGTACTGGGCGTTTACCTAAGCGGCCATCCTCTGGAGGAATGTGAGGAGCGCTGGAGAAAAGCCATTTCTCATACCTCTGCAGATTTCATGCTGGATGAAGAGCTTGGAACCACCAAAGTAAGAGATGGAGAAAAAGCAATCATAGGTGGAATTATTAGCGAAAAAAGTGTAAAATTAACAAAAACAAGCAAACAGATGGCTTACCTTACCATTGAAGATTTGCTTGGAACGGTGGAAGTCATTGTATTTCCGAGAGATTATGAACAAAACGCGGCCGGTTTAGAGCAGGATGCGAAAGTGTTCGTGCAGGGACGCGTCTCCTGTGAGGATGATAAACCAAGCAGATTGATCTGTGAAAAAATCATTCCCTTTGATCAGGAGAAAAAAGAACTATGGATTCAGTTTGCGGATAAGGAAACGTTTCAGAAGCTTGAGGTTCGTATGTTAAATTCCCTGAAAGCATACGAAGGGGATGTGCCGGTGGTGGCATATCTTGCAAAGGAAAAGCAGTGGAAAAAATATCCGCCAAACAGAAATATATCGCTCACAGATCCCCTGATCACTGCATTAAAAGAGCAGTTTGGTGAGCAAAATATTAAGATCAGAACCCTAAAAGCATTAGGGTGAATGTAAGAGAGATTTTAGAACAGGAGGAGAAAAAAATGGCAGAAGGTAAGGAAATCAAAACAATCGGTGTATTGACAAGTGGTGGAGATGCTCCAGGTATGAATGCAGCGATTCGTGCAGTTGTCAGACGCGCATGCTATAACGGCAAAAAAGTAAAAGGAATTCGTAGAGGATATCAGGGCCTTTTGGAAGAAGATATTTTCGATATGGAGCCATGGGACGTATCTGATACCATTGAACGCGGAGGTACAATCCTTTATACAGCCCGTTGTTCAGAGTTCCGTACAGCAGAAGGCCAGCAAAGAGGGGTTGAAATCTGTAAAAAACATGGAATTGATGGTCTTGTAGTAATCGGTGGAGACGGATCTTTTAAAGGTGCACAGTGTCTTGCCAATGGAGGTATTAACACCGTTGGTGTTCCGGGAACCATTGACCTTGATATTGCTTGTACAGAATACACCATTGGTTTTGATACTGCAGTTAATACTGCAATGGAAGCAATTGACAAAGTTCGTGATACTTCCACCTCTCATGAAAGATGCAGTATTATCGAAGTAATGGGAAGACATGCGGGATATATTGCATTATGGTGCGGTATTGCCAATGGTGCCGAAGATATTCTCATTCCTGAAACATATAACTATGACGAACAGGAAATTATCAATAACATTATCCGAAATCGTCAGAAAGGTAAAAAGCATCATATCATCATCAACGCAGAAGGTATTGGACATTCTACTTCCATGGCAAGAAGAATCGAAGCTGCCACAGGCATTGAAACAAGAGCAACCATTTTAGGACACATGCAGCGAGGCGGAAGTCCAACATGTAAAGACAGAATGTATGCATCTATCATGGGTGCAATGGCAGCAGACTTACTTTGCCAGGGCAAGACCAACCGAGTGGTAGGATATCAGAACGGACAGTTCCAGGATTTCGACATCAATGAAGCGTTGGCAATGAACAAGAACATTGATCCATATCAGTGCGAAATCGCTAGGGCATTGTCAAGATAACATGATTACAAGTACAGCGAATGCCCAGGTAAAAAATCTGGCGCAGTTAATCAAAAAGTCAAAGGTGCGTACAGAGCAGGGTGTCTACGTGGTAGAAGGCGTGAAGATGTTTTTGGAAGCACCCAAGGATGAGATTGTAAAGGTTTATGTTTCAGAGGAGCTTTTTGAAAAGGGCACGATTTCGGAGCAATTGGCAGAAACCAGCTATGAAGTGCTGAAAACAGAGGTTTTCAATCATGTGGCGGATACGAAAACACCACAAGGGGTACTCTGTGTGATGAAACAGAAAAAATATACCCTTGAGCAATTGACAGAAGGGAAAGCCCCGTTGTTGTTGGTGCTTGAAAACCTGCAGGATCCGGGAAATCTGGGCACCATGATGCGTACCGCGGAAGGGGCAGGAGTTACAGGAGTTTTGCTAAGTCGTGGCAGCGTAGACATTTATAATCCAAAGACCATTCGTTCTACCATGGGTTCCATTTACCGTGTACCATTTCTTTATACAGATGATTTGCTGGGGGATATGGATAAACTCCATGAGAAAGGAATCGTTACCTATGCGGCTCATTTGAAAGGTAAAGGTTTTTATGATGAGGAATCTTATCAGGGAGCTACGGCATTTTTGATTGGAAACGAAGGGAATGGGCTGACGGACGATCTTTCAGAAAAGGCAAAACAATATATTAAAATTCCTATGGAAGGACAGTTGGAATCCCTGAATGCTGCGGTGGCAGCGGCGATTCTTATGTATGAGGCTTCCAGACAGAGAAGATAAAATTGAACCCGCGTATGCGGGTTTAATTTTTTTGAAAAAAACAGGTATATTCTTGGCAAATTTGACATATAATCTATTGTTTGTTACAATGTGAAAAGATTTACGTAATATTTTCGTAACATTATGGAGGATATGGGAATGAAAAACAGACAGATGGCCAGCCTGTTGTTTGGGGCAATGGTATGGTTGACCACTTGCGGATTTGCATCTTGGGGAGAAGCGGCAAATGCAGGAATTGCAGATGTTGTGGAGCCTATGACCAGCGAGCATTTTGAAACTCTGGAGATCATGGAAGAGTGGGGAAATCGCTGTATGCCAAATGTTAAAGAATATGTAACAATTCGCCGGGAAGCAAGTACGGAATCCGAAGCAGTGGGACGACTTTATAAGGGTGGTGCAGCAGAGGTTGTTGAAAAAGGGGAATACTGGACCAGGATTATTTCAGGAGACTGTGAAGGATATATTTCCAATGATTATCTGGAATTTGGCATAGATGCAAAAGAAATTGCGGACAGAGACTGCAGTCTGGTGGCGACGGTAACTGCGGATGGTCTGAAGGTCCGGGCAGAGGCTTCAGAGGAATCTAAAACGAAAGATTTGCTGGGCTGCGGTGAAAAAGCGGATGTCATCAGTCAGGAGGACGGATGGCTGAAGATTAAATATGATGATGGCGAGGCATATATTAAGGCAGAATATACCAGCATAGAATTTGAAGTGGGTGAGGCTCAGACCATGGAGCAGATTCGTGAAGCTGAGGCGGCGGCAGAAGCGGCAAGAAAGAAAGCTGCATTGAAAAAGCAGTATGAAGCGGTTCGTGCAAGCGGCAATGAAGTACAGGTTCTTGGAGCACTCATTCAGATAGAAGCAGGAAATCAGCCTTATGAAGGCCAGTTGGCAGTAGGCGCGGTGGTTATGAATCGGGTGAGAAGTTCACGTTATCCTAATACCATCGCAGATGTGGTTTATGCACCGGGACAGTTTCCGTATGCAAGTGGAAGAGTCCATGAAGTTATGGCAAGAGGCGTGAAGGCATCCTGTCTGCAGGCGGCACAGGACGCAATTAACGGTGCCAGCAATGTGGGAAGCTTTACACATTTTAAATCCGCAAGATCAGCGGTGGGCGGAGCCAGCATTATTATTGGAAACCATGTTTTTTATTAAAAATATTCAGGCATCCTTTTGCGGAGGGTGCCTGTTGTATTTTTATGCAGTGAATTTAACAAGTTAACGTTGTAAAATGTAAAAAATTATAGTAGAATATCTGTTATCTTATTTCTTTGCAAGAGGTATATAGAAACACAAACGGATACATTAGGAGAATGATTATGGTTAGAAACTGGGACTTACTCAAAGGACGTAACTTTTTAAAGCTTCTGGATTTTACACCGGAAGAAATTGAATATTTATTAGATTTGGCTGCAGATTTAAAGGAAAGAAAGAAAAAAGGCATTCGTGTAGATTATCTTGCAAGCAAAAACATTGTGTTGATTTTTGAAAAGACAAGTACAAGAACACGCTGCTCTTTTGAAACCGCTGCCCATGATCTTGGAATGGGATGTACCTACCTTGATCCATCCGCATCACAGATCGGTAAAAAGGAAAGTATCGCAGATACAGCACGTGTGCTTGGAAGAATGTATGAAGGAATCGAGTACCGCGGTTTTGAGCAGGAACGTGTAGAAAGCCTTGCAAAATATGCAGGTGTGCCGGTATGGAACGGTCTGACAAATGAATTTCATCCAACACAGATGCTGGCGGATCTTCTGACCATCAAAGAACATTTGGGCGAGATCAAAGGGAAAAAGCTGGTATACATGGGTGATGCCCGCTACAATATGGGAAATTCCTGGATGGTAACCTGTGCAAAAATGGGAATGAATTTTGTAGCCTGTGCTCCGAGAAATTATTTCCCGGATCCTGATCTTGTGGCAACCTGCGGAGCCATTGCAGCGAAGACAGGCGGAAGCATCACATTAACAGAAGATGTAAAAGCAGCAACAAAGGATGCAGACATTATTTACACAGATGTTTGGGTATCTATGGGAGAACCGGACGAAGTGTGGGAAACACGTATTAAAGAACTGATGCCTTATCAGGTTAACAAAGAAGTGATGGCAAATGCGAAACCATCGGCAATCTTTATGCACTGCCTCCCTGCCTTCCACGATCTTGAAACAACGGTGGGAAAAGATATTCATGAAAAATTCGGTATCACAGAAATGGAAGTAACCGATGAGGTGTTTGAATCTGAACAGTCTGTGGTATTTGATGAAGCAGAAAACCGTATGCATACCATCAAAGCGGTAATGCTTGCAACAATTGGAGTATCTTAATGGACAGAAGGTTAAGAGAACCATTTATGGTTGCCCGTGCAGTGAATCTGATTTTAGGGATTGTGATTCTCGGGTTGATGGTTGCAGTGCTTATAAAGAAAAACGGTACAGAGGTGATGGAAATGCTCATTTTTGTACTGGCAGCCATTGAAAATTTTATTGGTGCTACCATCAGTTTTTCGGAAAAGAAAAAAGTGCGGGGAAATGTGTATGCGATTATTTGTTCCGTATTTTTAATCGTTGCATTGATTCTCGCCATACGTTATTTTATATTTGTATGAGAATGGAAAAATTAAGTCAGTTAGAAACAGCATGGGCAGGGAAAACCTGCCTTTGCTTTGATAGTTTGGACTCAACGCAGGAATATGCCAAAAAGCTTGCCGGGACAGAAAGTGTCCATGGTACCTTGATTCTGGCAGAGGAGCAGACGGCAGGAAAAGGAAGAAGAGGAAGGCGTTGGCAGTCCCAGAAGGGAACCACGATTTCCATGAGCCTTTGTCTGGAACCGAAGCTGGCTGTGGAGCATATGGCCGGTGTGACCCTGGTGATGGCCCTTGCAGTGGCAGAGGCTGTAAGAGAAATCACGGGTGCAGATCCATTGATCAAATGGCCAAATGACATTGTGGTGAATGGAAAAAAAATCTGCGGTATCCTGACGGAGCTGTGCTTTTACAATGAAAAAGGGATTGTGATCATCGGAACGGGCATTAATGTGAATACCGATGAATTCCCGGAGGAAATTCGTGACATTGCCGGTTCCCTGAAAGTGGAAACAGGAAAAGAAATTTCCAGAGAAGCATTGATTGTGTCTGTGCTGAAATATTTTGAAATATTTTATGAACAATACGAAAAAACAGAGGATTTTTCTCTTTTAAAAGAACAGTATGAATGTATGATGGCAAATTATAATCAATGGGTGCATGTGCTGGATCCTAAACAGCCCTATGATGGTGTTGCAAAAGGAATTACAGATGCAGGAAGTTTGATCGTTGTTCGTGAAGATGGAACTAAGTGTGAAGTTTATTCCGGAGAGGTATCGGTGCGGGGCCTTTACGGATATGTATAGAAAGGGTTTTTTATGGAAGAAAAGATGACGATTCTTTGTGTGTCGAACTCTTATGAAAAGAAATATTATCTGAATCCTGAATTTATGGGACTGCCAAAGACGGTGAAGGATGATTTACAGATTATCAGTGTCCTTTTTACAGAGGACGTTGGCGGAATCCTGACCTGGGGATTCGAGCCTGACGGCACATTAACCTTGAATGTGACCTGCGATGAGGGTGATCTGCTCTTTGATGAAATTGGCAGTGAATTGAAAATCAAAGAGATTCAGAGAACCAGAGTGGCAATGCTGGAAAGTTTGGAAACTTATTACAAAGTGTTTTTCCTTGGAGAAAAATTGGAAGAAGTATGAGAATTGGAAATGTAACGTTAGACAATAACATTATTCTGGCACCAATGGCAGGGGTAACGGACCTGCCATTTCGTCTGCTTTGTAAGGAACAGGGTGCGGGCCTTCTCTGTATGGAGATGGTCAGTGCCAAGGCGATTTATTATAATAATAAAAATACGGAAAGCTTAATGGAAATCGATGAGAGAGAACGGCCGGTATCATTGCAGCTGTTTGGCTCTGATGCAGACATTATGAGCGAGATGGCAAAGAAGATTGAGGAAAAGCCTTTTGATATTCTGGATATTAACATGGGGTGTCCGGTGCCTAAAGTAGCAGGCAACGGGGAAGGTTCTGCCTTGATGAAAAAGCCGGAGCTGGTGCGTGAAATTGTGTCCAAGGTGGTAAAAGCAACCTGCAAACCGGTCACTGTGAAGATTCGAAAAGGCTTTGATGAGTCCTGTGTAAATGCTGTGGAAATTGCCAGGATCATTGAAGACTGCGGTGCAGCAGCAGTGGCGGTCCATGGAAGAACAAGGGAGCAGTATTATAGCGGAAGGGCAGACTGGGACATTATCCGTCAGGTCAAGGAAGCAGTATCCATTCCGGTCATTGGAAATGGAGATGTGACAGGTCCGGAATCGGCCAAAAAGATGCTTGAGGAAACAGGCGTGGATGGAATTATGATCGGCCGTGCAGCCAGAGGAAATCCATGGATTTTTGGTCAGATTAAGGAATATCTGGAGACAGGAATTCTGCCCCAAAAACCGGAACTTTCCGAAGTCCGTGAAATGATGCTAAGACATGCCAGAATGCAGCTGGAATGCAAAGGAGAATATACCGGTATCCGGGAAATGCGTAAGCACGTTGCCTGGTATACGGCCGGATATCCGAACAGTGCAAAGCTTCGGGCAAAAATTAATGAAGTAGAAACCTATCAGGAACTGGAAGCGCTTTTAAATACCTGATTTTTGAGAATGTCCAGCAAATCTCATGCATAGATTGTAAAAAAATCATGTGGAGATAGGGATGGACTATTTGACAATGGAATTGATTTCTTCTGCCAGACCGGAAACCAGGCCGGAAATTCCACGAAAGCTTCGCTGGAAGGCCAGGATTTTCGGAAAGTATAAAATTGAAGAATATATGAGAGACTATTACGAAAGGGAATCCGGAGAGCGGGTTCCCTTTTATCTTCCATATATTTTTATGAAAGAAAATTTTGATTACATAAGAAGATACGGGAAAATACCAAGGCATCAGATCAGTATGGTGCTGATTGATGGAAATGATGCACGTACAGATTATTTTCTCATGGAATTTTTAGAAGAGCTGAATTTTCTGACCATTGTTACGGAACGCAAGGAATATTTTGAAAATCTGCAGGAGAGAGCTTTTCAGGAGCTGGGCTTGCTCATTGAGCTGGTTCGTCCCTGGGAGACTAAGAATTTACGGGGAAATCTGGTGTGGGATTTTACGGAAGAGCTGCAAAATGCAGACTGTTACCCGGAGGAAAGTATCTGCTTTATGCCTCATAAAAAAATCTGGAAAGTAAAGGAGGCATTGAGAATGTGTAAAGATATTACCGCAGTATCCATCAAATGGGCGGAAATTTCAGGAGAATGTATTTTTCCGTGGGTTGCAGAGACGTTGCTGGTGCCGGCGGGATTTCCTTTTCGCCAAAGTCGCTGTGAGGAGTTGAAAGAGTGGTGCAAAATGAGAAAGTGGACTGTGAAATTAAGGGCAGAGACCCTTGGAAAACCTTGACATTTGAGGGCTTCGCTGTTATAATAACAAAATTGTATGCGCAGGGAAATCTTTTTTGAAAAAAGCGCATCTTGGAACAAAAAACATCATTATAAATAGTTTAGATAAACAGGAAGGTGTTAAAAATGGCAGAAAAGAAAAACATTTTAACTTACGAAGGACTTCGTAAACTGGAAGAAGAGCTCGAAGACTTAAAAGTAGTTAAGAGAAAAGAGATTTCTCAGAAGATTAAAGAAGCAAGAGAACAGGGCGACTTGTCTGAAAATGCGGAATACGATGCAGCAAAAGACGAACAGCGTGATATCGAAGCAAGAATCGAACAGATTGAAAAAATCTTAAAGAACGCTGAAGTTGTTGATGAAGATGAAGTTGATCTTGATAAAATCAGCATTGGCTGTAAAGTTAGAATTTTAGATGTGGAATTTGACGAAGAAGAAGAATTCAAAATCGTTGGTTCCTCTGAAGCAAGCAGCTTAAAAGGCAAAATTTCCAACGAATCCCCAGTAGGAAAAGCATTACTCGGTGCAAAAGTTGGAGATGTAGTAAACGTTGAAACACAGGCCGGAATCGTTCAGTACAAGGTATTGGAGATCCAGAGAGCAAACTAAGAGGAGATAAAAATGGCTGAAGAAAAGAATGTACAGGTACAGGACTTAAACCAGCTTAGAAAAGTTAGAAGAGAAAAGCTGGCAGACCTCCAGGCAAACGGAAAAGACCCGTTCGTAATTACAAAATTTGACCAGACACATCACAGCATGGAAATCAAAGATAACTTTGATGAAATGGAAGGAAAAACTGTAACAATCGCAGGACGTATGATGTCTAAGCGTGTTATGGGTAAAGCTTCTTTCTGCGGAATTCAGGATTTACAGGGTAACATCCAGTCTTACGTAGCACGTGACAGTGTTGGAGAAGAATCTTATAAAGATTTCAAGAAAATGGATATCGGTGATATCGTAGGTATTACAGGTGAAGTGTTCAGAACAAAAATGGGAGAAATTTCTATTCACGCTTCTGAAGTAACATTATTATCAAAGAGCTTACAGATCTTACCGGAAAAATATCATGGTCTGACAAACACAGATACAAGATATCGTCAGAGATATGTAGACTTAATTATGAATGCAGAAGTTAAGGATACCTTTATCAAACGTTCCAAAATCCTTTCCAGCATTCGTCGTTACTTAGATGGACAGGGATTCTTAGAAGTTGAAACACCAATGCTTGTTGCAAACGCAGGCGGTGCGGCAGCAAGACCATTTGAAACACATTTTAATGCGTTAGATGAAGATTTCAAACTTCGTATTTCTCTGGAACTTTACCTGAAACGTCTGATCGTAGGTGGTTTAGAAAGAGTTTATGAAATCGGACGTGTATTCCGTAACGAAGGTCTTGATACAAGACACAATCCGGAGTTCACTCTGATGGAATTATACCAGGCTTACACAGACTACAACGGCATGATGGACTTAACAGAAAATATGTACCGTCACGTAGCACAGGAAGTTCTTGGAACAACTACAATCGTATACAACGGCATCGAAATGGATCTTGGAAAACCATTTGAAAGAATCACTATGGTAGATGCAGTTAAGAAATACGCAAATGTTGACTGGAACGAAATCCATACATTAGAAGAAGCAAGAGCAGTTGCAGATGAACATCATATCGAATATGAAGAAAGACATAAGAAAGGTGAAATCCTTAACTTATTCTTCGAAGAATATGTAGAACATCATCTGGTACAGCCTACCTTCGTTATGGATCATCCAATCGAAATCTCTCCATTAACAAAGAAGAAACCGGAAAACCCGGAATACGTAGAACGTTTCGAGTTCTTCATGAATGGATGGGAAATGGCAAATGCTTACTCAGAATTAAATGACCCGATCGATCAGAGAGAACGTTTCAAAGCTCAGGAAGAAGCACTTGCAGCTGGTGATGAAGAAGCGAACACAACTGACGAAGATTTCATGAATGCCCTTGAAATCGGTATGGCACCAACAGGCGGTATCGGATTTGGTATCGACCGTATGTGTATGTTATTGACAGATTCACAGGCGATCAGAGACGTATTGTTGTTCCCAACTATGAAGAGTCTTCAGTAGTTTTTGGTCCAGTCGATAGGCGTTTCAGTCCAATAAAATCTTGGATTTAGAAGGATTACTACGGATTTACCTTAAATCCCATGGACTTCTATGGATTTAAAAGTTGCGGTATACATTGTTGCAAAAGATGAAACAATTCTCTATGGATTGTTGGATTTTTGTAATAGTATTCGTTTAAAAGTCAATAAAGAAAAATTCTTGAGGAACAGGTTTAAGAATTGAAAGTGCAAAGGCACATCGTTTTGGTAGAAATACCAATGCGATGTGCTTTTTTATTTTCAAAAACATCGCTGATAAATGTAAAGGAGATTAGAGAAAATGAAAAAGAAAGGTAGACCGGATCTGGAAAAATATTTGGATGGAAAGGGACGGAAGTTTGTGGATTATGCTCAGGGAGCAAAATTGTATAATCTGCCGTATTGGTCGTTTGTAAGAGTTGCTAAAGAAGCAGATGCAAATTATCCAATAAGAAAAACAGCCATTGTAGATTTGGATATATTAGAAAATTTTCTCAAGGATCATCCGGAAGTTGTAAAAAGATTAGAAGAAACAAGGAGAAGGAAAAATGAAAAGTAGGAAAAAGGATATTCCTCAGATGGAAAAAATGGTTCGCGAACGAAGAAAGAAATTTGTTCGATATGATGAAGGTGCTCAATTATATTCGATGGGCCTGCATACATTTCAAAATCTAGCAAAAGATGCCGGTGCAATCTATCGAGTAAAAAGAGTTGTTTTGGTGAATTTGGATATTATTGATGAGTATTTGGAGGCGTTTCGAGAATATGAGTAAAGTGATTTCAGTAGTTAACCAAAAAGGTGGAGTTGGTAAAACAACTACTACAGTGAATTTAGGGATTGGACTTGCGAGAGCAGGAAAAAAGGTGTTGTTGATTGATGCAGATCCGCAGGGAAGTATGACAGTCAGTCTTGGATATGATGAGCCGGATGAATTAGATATAACATTGGCATCCATTATGGGAGCAATAATCAATGAAGAAGAAATTCCGGAAGATTATGGAATTATTCACCATCAGGAAGGAATTGATTTTCTTCCTGGAAATATTGAATTGTCTGGTCTGGAAGTTTCTTTGGTAAATGTGATGAGTAGAGAGACACTGCTTAGGGGATATATCGAAATGGTTCGAGATAAGTACGATTATATTTTGATTGATTGTATGTCGTCCCTGGGGATGGTGACAATTAACGCACTCGCAGCTTCTGACTCTGTTGTCATTCCTGTACAAGCTGCTTATTTGCCGGTAAAAGGATTACAACAGCTGATTAGAACAATCTTCAAGGTAAAGCGTCAGTTGAATCGTAAACTGAAAATAGAAGGCATTCTTCTTACGATGGTAGATCTAAGAACGAATCACGCAAAAGACATTGCAGTAAAAGTGAGAGAAGCTTATGGAGCAAATGTAAATATTTTTGAAAGCGTGATTCCTTTGTCGATTAGAGCTGCTGAAACGAGTGCTGAGGGGAAAAGTATTTTTGTATATGAACCAAAAGGAAAAGTTTCCAAGGCATATCAAGATATTGCAGAGGAGGTGCTTAAAGGGTGAAGCAGAGGGTAGGTGAAAAAATAAGATTAACATCATTTGATGAATTGATGGGAATTCCGGAAGGCGAAGCATCTGTCGAAATTGAGCTCAAGAGAATTACTCCATTTCATGATCATCCATTTAAGGTAAAAGATGATGAAAAAATGGAGGAGTTGGTGGAAAGTATTCGTTTGCAGGGAATTTTGACGCCGGTTTTAGTAAGACCGGATGAAAATGATGGTTACGAAATGATATCGGGCCACCGCAGAATGCATGCAGCACAACGACTTGGGTTTGAGAATATTCCTGCGATTATAAAAGAAATGACAGATGATGAATCTACAATCGCAATGGTCAATGCGAATATTCAACGAGAAGAATTGCTGCCAAGTGAGCGTGCATTTGCATATAAGATGAAAATGGAAGCAATGAAGAGACAAGGAAATAGACGAGATTTAACTTCGGACCAAAATGGTCCGAAGTTGGCGGCTAATTATATTGGACAGGAATCAGGAGTCTCAGGCTCGCAGGTAAAACGATTTATTCGTTTAACAGAATTAATTCCGGAATTGCTTGATATGGTAGATGAAAAGCGCTTGGGATTTACTATAGCAGTGGATATTTCATACATTAGTCAGGAGGTGCAGAAGTGGTTATATGAATACATCAAGGACAATGGAGTAATTAAATCAGAACAAATTGCAAAGTTACGAGAACATTTGGAAAATAATACGATAAATCAAGTGGAAATGATTCAGCTTTTGAACGGTAGTTTAAAAGGAAGATATCCATCAAAAAAAGTGACTTTGTCAGAGAAGAAACTTTATAAATATTTTCCGTCAAATTACTCTTCTTCAGATATGGAAGGTGTGATTTTGACACTTCTGGAAGAATGGAAGCACAGACAAGTAGGTGAATGAAATGAAATTTGATTATTATTATGGTTCCCAGGCAGATCAATTCAATTTTATAAAAATCCCCAAAATAATACTTCTGGATAAAACCTTCTCTTCCTTATCAATTCAAGCAAAGATGCTATATGGTGTTTTACTTGATCGTATGGGACTTTCTATGAAAAACGGATGGTATGATAGCGAAAATAAAGTATATATCATTTACCAGATAGCGGAAATACAGGAGGACCTAGGGTTTTCTAAGAAAAAGGCGATAGACTATTTAACAGAGTTAGAAGTATTTGGTCTCGTTGAAAAGAAACGTAGAGGGTTAGGGCTTCCTAGTATTTTATATGTGAAAAGTTTTCTGCAACAGAAAGATGGTGCGTTTGGTCAATTAGAAAGTAGTGGAAATGTTTTTAGAAGTAGCGATATGGGAACTTCTAGAGTTGTCGCTTTTGATACTTCTGGAAGTGCTGATTTGGGAACTTCTGGAAGTGCTGATTTGGGAACTTCTGGAAGTGCAGAATTGACACCTCAAGAGGTGTCGAAAAGCACACCACTTATTAATAATACTAAAGAGAATAATACTGAAAAGAGTAATTATAAATCGAATCATATCGTATCTGCGGACGAAAAGAACAGAACTGAAAATAGTGATTTTGACATGAAAAGTGTGAGAGATACCTATGAGGAAATTATCAAAGAGAACATTGATTATGACTATTTGGTAGCAGTTGAGTGGGTTAAAAAGGATGAAATCGATGAACTGGTAACTCTCATAGTGGACACGGTTTCTTATGATTGCAAAACAGTTCGTATTGGTGGAAGAGAGGTTCCCTATCCGGAAGTGAAAAGCCGATTTTTGAAATTAACACGCAGTCATATAGAGTACGTGCTTGAATCATTAGGAAAAAATAGTACAAGTATCAAAGATACATACAGATATAATCTTACAGCATTATTTAATGCGCCTGTAACGATGTCAAATTATTATCGTGCGCAGGTAAATCATGATATGTACGGCGTGAGCAACTTAAGTTAGGTCTGTTTTGAAACGAAAGGTGAAAGTGATGGATAGAGAATATATGAGAAGTTATTATCGTAGGTTTTATGAAAATCCAAGTGATCTTGTTGTCACAGAATCGGATGAATTTAAAGAAAAAAGAGATTTGCGATACAACCTAGAGGACGAACTTACGGAAATGATGGGTGGTACGGGAACAATCATGTACAAGAAATTTGACGAATACATTTCGGCGTTTTCGGAAGAAATGGAAGTGATGCGAGAAGAGACATATTTATTAGGAGCCGCAGACAGAGAACAGATGCTTAAGTAAAATATCTTCTCCCCTAATTTGTTATAGGGCAGAATTCAAGGTATGGAGGAGGTGATGTAAAATGGCTGAAATAGCAAAATGGCAATCGAGGCAGGTATTGCCGATTATCCGTCATAATATGAGACGTTTACCGGATGGTAATTTAAATGGGAATAAATCAATTCAACCAGAATTAATACAGCAAAATTATAGTCTGATCGATCGTGGAAGTACGTGCAATGAAATTAATCAATACAGAAAACAGATTGAAAAAGAGTGCTATAAGTACAATCGTAAAAATTTGATTCATGCGATAGAAGTTGTAATCCAATGTCCATCGGATTGCCCGGAAGAACAGAGAGAGTTGTTTTATAGAGAATGTTTTGAATATATCTGCAGCACACTTCCCATGGGTAAAAGGTGTGTGTTTGTAGCAGAAGTACATCTTGATGAAAAACACTTTTCTCCAACTGGAGAATTGTTATCCAAAGGTCATATTCATATCATGTATGTTCCTGCAGTTTGGGATCTGAAACATGAAGAATATGAATTTAAACTATGTGCAGATCAGTTGACAAAAAAATCTTTGCTGAAGGCATTTCATCCGGAACTGCAAGAATATCTTACGCAGAAAGGGATACAAGCAACGGTATATTACCCTAAAAGTGGAAATGGAAAAGTAATTGGACTGTCTGTGAGCCAGCTAAAAGACATTACAGAGAAAACAGGGATTAGGCTCGAATCAACAATTACGACAGATCGATTATCAGAAATTCTTCTGGGAAATACTGAAAAGACACATTGGGGACATGCCCCGGAATGGGGAAACTATGATACATGGGGAAATCAATATAAATCAAGAGACAGGGGGACGGTAT
>ERZ808026.23-NODE-23-length-23944-cov-4.883773_pt1 | contig 23944 bp, 20 predicted proteins | sample MGYA00380182_ERZ808026 | MGnify/ENA primary metagenome ERZ808026 (study PRJEB31490, sample SAMN06133376) | cow dung metagenome | isolation source: H9 | host: cow | place: China: Chengdu | collected 2015-05 ... | reverse complement strand
AGGCAGTGACAGGATTGTCCCAAGATAGTATTGTTAAAGTACGACCAATAACAAACTTCAAACACGGGCTTAGTCCCAACAACTGCCTATGAAAAGAATATCATTTCTTGGCTGCTTTCACAAGCAGTTTTATTTTGCGAATGCACCTCCATGGTAGGTAGTTATTGTAATTATTACCACTTAATCCATGGAGGTTTTTATGTACGAATCTTATATTGATAAAATAGAGGTTGTCGGTAAGCTCCGCAATCTCAAGCCCGGCACTATTAAAACATATCAAAAAAATGTCTCAGATTTTCTTAAATTTATAAATAAGTGTCCTGAAGATCTTACCTGCGAAGATGCCAGAAATTTCTTGGTGTATCTGCAAAACAAAGGAAACAAAGCATCAACTCTCAACAACAAAAATGGTTCCCTAGTTTTCTTTTACAAGCGCGTCCTTGGAAAACTTTGGGATGACAATCTCGTTCCAAGAGCTATAAATGATTATGCCATTCCGCGTGTACTGTCTCGTTCAGAAATAGAACGGATTTTGGATGCTACAGACAAACTGAAATATAAAGCGATTTTTGCAATCATGTATTCGTCGGGGTTACGTGTCTCGGAAGTTCTACACCTGCATTACAATGATATTTCCAGAACTAACATGCAGATTTATATAAATACTGCCAAAAACCATACTTCTCGCTATGCTCTTTTGTCAAAAAGAGCTTTAGATATCCTTACAGAATACTGGTTCAAGTGCGGAAAACCCAGAGGTATACTTTTTCCTAATCAGTGGACTGGCGATTATCTTACTTTATCAGCTGTACGATTGGAACTGCGAAAGGCTGTAGAAAAAGCCAACTTGCCAAAAGACATCCACTCTCACTGTTTCAGACACAGTTTTGCAACCCACCTTTTAGAAGACGGTGTTGATATACGATATATTCAAACATTGATGGGGCATCGTTCACCAAAATCAACTGAAATCTATCTTCATATCAGCAATAAAGCTTTACTTGGAGTTAAAAGTCCTTTTGATAAGGCAGTAGGTGAATGAGATGAGCAAAGCAACTGTACAAGATATTTTTCTTCGTTTTTATCCAAGATATCTGGAAAAATATACACCATCTGCGAATCAATCCAAGGTTGCTCATTGTATTATTAACTGCAAAACCGGAGCTTATGGTGCTAACATTAGTATTTGTGATGACTGCGGCCATCCACAAATCCATTATAATTCTTGTCGTAACAGATGCTGTCCCATGTGCCAGGCTCTTCCTAGAGAAAAGTGGATGGATCAGCGTCGAGAAGATGTTCTAGAAGCACCTTACTTTCACGTGGTATTTACTGTTCCCCAAGAACTAAATCCTCTAATCTACAACAACCAACAAGTGCTTTATGATGCAATGTATCACTCCGTGTCCTCAACTATTAATGAACTTACAGAAGATTCAAAACATCTCGGAGCAAAGGTTGGATATATTTGTGTATTGCATACCTGGGGCTCCGAAATGAACTATCACCCCCATATCCACGTCATCCTCCTTGGCGGTGGTTTAACTCCCAAAAATCAATGGCGAGATAAAGGTGAAGAATTCTTTCTCCCAGTAAAGGTAATGTCAAAGCTGTTTCGTGGTAAATATCTTGCTGAACTCAAAACACTCTGGGAAGCACAAAAACTTCAGTTTCATGGAAGCAGTGAAAAATACCGCAATCATTATTCTTTCAAAGAATTATTAGACGTCTGTTATGAAAAAGATTGGATCCCTCACTGTAAGAAAACCTTTAATGGTGCTCAATCTGTAATCAACTACCTTGGAAAATATACACACCGAATTGCAATCAGTAACCATCGTATTATTCGTATGGATGATAATACCGTAACTTATTATGTAAAAGATTACCGTGAAGAAGGCAAATGGAAAGAATATACCATTTCCGGCACTGAATTTATACGCCGTTTTCTCATGCATGTACCCCCTAAACGTTTTGTTAGAATTAGGCATTATGGATTGCTTTGTACCAGAAGCAAAACCAAACATCTGACATTGTGCCGGAATCTCCTTGGTTGCAAACAGTATATTTCCAAACTTAAAGGTATGGAAACTCCACAAATGCTCGAAACACTTTATGGTATCAAGGTTACAGTTTGTAAGTGCTGCGGTGGACACCTTAGTAATCCAAGACAACGGATGCATTTACGTATTTAAACCCTAAAATTCATATTTCTCAGTGGCCTCAGCAATGAGGTTTATTTGTTGTGTCCGGATTTTGAAATACGGCTTAAATAGTAATTGTAAAACCTTTACATTTCTAAAAAATGCAAAGATTAAAACCCCATACATATCGACTCCAGTGACGCAACTTTGTTCACTTTGGCAAAATCAAACGCGGTGCAAACAAAAGGGCAGTTTTTATCATTTAAGACTGCTTTTTCGTTTACACCGCTATCGATTGTAGCCTAAAGAAGTCTGTTGCTTTGTAAAATTAAAATTTGTTTGCACCTTTATCATATCATTTATTTCATGTAAAATGAAGGTTCTTTACAAATTCTTAAACTATTCTCATCTTCTGGTTTCTCTGCATTTCATTTTATCTGCAACGCCCGTAATAATCCTCAACCTAAGTACGCTACAAGCTAAAACGTTTTTAGAACCGCCCATAATGGAATAAGTTTTAGATATATCAATGTTCACAATCTCATCTATCAATTCCTGAGACATAACAATATCTCTAGGATTTGGATACATAAAAAACGTAGCGAATTTTTTATCTATTAAAATTGATGTCGGATTAGTTACCCATCATAAATGCGATTAATTTGTCAATATCTTCTTTTTCGTAAGCGATGAGTTCAAGTTCTGGTATTTCTCCATTAGAAAAAATGTTTGCCATAGAAACAAACTGGCATAATTTGGATTTTAAATTTAATCTGTCGTCTTCGCCTGTAACCAGTTCAACCTTGCCAACGCATGCGTCAATTACCTGAAAAAATTTTTCAATGTTGTTAATATTCTGAATTTTCATAGTATCTTCTCCTTTGAAATATATAATTATATCGTTTTTATTATATTGAAAGACTTTGAAAAAGTCTACCGAAAAATACTTTACACAGATTTCACATGTAATATCCGTTCATTTTACTTACATAAGGAAATTATGATTATGTATACCAATCTTTGATATCATTAATTAACGTTAAGGAGGAACTGCTTTATGGCAATCATTTACATTGCGGAATATAATACATTTACTCGCAAATATACAACAAACCCTATTTCAAAAAATTTGTTTTAGTAACGATGTTCATTTGATTCACTTTTTTATATTTTTTACCGTATCCTTGATGTAACATTTCTTCGATGCATACTTTATTTTTATATCCAAAACGATATAAATTATATTCACCTTTCAGATAAGCAAAATCCTCTCCATTGTCCTGATAGTGAAGATAATCATTTACTTGTCCGCTTTCATCCGGATAAATGTCAAGATACAGTTCTTCTCCCATTTGATCAGACAAACAAATGCCCGGAGCCATCATCGGAATGATACTTCCACCTTTTACAAATATTGGACATTCTTCTAGTGCTGCTTTACGAACCATGTACTGACCACCCTCTAGCTTTTCTCCTGTCCAAAAATCATACCAAATTCCTTTTGGGAGATAAACTAGTTTATTTGTCATGCCCTGTTCAACAACTGGAGCAACGAGCAAAGAATCACCTAACATAAATTCGCCATTCAAATTTTTTACTTCTTCATCCTGCTCATAGTTAAACACTAAAGGACGCAGCATCGGCGTTCCTTCCTCTTCTTCTTTTTTGCAAAGATCATAATAATATGGCAGCAGCATATATCTAAGTTTCAAAAATTTCCGATAAATACGAAGCGTTGTTTCTCCCCATAACCATGGTTCCTGAAATATCGTATCGGCTGAGGAATGGTTTCTGCAAAGTGGCGAAAAACAACCCACTTCAATCCAACGACATAATAATTCTTTGGTTGTATCAGAACCAAAACCTCCAATATCAGTACCAATATATGGCATACCGCTTAATCCCATGTTGCACATCTGTGGAATTGCCATTTGCAAATGTGCCCAGATACTATGATTGTCCCCAGTCCATGCAGTAGAATACTTTTGTGTGCCGCTATAACAAGCTCTAGTAATCACAAAAGGACGTTTTCCTGTCAGCTCACGAAGCGCTGTATAGGTTGCCCGGGCCATATTATGTCCATATACATTATGCATTTCCCTATGATTACTTTTCCTCTTCTCATCGTAGAAAACTACATCTTCCGGTATTTCACCTCTAAAACCTGCAGGCTCATTCATATCTGTCCATATACCTGCAATCCCATTTTCAATCAAAAATTTGTGATGATTTCCCCACCATTCACGCACTTCCCTTCGCCCGAAATCTGGGTATACAGAATTTCCTGGCCACACAACATTTTCATAGAAATTACCGTCCGACGCTTTGGCAAAATAATCTTTTTCGTCACCTTCATCATAAATTGTATAACCCTTTTCAGCTTTAACACCTGGATCAATAATGGTAACGAGTCGAATTCCATCTTTGCTAAGATCTTCTGCTAATTTTTTCATATTTGGAAATCTTTGTTCGTCAACTGTAAACACTCGATATCCATTCATATAGTCAATATCTAAATGAATCGCATCACATGGAATCTTATGTTCTCTCATAAGCTTTGCAACTTTTCGGACATCTTCTTCACAGCGATATCCCCATCTGGACTGATGATATCCAAGAGTCCACATCTGCGGAAGTGGTGCACGACCAGTCATTTTCGTGTATTCACTCACAACGGCCTTCATGCTTTCACCGCCAACAAAATAATAATCGAGATTTCCATTATCAGCACCAAACCAATAATAATTTTCAGATTCTTTTCCAAAATTAAAATAAGAGCAGTAGGTATTATCAAAGAACAGACCAAATACTGCATCTTTTCTTAAAGTAATAAAAAACGGAATGGATTTATATAATTTTTTAAAGGAATCCACATGAGGCTGGGGATTATCTGTATTCCAGTTTATATACTCATATCCACGCTTGTTGAGAAAACCAGTCTTATCTCCAAGTCCATAAAAGCATTCATCTCCATGCATTTTTTTTACGACTTTAATTTTTTGAATTTCTTCTATTTCACGAGCATGATGACCTTCCTGTTCCATAAGTTCCTTTGTTTCTTTATCTACACCTTGAACATGATTTTGTTCTCCTCGGTAATCCCCACAGAGTACCGTTCCATTTTTATCATAAATGTCAACAAATCCACCATCATAAATCTTCACAATCAGTTTTTCTGTCTGAATATTTATACAGTCAGAGTATTGTTCAACCTGGAAAAAAATCTGTGCATTATCGATTTGCTCTACCGCCTTTGAAATAACTTGTTCTTTTTCAAGCTGCACAAAAAAACGAACAGTCCATTCAGTCACTAGGTGCACTTCCATGTTTACTGTTTCAAACTTAATGTAAACCGTATTGTCCTTCGTTTTAACATTCTTGATTTTGCCGTATTCAATCACCGTTATTTCTCCCTAGTTCGTCAATTAGTTCAACAAAACCATCATATCCAGACTCTTTATATGGATCAAATACAGTCACATGCGAAGGTGTATGTTTCATCATTTCACTCTTACCAATCATCACACAATGACAGCCCAATTTTCCTGCCGGAATCATATCATCTTCTGCTGAATCTCCTACAAACACACCCTCTTGTGGTTTAATTCCCAATCGTTCAAAGGCAATATGAAATATATTTTCATCTGGCTTTTTAATACCTACATCCTCTGAGATAATAAGCTCATCAAATAGATTTCTTACTTCTTCCGGCAATTCATTATAAATAAAACAAGACTGTGCATTAGATAACAAAAGAAGTTTCATCCCTTTGTCCTTTAACTTTCTCAGTTCTTTCTGAATATTTGGAAATAAATGTTTCTGTCTTCGTGTAAATAATCGGAATACCAGAAGAATATCTTCGGCCTTTTCCTCCGCCATTTCAAGAGGAATATTTAGTGCCGTCAAAACATTCTTCCATACTCTTCGTAAGTGCAACTCTGCATGTATCCCTCGCAATCTTTGGCACTCTCTTACTTCTTTGAAATAAGCTTCCTGATACAGATTCTCCAGTTCTTCAGCGACAATTTGTAAGCTTGTCTCTGTCATATATTCTATCGCATGAATCATCATATCATAGATTCCTGCTTTGTCTTCCTGACTTTCATAACATAAAAGTGTATTATAACAGTCAAATAATACTGCCTTCGGCATAACATTCACTCCCCTATTAGTCTTTTTTATTGAAGCAATATTCCAAAAGCCCATCCAATAATTAACAAGACTGGATATAACAAATAATTTGCCTTATGGCTGTTCGTACTTTTTTCTTCGTTATACGCGTGAACTGCTAAAAATCCCATTGGAGAAGCCAGATAATAAGGAGAAATTATTGAGCACATCATTGCTACCGCTGCGCCAGAAAAATTAAAAAAGATCTTATTTTTTCTGAAAGCCCAAAGACATGACACAATAATTACCATTGCAGCACCATGATCCACTTTTAACATTTGGCACCAAAGTACAGTAACAATCACAAGCAAGAGCTTAATTAATGCATTTTTTTTCATTTTTACATCATATTTTCCCCATAAATATAACATGAGCATGCAAAGCACTACTCCAAAAACCGCATTGCGGCTTTCAAAATCAATAAATTTTGCACTAAAAGCCAAATTGAATGGAATTTCACTTACAACAGCAAGACTGATTACACGTTTAAAATAAGCCTTAAAATCTGATGTTTTCTGCATACCTTCAATTAAAAGCATAGAAAATATAGGTACTGCACAAGTTTCCGCCACTTGCAATGCAATCGAAACTGCTGTTAATGTCATCGCATTAGGCATCGTCTCCAGAATATTCAAAAGTTCATTTGATGCTAATCCTTTCATACCCATCATGTGGGTTTGAATTACTCCTCGACCAATAATTCCAGCAACCACAAAAACAATCCCCCATATACGAAGGGTGTTTCCATTTATTCCCGCTTTTCTTCTCTTTATATAGCTTTCCATAAATTATCCTCGCAAATATCATTTCACAAAATTTTGTAATCATATAAAAAATAACTGGGGCAATTATGTTGCCCCAGTTCATAAAACAAATGTAACGATTGTCACATACATATTATATGTTGATAAAAGATTAACCTTTTACAGCGCCACCCATTGCTTCCTGATAGAATTTCTGAGTAATCATGAACAGAATTGCAATTGGAATGGATACCAGAACTGCTGCAGCACAGAAACGTGTGAACCAACCGCCAATGTATTCCATTTCTAACATTTTCCACATACCAATGGAAACTGTTGCATACTGAATTTCAGCACGAACAATAATTTTCGCGAAAATGAAATCCATCCAAGGTCCCATAAACGCTGTAATAATCTGATATACAACCATTGGTTTACATAATGGTAAAGTGATTTTCCAGAATGTCTGCCAACGAGTACATCCATCAAGCAAAGCAGCTTCATCCAAAGCTTTTGGAATTGTATCCATATACCCCTTCATAACAGTAAAGCCTGTACCTGCACCAGCAGTGAAGCAGATTACGAGAGCGATTGGAATTCTATTACCTTCAGTTAAGCCCATCGCTTTTAAAAGGAAGTAAATTGCAACCATTGACATGAAACCTGGGAATAAGTTGATAACCATCGCCATATTCATGTAAGGTTTTCTCATTGTCCATTTCACACGTGATAAACAATAAGCTACTGATATAACGAAGAATGTTGAAATGATACATGCAAAAATTGAAATAACAAATGTATTCACAAACATTCTAGGGAAATTGATAGTACCTATATCAGTCAACAAACCAATATAGTTATCAAGAGTATATTCTTTTGGTAAGAATGTAGAGCTGTACATACCTGTGCTACCACCACGGAAACTATGCGCAACAATCCAAACAAAAGGAATTAACCAGATAATGGACACAATAATCAAAAAGGCATGCACAATAATGTCTGCGACCATTCTCTGTTTTTTCATAGAAACAGGTTTCTTAGCCATTATTTAAATCCCTCCTCATTTTTGTATGACCCAGAGTTTCGGTATGTAACCAGCGCAACAACAGCCAGTACTATGAATGTAAAGATACCGATAACGGCACCCATGTTAAACTGCTGTTTGTCGATGGATAATTTATACAACCAAGTAACAAGTAAGTCTGTCTGACCTGCGGAATCACCAACATATGTTGGACCACCGCCTGTAAGCAGATAAATAATATTAAAGTTATTAATATTACCTGTAAACTGTGTAATAATGTATGGAGTTAATACAAAGATCATGTATGGTAAAGTTACATAAATAAACTGCTGAACAACAGAAGCACCGTCGATACGAGCTGCTTCATACTGGTCTTCTGGAATATTCTGTAAAATACCAGTTACCTGCATAACAGTATATGGAATACCAACCCAAAGGTTAATTACGATTAGAAGGATTCTTGCCCAAGTAGCATCTGTCATCCAAGGATATACCTGACCCTGTGCGAGAATTCCTAAGTTCTGGAATAAAGTATTCACAGCACCGTTATCCTTAAACATATTACGGATAATCATCAGTGAAACGAACTGTGGTACCGCAATAGTTAAAGATAAGATTGTTCTCCATAAACCTTTACATCTTGTTGTTTTACGATTAATGATAATCGCCATAAATGTACCAAGGAAGAAGTTCAGGAATGTAGCAAAGAATGCCCAAATTAATGTCCATAACAGTACACTTCCAAACTGTTTACCAATGGCAGATCCGGAGTCAAATAAAGCTTTAAAGTTCTGCAATCCAACCCAGTCGAATAAGATCAGATGATCTCCTACTGCTGAGTAGTTTGTAAATGCCATCAGCATCATATATACCAATGGAATCATAGTAAAAATTGCAATCATTGCAAATGGTGGTAACATTAAGAGCTTATGTACATTTTCATCCAATAACGATTTCAAATCCGTCTTAATGCCTGGAGCTTTTTCACCATTTTTCTTAACCATAAGCCCCATGTATCCGCTACGTACGGATGACTGCCAAGCTATTACAAATGCAATGATAATTGCAATTGTTGCAACTGCAAATAAAAGGATTTGCTGAGAGTTATCTCCTTGAACATATACATAAACCCCCAACTCGTCACTCCATACTTCCGATGTAGCAGTATCCCCTAAACTAGGCAACATATACAGCCAATAAAGTCCGTTTGTATACATGTAATAGACAAATGCAGCTTCAATCGCTAAAAACAATACGCCTTTTACGATCTGGCCAGCCGCAAAGTTTCCAAGCCCCATAATCAGGCATGAGAGCCAAACAATCACACCGCCATTTTTTAATGCGCTTAATAAAGAATTATTTCCAACTCTATTGTATACTGGAAGAAGTTTTGTTTTTTCTTTCATTGAACTATGCCGCCTCCTTTCTTTTTTTTCATACTTAAAATTATTTAATATATGTCGACGACCGGACTTGTCCGGTCGTCGATAAAACCCACTATAGAATATTAGTTATCTATGTAATCTAATAATTAAAGTCCTGTAGCGTTAAGGAGTTCCATAGTTGCATCTAACATTTCTTTTGCATTGTCTGGTGTAATAGAACCATTTAAGATGTTAAGACCGAAATTCTTAACTGGATCCCAGAAGTTAGACATTTCAGCGAGTACTGGCTGTGGAACTGTATGTTCCATCTGTGCACTGATTGTTGCTGTTGTTGGGTTTGATTTAATAACTTCTTCTTCTGCACAAGCGGAAGCTGCTGGTGTGTAACCACTAAGTTCATAACGAGCTAAGAGAGCTTCTGGAGTTGTTAAGAATGCTGCAAGTTCCATAGCTGCTTTAGGGAAAGCTGCGTTAGGGTTAACACCTACTGCTTTATTAGAAGCAAATGATTTCATCTGGTAATCTGTACCATTGATAGTGAATTTTGGAAGAACTGCACATCCAAGTTTGTCACCAAGTGATTCTTCAAGTGCTGGCTGATCCCAGTCACCAGAGAACATAGCATGGATTGTTCCTTCTTTCATACCAGCTACGCCAGCGCCATCTACATCGTTAATGAAGTTTGGATTTTTAACCATTTCAATCATGTATTTTGTAGCTTCTACACAGAGATCAGAACCAAAGTCAATACCAGCTGCAGCATCAACACCCTGTGGTCCGAATACTGTACCGCCTACACCAAAGAAGAATGAACCTGTGTACCAAGAGTTGTCCATTGGGAAAGAAACAACACCTTTTTCAAGCATTGTACCGATGTTCTGGATATCTTCTTCTGTGAATACGTCTTTGTTGTACCACATGAACCATGTGTTAGGTGCTGTTGGGAAACCATAAACTCCACCATCTGTATATGTAAGAAGGTCTACGTGTGTCTTAGGGAAACTAGCCTGTACTGTTTCAAGGTAAGAACCACCTAATTTAGCCAATGCACCAGCTTCGATAAGTGTACCCATCTGGTCATTTGCATAGAAGAATACATCAGCAGCTGCTGCTGGGTCGTTTTTAACGAAAGTAGCTGCATCACCTTCACCACAAACGCCAACATCCCATGTAATGTTGTATTCTGGATGAGCTTCTTCAAACTTAGGAAGCATTACATTAATCCAACTTGTTTCATCTTTCTGGTCAACTTCTGGTGCCCAAACTTTAAGTGTAATGTCCTGAACTTCAGCTGTTTCAGCTTCTGTAGCTGCTGGAGCCGCAGGTGCTTCTGTAGCTGTTGGATTCTTTGGTGCGCCACATGCGATGAGTGACATTGCCATAGCAGAAACTAACAGCATAGAAATAATCTTTTTCATCTTTAATCCTCCTAAAAATAGAATATAATAAAATATGCAAAAACAGAATCTCCCAACCCATTCTGTTTGAGCCAATAATAATAAATTATATTCTCATCAAATGATGAGAATATAGAAAGAGTATACTCTTTCTGAAATTTTGCATGAATATTTGTGCAATTTTCACGAATTACTTGCAAATTATACCATTTAATATTCATTATAGTCAATACAAAATGCGCACTTACTATAATAAACATAATTCCTTATATCTTTTTGCAACAAATTACGCAATCGCTTTATTTTTGAACTATATTGATTCCCAGTTTACGACTTTACTTTAAACTATTTAAGGCATCCCAGTTCGCACGTCCATAAAGCTTTGTTATGCTACAAATCTCTTCTCCAAGTTCATCTGTGATTTGCCCTTCTTTTAATCTCCAGCTCCAGTTTATATCTGCTGTACCAGGTACATTCATACGAGCTGAATTGTCAAGGCCAAGCCAATCCTGTATCGGAACGATGCATGTGTCTGCACAACACATCATTGCAAGGCTTATAAATTTCGTATGTATTTTTTTAGCAGAAATCTTATCATCGCCAAGATATCTACGAACATATTTTTCAGTTTCTTTATCTAATCCTGAAAACCATCCGTAAACAGTATCATTGTCATGTGTACCTGTATATACAACGCAGTTACTTGTGTAGTTGTGTGGCAAATACTCATTTGCACCACCTATATCTTCCTTTTCATAGGCAAACTGAAGAACTTTCATATTTGGATAACCACTGTCTTTGACTAACTGTCTAACCCCATCAGTCATGAGTCCTAAATCCTCTGCAATGATACCTCGGTCACCCAAATGATGTTTGAGAGTATTAAAGAGTTCCATTCCAGGACCTTTTTCCCAATGTCCTTCCAGAGCAGTTCCACCTACAGGAATTGCATAATACTCATCAAATCCTCTAAAATGGTCTAAACGAACAACGTCATAAAGTTGATAACTGTACCACATTCTGGTTACCCACCATTGATAACCATTTTCTCTATGACGCTCCCAGCGATATAACGGATTGCCCCAAACCTGTCCATCTGCAGAGAAACTGTCCGGCGGGCATCCTGCAATTTGAGACGGCATATTTTTTTCATCTAACTGGAACATTTCTGGCTGAGCCCAAACATCAGATCCATCTGGAGAAACATAAATTGGCATATCTCCTACAATCATAATATGCTTATCGTTAGCATATTTCTTTAATTTACTCCACTGTTCCCAGAATTTAAACTGCATATATTTTTGAAATTCCACTTCAAAATATAACTTTTCATGATAATAACTCAATGCATGTGAATAATGCATACGGATATCTTCCGGCCATTCTGTCCATCCCGCACCACCAAAAAAATCTCTTAATGACATAAACAATGCATAATCGTCCAGCCACCAGAAATTTTTCTTACAAAATTCCTGGAAATCACCATTCTGACTGATGTTGCTACGTTCATATGCTTTATGCAATAATGGTAAACGATTCTGATACAGTGCCTCATAATCTACTTTAGAAGGATTTTTTCCAAAATCAACTTTTTCACACTCTTCTTCTGTCAAAACACCTTCTTCGATCAAAGTTTCCAGACTAATAAAATAAGGATTTCCGGCAAATGCAGAATATGCTTGATAAGGTGAATCAGATGCACCAAAATGCGATGTTGAACCCAAAGGCAATATCTGCCAGTATCTCTGACCATTTCTTTCTAAAAAATCTACAAATTCATATGCTGCTTTATCAAAACATCCAATACCATATTTTGATGGAAGGCTTGTGATAGAAAGCAAAATCCCACTATAACGTCTCATTATATTCTTCTCCTTCTTACGTCATTTTAAGAGTTATTTATTTTCATAATAAAGCATTACTGCTTCATATGGTCTAAGTCCCGGTGCATACTCATGATAATTACTGATCAATAACTCTGAATTTTCAAATTCCTTTGGAACCTTGAATTTCAAATTTTCATCAGTAAAATTACAAACTACCAACAAATGTGCATCTTTTGTATCACGTGTATAAGCAAATATTTTTTCATCCTCTGGACAAAGTAAGGAGAAACTGCCTTCACTAAATACCGAATATGTTTTACGCAGCTGAATTAGTTTTTGATAATGGTAAAAAACTGATTCTGGATCTGCCAAAGCTGCTTCCGCATTGATTTCTTTATAGTTTTCATTTACAGATATCCACGGAGTTCCTTCTGTAAATCCAGCATTTTTTCCTGCACTCCACTGCATTGGAGTACGTCCATTATCACGGCTTCTCGCATGAATGGATTTCATGACATCTTCCGGATCGTATCCCTGTTCTACACGTTCGTTGTAAGCATTTAATGTTTCAAGGTCTACATATTTTTCAATCGGAAGACAAATATTTGTCATACCAAGTTCTTCTCCTTGATAAATGTAAGGAGTTCCCTGCATACCATGAAGCATGACCGCAAGCATTTTTGCAGATTCTACACGATATTCTTTATCATTTCCCCAACGAGAAACCACACGTGGCAGATCGTGGTTATTGAAAAATAAACTGTTCCATCCACATCCATAAAGTTCCTGCTGCCAACGACAATAGCAATCTTTTAACGCTGGAAGATGTAATGGAATTATATCCCACTTATCTTTTCCAGGTTCCTGATCCAAACAAATATGTTCGAACTGGAATACCATAGAAAGTTCACTTCCATCTGGCGCACTATATAATTTGGCACGTTCCGTAGTTGCCCCCCATGCTTCACCTACCGACACCAGACCTTCTTCAATAAACGCTTCTTTGGATAACTCTCTGAAATAATCATGGAGTTTTGGACCATTGCAAGTAATCTGCAAATCCGGGTCTTTTCCAATTTGATCAATAACATCTAAACGGAAGCCTTCGATTCCTTTTTCAACCCAGAATCGAATAAACTTATAAAGGTCTTTTCTCATAGCTGGGTTCTCCCAGTTAAGATCTGGCTGTTCTACTGCAAACTGATGGAAGTACCATTCTTTCAAATGAGGAACGTAAGTCCATGCTGAACCTCCGAAAGTTGCACGCATTTCATTTGGTGGTTCGTCAGCTTCTCCATCTCTCCAAATATAGTAGTCGTGATATGGATTGTCTTTTCCTTTCAGTGCTTCCAAGAACCACTGATGTTTATCTGAACTGTGATTTAATACCAAATCAAAAATAATGGAAATACCACGTTTTTTTGCTTCTGCAATCAATTCTTCCATATCTTCCATGGTACCAAACATTGGATCAATCGCACAATAATCTGAAATATCATAACCGTTATCGACCTGTGGCGACGCACATACTGGAGATAACCAAATACCATCAATACCTAATTTTTCTAAATAATCCAGTCTGGAAATAATCCCTTGTAAATCTCCCACACCGCTACCAGTTGTATCTTGAAAGCTTTTTGGATAAATCTGATAAAATACTGCTGATTTCCACCAATCTTTTTTGCTTTTATTTAAAAATAATTTTTCCATATACAAACACTCTTTTCTAATTAATCTTTTCGATTGCTTCAAATACACGAAGCATTTCGCCTACACTCCAAGCCTGAGCAAAACACCCTTTGCCCTCTGTTGGAAACTCTCCATCATAAATTTCCGGCAACTGTCCCAGGCAACCTTGTCGCAGCATTGGTTCTAACGCTTCTAGCTGTTCCCGAACCCATGCAGCAGCCGCTTTGGTGTTTCCTAATACCTTTAACTTTGCCAAATAATAGGCTCCCATTGGAAACACCCATGTCGTTCCCTGGTGGTAAGCCATATCTCGTTCCACTTGAGGTCCGCCATAATAAGGATGGTATTCCGAATCTTTTGGTGACAACGTTCTAAGTCCGCAAGGAGTATAAAGATAACGTTCTACCTTGTCTACAATTTCTTTTTCCATTTCTTTTGTCATCATTGTATACGGCATAGACACAGCCCAAATCTGATTGCAGCGAAGCTGTTCATCTGCATTTGTTCCAGAAATTACATCCCTAAGATAACCTTTTTCTTTAATGTAAAACTTCTCAACAAAAGATTTTTTCACTTTTTTCGCCAATACACCGTAATCCTTCGGATCTTTTCCTCTTTCTTTTGCCAGACAATCCATAATACATAGCGCATTGTACCAATATGCATTGATTTCTACTGGTTTACCATGTCTTGGAGTCGGTAGAATACCATTTACGCATACATCCATCCAGGTCACCTGATCCAAACCGCCTCCGGCATAAATCAGTCCATCTGTATCCATTCCTATTTTGTGATGAGTTCCTTCTCGGTAGCAAGCTACAATATGTTCCATTACCTGCCATGCTTCGTCTACAAACTCCATATCGCCGGTACGTGTTACATACTGCCACACACAATCAATCAGCAACAATGCTGCATCCACAGTGTTATACATCGGCTTACTTTCACCTTCTGGAAAAAGATTCGGAACTAATCCATCTTTTTCATATGCCATAAACGTTCTGAGAATACTCTTTGCATCTTCAAATCGTCCGGTAGTCAAACAGCAACCAGATAACGCAATCATTGTATCTCTGCCCCAGTCACTAAATAACGGATATCCTGCCAGAATCGTTTTTCCCTTCGTAGAATCACGTCTCACAATATAGTCGTCTGCTGCCAGCACTAGCTGCCGCGCTATAGGATCTGACAACTTACAACAGCTTTCCACTTCTCTACGGTGAGTGATCCATTCCTTCTCGATTTCCTGAACTTCTGGGATTTCTGGGGTCATTGAAAAAACAATTTCAAATTTTTCTTTTGTTCCTGCCGAGACTGTTTTTTCAATCTGACAACAACAACCACTATACCCTTCTTCCGGTCTTCCATCCTTTGCATCCTCTGTATAGGAAAGACTCTGCCATAATTCTTGGATTTTCTTCGCTTCTCCATTGGTTTTCAGATACATTCTGTAAGTACCATCTGATAAAATTCCGGATTCAAAAGATATTTTTTTCTTTTCTTCCAAAGCATCTTCTTTTGGAGCAAACTTAAGAAATGGTTCAATCTTAATTGTACATTCCTGATCTGTTGTATTTTCAATCTCATAGCACAATGCCGAAACATTGCGCTCCCAGGCAGTACATAATTTTCTCTGAATGTTTATTCCTTCTATTCTATACTTCCAAACCGGAAGATCTTCATAACAAAAGCTGCTTAAATATCTGTATCCTTCTTCCGCCTCGGTTTTATTAGCAAACTGCTGTGTTGAAAAAGTAACTTCTTTTCCTTTCACCTCTAATCTTTCTCGTACACGTTGTACCATAGTGATTCTTTCATTTGGACAGCGCACTGCAGCAACAAGAAGTCCCTGATCACAGCGATTTACAGAACAAGCTGATGTTACACTCACATATCCGCCTAATCCGTTTGTTAGCAACACCACATTTTCTTGTGATCGAGACAGACTGCAAAATTCCTGTTTCCCATAAAAAAAACGCACAAAATCACATCCTTTCTCTCACACATAATCTAAGAAAAATTATAAGCACATATCCTTCTTTTCCGTCTTACAATATAAATATATAATTTATCCTAACAATCGTCAATATTTAAAACAATTATATTGAACAATATCAGTTCATTTTTTTTGCATTCCTATTATCTGTATGATAGAATAAAATACAATGATACAAACACTAATAAAGGAGATTCTACAGATGTTTGAACAATACAATTCCATTGATTTTGAAAAAATGTATACTTACACAGAAAACGATCTTGGTGCAACATGGTCCCTGGAAAAGACTATGTTTCGCCTTTGGGCACCTACCGCTGACTCTGTTCAGGTTTGTCTGTATAAAAGCGGTAATGCCGATACACCAGATTCTTTAGAAACTCTGAGCATGAGTCGTGACGTTTCAGGCACGTGGACAGTAGAAAAAAACGGAGACTTAAATGGTATTTATTACACTTATTTAGTTAACAGAGATGGAGAGCGTGTCGAAGTGTGCGATCCTTATGCCCGTACCACTGGTGTAAACGGACATCGTGCCATGGTCATTGATTTAAATTCTACAAACCCTGAAGGTTGGGAAAAAGATACAGACCCTAACTATGGCAAATCGATCACCGATGCTGTCATTTACGAACTTCACGTACGTGATTTAAGCATGAATGAAAATTCCGGAATTCATAACAAAGGAAAATTTCTCGGACTAGCAGAAATCGGAACCAAAAATCCTGAAGGTTTATCTACTGGACTCGACTATATTAAAAATTTAGGTGTTACTCACATACATCTTCTTCCGGTTTATGATTTTGGTTTTACAGATGAAACTCTTGTATTGCCTCAGTACAATTGGGGATATGATCCAGTTAACTTCAATGTACCAGAGGGTTCCTTTGCTACAGATCCTTACCATGGTGCTGTTCGTGTCCGCGAAATGAAGCAGATGATCAAAACACTTCACGATAATGGTCTTAGCGTAGTCATGGACGTAGTTTATAACCATGTTTATGATGGAAAAGAATTCTGCTTTAACCAGATTGTCCCAGGATATTTCAGCCGTGTTAATACTGAAGGTGTTTGGTCTAATGGTTCTATCTGCGGCAATGATACTGCCTCCGAAAGAAACATGGTACACAAATACATTGTCGACAGTGTATGTTATTGGGCAGATGAATATCATATCGACGGATTCCGTTTCGATTTAGTAGGATTGATAGATATAAAAACTATCAATGCCATCACAACCGAAGTTCATAAAAAACATCCAAACGTAATCTTTTATGGCGAAGGCTGGGATATGCCAACTGAACTCACAAAAACAGACTGTGAACTTACAATACAGCCTAATTCACCTAAAGTACCAGAGTTTTCTTTCTTCAATGATACCATCCGTGATTTACTCCGCGGAGACATTCAGAAAGATACCGCACCAGGATATATTGCTGGCGCTCCGGTTTCCAAAGAAGTGTTAAATGCATGCTTTATGGGTATGCCTGCGTGGGCTGCAAATCCATACCAATGCATCAACTATGTTTCATGTCATGATAACCATACACTATTTGATAGAATTGCATTAACTGCACAAAATGCTTCTGCCGAAGAACGTATTCGAATGAATCGCTTGGCTGCCGCATTTTCCATTCTTTCCCAAGGTGTTCCATTCTTCCATGCTGGCGAAGAAATGCTTCGTACCAAACCAGATGGAAAAGGAGGGTTTGATGAGAATAGTTACCGCTCTCCAGATGAAGTGAATGCATTCCGTTGGGAAAACCTTTCCAAACCAGAATACCAAAAAACGATTGAATACTATCGAGGTTTGATTGAATTCCGTAAAACACACACTTCTCTGCGCCATAAATATCGCAAAGACGTTTTAAATTGCGTAGAAACAATTCCTTTTAGAAATTCACAGGTTGTTATCTACCGTATAAGTAGCGATGAAGAAGAAATTTTTCTCATTTTTAATGCAAGCAAAGATACAGTTTCTATAGAACTTCCGTTAGGAAACTGGGATCTTAATATTCATGATGACATTGCTGGCACCAAAGCACTTTCTACAGAAAACGAAACTTTATCTGTTACTCCAATATCTGCTTCTGTATTAACACGAACAAAATAGAAACTAGTGCTTGATAAACACCACCTTTTGATGTATTCTTAGTAAGGATTAATCTAACAAATAGATCAGCCATTTTTACAGTTTGATTATATTAGTAAATTTTCTCCTTATTTTGTAGGTTGAAGGTGTTATTCACCTTCAGCCTTTGCTCTTGATTAAAATTAATAGAAACTTTTTCTCAAGACACTAAATAAAGGTAAAATCATAAAAAAGGTACTACGGAATAATTCCGTAGTACCTTTTTTACATTGAATAGGGATTTTAAAATTCTAAATTCTTACCTGTTTCTTTATCAAACATATGCGCAACAGCACCTGTGAATGTAAATCCAAATTCTTTACCCATTTCAACTTTTTCATGTCCAAGTGTAGGGATGATTAAGATTACATCCTGTCCTTCATATGTTACATGGTAGTGAATTTCGCTACCCATCATTTCATAAACGTCTACTTTACCTTTTAATAAGTTTTCACCTTCTAATGTTAAGTGTTCTGGTCTTACACCTAATGTGATATCCTGTGGTGCAACTTTGTTTGCTGCAAGTCTAGCCTGTTTGTCAGCAGATACTTCTACTTCAATTCCGCCGATTGCTACCGCATATTTGTCACCATTCTTAACAAGTTTTGCATCAAAGATGTTCATACGTGGCATTCCGATGAATCCTGCTACGAAAAGGTTTGCTGGATGGTCAAAAACTTCCTGTGGTGTACCTACCTGCTGTACAAAACCATCTTTCATGATAACGATTCTATCACCAAGTGTCATAGCTTCTGTCTGATCATGTGTTACGTAAATAAATGTTGTATCAAGTCTCTTACGTAATTTGATGATTTCAGCACGCATCTGGTTACGAAGTTTTGCATCAAGGTTTGATAAAGGTTCGTCCATAAGAAGTACCTTTGGTTTACGAACAATCGCACGACCAATCGCAACTCGCTGTCTCTGACCACCTGAAAGAGCTTTTGGTTTTCTTTCAAGGTACTGTGTAATATCAAGGATTTCTGCTGCTTCACGAACTTTTTTGTCGATTTCAGCTTTGTCCATTTTCGCTAATTTCAATGGAAATGCAAGGTTATCGTATACTGTCATGTGTGGGTAAAGAGCATATGACTGGAATACCATTGCGATATCTCTATCCTTTGGTGCAACGTCATTTACACGTTTTCCATCAATGTATAAATCTCCGCCGCTGATATCTTCAAGACCTGCAACCATACGAAGAGTTGTAGATTTACCACATCCTGATGGTCCTACTAATACGATGAATTCTTTGTCTGCGATTTCAAGACTAAACTGCTGAACTGCGATAACGCCTTCTGCAGTAACCTGGAGATTTGTTTTCTTTTCAGGCTGACCTTTTTTTGATTTTTTCTTTGCTTCTGTGTTTGGGTAAACTTTTTTAATGTTCTGTAATGATAAGCTTGCCATGATAATTTCCTTTCATTTATATATTGGTACCTCTTCGTCCAGTACCATTAAATTTTTATAATTATAACAAAAGAATATTATGTTTTCAAGGCAAAAAAACATGCAGAAAATGTACACGTTTTTTATACTTTTTAAACTTAATAATCTAACTTGTAAAATTCATAAGCATTAATTACAGTTGTAACTCCATATTTCGAAACTCTCGGCTTCTTGCAATCATAGTTCAAATGAACATGTCCATGAATAAAAAATCGAGGCTTATATTTTTCCAAAAGATTAAAAAAACATTCAAATCCTCTATGAGAAATTCCATCCATATCATTCAAACCAAAAGCTGGAGCGTGAGTCAGTAAAATATCAATGCCCTTTTTCTTCCATAATGAATAACTGATTCTGTGAATACGATTTTTCATCTGTTTTTCCGTATACATATTTTTACCGCTCCGGTATCTGTAAGAACCTCCCAGACCTAGGATACGTATTCCTTTATATTCATAAATCTGATTTTCAATACAGACACATCCTCCCGGCGGATCCACAATCAGACAATCATCATGATTTCCACGCACATACAAAACAGGACAATGTGCCATGGTAGCAATAAATTCCAAATATCTTTTTTTCAAATCACCACATGCCAGTATCAGGTCAAATTCATCCAACTTTCCTGGTATATAATAATCATAATAATATTTTGCTTCTACATCAGCAATCACCAGTATCTTCATTCATTTTTTCCTCAAACAACTCCGGTGCGCCTGCACTGTTTACTACCTCTTTACCATCGTCATTTAACTGCTCAAATTCTGGAATTGCTCCCTGCACATTTGCCAAAAGCCAATTCATCGTAATGATATTTTCCAGAGTTACTCCCATTCCTTCTTTATCTAAAATTTCTCCGGACTGAATTTCGAAAGGCCCGCAAAAAGGATTGTATACACCGCTACAAATGGTAGTTTCCAACAATTTCGCAAGCTTTTTTATTCCCTCCGGAAGGTTTTTAGAATAAATTAATTCCACAACTCCCGCAGACATTCCCCAATAATAATTTAACGCCTTATTACTATTTTCATATTGCACTTGCATCGATCGATTTAAAATACTATGAATTAGCTTTTCATAATAAACACCCCAATGCCAAACTGGCATTGCAATATTGGTTTGCCCTTTTTCATCAAATCTAAATAAACCAATCGGTCTTCTGTCATCTCCACTTGTTTTTTCCAAATCATGAGAAGAAATCAATGTGATTCCCCTTTCCCTTAATCGGCAAAGCGCATTGTGTACTCCGTCCACACAAGACCATTCCAAATAAACTTTTGCGCGTGGATTTACCATCTGTACTCCCAGTGCAAATGCATTAATTCCTGCAATCTGACCGTAAATTGGATAGTCACAAAGATAGCCTACTCTATCGTTATCTGCCAATGTTCCTGCAATAGCACCAATAATGAACTTTGCTTCGTACATCCTTGCATAATATGTTCGGATGTAGCGATGAGGTTTGTTCAACGAACAATTTAGGATTAATCTATCAGGATACTTTACTGCTGCCGATAAACTTGCTTGCAAAAGCTTTGGTGAAGTAGTAAAAATCACTTTATTTCCTTCCATAATTGCAAGTTCGATAATATCTTCTGGAGCATCCATAGCATATTCATAGACCTCTGTTTTAATCTTACCATTGAAAACTTTTTCTACATGTTGACGCCCTAGTTCATGTCCATATGTCCATCCAGATTCATTCGAATTTTTATCATGAATAAACGCAGCATGAAGTATCCCTGGATCATCTGCAAACAATTTTTCAAAAAAACTAGGTTTTCGCGTTTCTTCAGGATGAAGTTGCAAATCAATGGCATCATCTTCTTGCAGAAGTTCTAGTTCTTCCCATATTTTCTGGATTTCCTCTTTAATTATAGTACCGCTTTTTTCTTTAAATGAAGCATATCCATAAATATTAATATATGATAAAAATGCATCACCAATTGTACATTGCAGATTAATTCCTCCAAGGGACTCAAACATCTGTTTGAAATAATAATAATTTGCACGAAAACTACTGATTTCTTCCTCTGACCATAATTCTTCAGAGGACTTTCCTAAAAGTTTCTGTAGTTTCGAATAAGACCCTACTGTTGAAAACTCTATATAATTAACTTTTGTGCATTTATAAAAATCCAAAAATTCATAATATAGCTTCAATTCAGGTTCTTCACCCTTTGGTGGCAGAATTCTAATTACCTGTGCCGGTATAGCTGCTGCACCAAAAAATTTTAATACACTAACTCTTTTATTTCCTTCTTCTACATAGAAGCGGTTCATATATTCATACAGTTTAACCGGTTCACGAATACCTTCCTCCAAATGCGACTGGCAAAGACATTTCCATTTAACTGCAAATTCTGTAGAAGAATCTAAAAGAGGCATAAAATTTGCCGCAAATGCATTGGTACGCCCCTCAGTCTTTGTCCCAACAATAAATTCTGTTGGTATTTGCATTACTCCCAGCTTTACACCAGAATTAAAGCGTTCTTTAGACATCATATCTTCCATCACTGGCAAATACGGATACTGTCCCCTACTAATTAAATGTCTTTTTTCTTTCTGTCCACGTTTTAAAGCTTCTTTATAAAATTCTTCTGGCATTTATATCGTCCTTTCAAAAGTATATTTGTAGAAAAAAAAGCCTGATTACTCAGGCTCAATTAATGAAATGTACCTATGCCACAAATTCCCAAATAAGATATCAAAAATTATATGGATGGCTTCTGTAAAAGTCAGGGAGTTCTGCCCTTGCAAGTGATGCAAAGGCAGCACACAAACCAATATAACGGCAATAAAACTATATGTATCTGCTATTTAAATCATTAAAGCATTAATTTTGCACATCCAAAAATTCCAGCATCATTGCCTAGTATCGCAAGTGTAAACTTCACATCCTTACATGATTTAAAACAATATTTCTGATAATATTTTTCAATATATTCTAAAAGGATTGGACCTGCTTTAGAAACTCCGCCTCCAATTACAATTGCCTGTGGATCTACAATTGTAGTGATATTTGCAAGTGCTGTTCCTAAATATTTACCAAAACGTTCAGCAATTTCTTTTGCAAGTTCATCGCCTTCTTTTACTGCATCAAATACAGTTTTTGCAGAAACTTCACCTTCACGAAGCAACGATGGTTTATCACATTCAGCCAGTGCCCAATTTGCTAAATTTGTAATACCTGTTGCAGAAGCAACTTGTTCTAAGCAGCCAGTATTACCACATCCACAATGTCCTGGAATATTATCATCCACATGAATATGACCGATTTCACCGCCAGCACCGTGAGAACCAGTAACAATCTTGCCACCAATAATGATTCCACCGCCAACACCAGTTCCTAATGTCAATAAAACACTACTACTTACAGTGTTATCATCCCCGAAAGTTGTTCATTCCTGCTTTTTAATGCTGGTAAGTTTTTTCTCTTTTTCGGAGAGCTTGTCACGAAGCGCACTACGTTCTTTTTCCATCTGGCTCATAGGTGCACTACCCTGTCCGTATTTGTTGAAGTTACGGATGGTTTCGTCTGCTAAATCTTTCGCTTCTTTGATAATCTTAAGAGCTTCTTCATTTGCTTCGCGAAGAATCTTCTCTTTTGACTGATCTAAACGTTCATGTTTATTTTCTAATTTTTTCTTTAATACATAGCCTGTTTTGCTTCCGACCTTTACTTTGACCCATTTCTTTTTCTTAGAGTCTTTTACTTCCGAACCTACATAGACTTTTACTGTCTTTCCTTTGGACAAGGTTGTAAGTTTTTTGGACTTGTCAGAAGCAGTTTTATATAAAGCAGTTTTGGAAGTTACTTTGTATTTTACATATCCATTTACAATTTTGAAGGTGACTGTTTTAGTTCCTGTATAATTATCTTTGATTTATTATGTGCATATAATTGTAAGGCAAAGGTTGTTAATATAGATATTGTAAGTATGCCTATGATTATCTTGGAGTTTTTATTTTTTACTATGATATTCA
>ERZ808026.21-NODE-21-length-25092-cov-10.595243_pt1 | contig 25092 bp, 33 predicted proteins | sample MGYA00380182_ERZ808026 | MGnify/ENA primary metagenome ERZ808026 (study PRJEB31490, sample SAMN06133376) | cow dung metagenome | isolation source: H9 | host: cow | place: China: Chengdu | collected 2015-05 ... | reverse complement strand
CACAACCACAACCACAACCACAACCACAACCACAACCACAACCACAACCACAACCACAACCACAACCACAACCACAACCACAAGATACACGGAAGGTCGTGAGGTTTGACCATGAGCCAAAGTTGCTGCAATCTATTATCAACAGGGTCATCAAGGATGATACGGTCACTATGGATATCATCGAAAAGCATTACAATCTTGATGATGAGGCTCGCAAGGCAGTGACGGCGGCGTTCAAACTCGGAAGATGAGACAATAAATAGGGGGGATTTCGTAAGATTTCCCTCTATTTTGTAATCTCTACATTGCAAAATCGTTAAAAAATCGCTATTTATATATATTTTTCAAAAAATTATGCATAAAAATTTGCACGTATCAAAAATAAGTTGTAATTTTGCACCGTCAAACAAAAAAAAACAAACAACAATTAAATCCTAAAAATTATGACACCCGAGCAAACAAATCAAGCAAAGAAGATTGCAAGAACATTAGAGTATGTTAGCAACTTGAATGAATGGAATAACAATCATTACTGGAACTTGTACTACAACGATGTGTATCGTTTTTTGATGAGCATCCAAAAGCTTGATTGCTTTGCGGCAACTGTAGCAAAGTCTGTTTACGAGCGTGCAGAGTCTTGGGCAAAACAAACACGTCGCAGCGTGATGCCTAAGTTTTCAAGCAAACAGGCTTGGTGCTTGGCATGTGCAGCGGTTGAGAATAATATTGAATTGTAATATTTAATCCTAAAAAAAAATGAAAACAATTAAACAACACATCGGATTGATTGATGCTCAAAACATTGAGCAAGTATATAACGAGATAAGAGAGTATGTCGAACAATATCACGGGCATGTTGTTTCCGGATTATTCGAGGCAGAGAATTGGCTGCGCGGTGAAGATGATGTTCGCGACGCACAGTATGGCGAGAGTATTCGAGTTAATTTCGACAGCGTAGAAGATGGAGAGATATACGCTCGAGTGACTGAGGTGTATTTAGACAGCAGTTCAGACGATTACTGTTACACGATTGACGTTAACTATCAATACTAAGCATATGAAACACAAGACTAAGCTTAATATCATCACCGTCAGTGGTATAGTAGCAATAGCATCGCTCGCGAGTACAATCGTTTTTGTTACGCTTGGCGTAGATGAATGGATATCAGCATACATGTTCCTATTATCGTCAGCAATTGGCATCTTTACAACGTGTACATTATGAGCGAAGAGTATATCAAGCGGTCTATTGAGATTGGTGACCCATCTGATACAATAGAGGAGGTCTGCGAGAGAGCAGATAGATTGCAACGCTACGAGGAAGATGATTTCTTGAGTGCGTGGAAAGACTGGAAAGACGATGAACTTGCGGGGTTCATTTAACAAACAAATATTAACTTAAAAACACAACGAAAAAATGAGATTAGACTTTATCAAAGGGTACTTCGATGTTAGGGAGTACAACGCGAAAAAACAACGTTCCGAGAGAACGATTAAGGGAGAAGATGCAACCATTACTTTTGACGTCGTTTATGACGCTCAGAACCTACCAGAACAGGTTGCTAAACACGCTAAGTCTTACGTCAAGGATGGCGTTACGAAATTTATCGTCAAGTTCAAAATCAGCAGAACGACAAAGTGGTTTGAGCGTGTTGACGGAAAGGTTGTATTCGTTGAGAGACCAAGCAACGTTGAACTTGACGGCAAACGATACGAGTGTTGCGTTGATTACCGCGAGTTGAACGGTGACCCCGACAAACAGGAGGCTTGTGGTTACTGGGTGAACGGCATAGTCATCAAGGAAGATAATGGTGACATGTTTGCTGACCTCAACGAAAAAGAACCAGCCGATAATCAATCGCCAGCCGATAATCAAGCGCCAGCCGATGTTGATTTAGACTTTTAATTGACAAACCGATTTATTTTCGTTCTGCCGCGTTTATTTTGTAAAATGGTATAAATGTATTACGAGCTGAAGAAAACGCGGCAGAACGAAAATCGGTAATAAAATTGGGAAATATGATAAGGAATGGATATAAGTATATTGTGCGACTCACACGAGATGTTGAGTTATACCTAACGAGCGGGTCTTTATCCCGTTACATGATTAGAGAGAGAGTGACAAAGGGTAGTGAACGAGCAAAACACGCTATCCGTGTGGCGAGAGCGTTAGGATATAACATCCGATACAAGAATGGCGTATATTACGATATTGACGGATTAGAGATGTGTTACTATGAAGGAGTATAAGTGGTCATTGAGGAAGAGTAGTCGCAAGGAGATATGTCCAGCATGCGGTCAAAAGCGGTTTGTGCCTTATGTTTTGACGAGCGATGGAGTGACCCTTGCTGGCTCCGAGTTCGGTCGTTGCGACCGAGAGCAGAGCTGCGGCTATCATCGCTATCCAGATGGCGAGGTACATGCGGTAGTTCAATCACATAAGATAGCACCTCGTAAACGATTGGAATACAAAGGAGAGATTAACTCAATGCCGACGTGCGATTTCTATCGCTATATGCAGAGAGTAGTCGGTAGATTAGACGCGTATGTAGCAATCCAAGACTATAAGGTTGACAGCATAGATAATTGCATAATATGGTGGCAGATTGACCGCGATGGCGTTGTTCGCACAGGTAAGGTGATGAAATACTTGCCAAACGGTCATCGCGACAAAAGCGATACCTTCCCCGTGACTTGGGCTCACAAGCATCGCCGATTGAAAGACCTCTTCGTTGGCGAAGAGTTGCAGCAATGTCTCTTCGGTGAACATCTACTCGCAGCCAATCCCGAAAAGCCTGTCGCGCTGGTTGAGAGTGAGAAGACAGCCGTAATCATGTCTCGCATCTTCCGTCAATACTTATGGCTTGCAACGGGAGGTTCACAAGGTATCAAGTCGGAAGATAGGCTCGCCGTTTTAAGCGGCAGAAAAGTAGCGCTCTTCCCCGATAATGGTCAGTACTACTCATGGTTAAGGGTAGCGGAGAAACACGGTTGGAGCATTTGGGGAGGACTGGAGAAAAAAGCACCATTCGAAGGCTGCGACATACTGGATGTATTTGAACATTTATTTTTGAAAGATTATGAAAATGAGCAAAGTAAATAGAATATTGTGGGCGTTTTTCGTTCTACTATTCTCGCCGATACTGATAGTGATATTCGGCTTTTACGGAATTCTATATCTAATTGAGCAAGACGATGAAGATGACAGACGTTTGTGCGACTAATAGCACACGAGAACAGCCGAGCGACTTGGTTAAGATGTACATTGAACACGAAGAGGGTGGTGGAACGGTTTCAACGTTTTTGACTAACTTTGAGTTTGATAGTCGTGAGGAAATCGGAAAAGCGGTTCGCGATCTTGCTTTCGCCATCGTTGGCGACCGCTGGGTATCTGACAAGTATACCCAAGAGACTCTCATACGAATGAAATGCTTGTGCAAGCGTTTTCAAACGATATGCACAAATCCCGACAAGTTCGACAAATACCCGATGGCGTTGAGTGGCGAATTATGGCACGGCGGATATAGCCGCAAGCGTGTTGAACGTGCGGCAAACAGGTTGCACGCCGAGAACACACCAACGGATGAGCAATGGTTGCAAGCGGTTGAGAGTATCAAGAATACATACCAACTCACTGACACGGACATCGACAAGATACGTTTCTTCGTGTGTCAATGCCGCGCTGGCGAGGACTTCCCTAATTCGTTGAGACGTATGCTATACATATGGGGTAACGCGAAGATGACAGGCAAGACGACCGTTGCAACGATGATAGTGTCAATCTTGAATGGTGACGAGGATTGGAATAATATCGCGCGATATAGCACCTCTCTCGCATACGAGATGCAGATACGCTCGTTCGCCGTTCCTAAAATATCGGAGTGCAACGCGTGCTTGATGGATGAGTGTTTTTACGCGGATATGGGCAAAACGTACGCCGATTTTAAGCGGTTTATCACGTCAAGCGGTGGCACGGCTCGCTTGCCCTTCGGACAGGAGTTTGCTTGGTCGGGATATCCCAATTACATCGCCACATCCAACGACCCGTTGCAGCGATTTATCAAGGATTGGAATGATAGACGATACTTGTCGGTTGAGTTTAAGAATGCTCCAGCGGTTAAGTTGACTTTTGAGGATATCTTCAACCTTTGGAAGGCGTTCGTTTGCGGGTGTAAACCGCTGACCGATTGGAAGACTTGGTCGGAGATGATAGCGAATACATCTAACGAGATTGGCGAGCGTCAAGAGCGCAGTACAGAGTTTGAGATTGAACTCAAGCGCAGCGAATTCCTTGATTACATCATCGGAAAGGTCTGCATGAGCGATAGAGTAAGCAGTAGTGACAACCACATATCCCTCAAGTTCTTTGTTGACTATTTCGCATCGCAGATTGGCGCAGCGGAGGCACAAAAGAGACGTGAGGAAATCGAACACGCAGTTCTTAACGTGTACGGCGAGCGATACTCAACTCAAACATACTGGTTGCTCTCGGAGTTGAAAAAAAGAGCCGAGCAACTGAAAAAAGCGATATTGTATGGCGAAGATTACGTCAACAATATAATAGAAGATAAAGACGAAGAACTAATGTTTTAATCAATCAAAAAAAATATGTATAACGTGCTAAAATATGAGGTATCTGATACCGATTTGTTGTTGACTAAATGTCCAACTTATGATTGCTTGATAGGAGGATGGCATTGCGCCAACTGCAAGTACTTCAAAGGTAAGTCTAACCGCCGCGTCAATTGCTGGCGAGAACATAAAAAACCAATAAAAAGACTACCACCGCTCGTATGAAACTACACGAATATCAAGAGAGAATAGTCGCTCACATTGAGCATCATCCCCGCTGTATATTGTCGGTGGACATGGGGCTTGGAAAGACGGCTGCAGTGCTATCTTATATCGAGCGAAACAATCCCGCGAGCGTTTTGATTGTCGCTCCGAAACGAGTTGCCGAAACAACGTGGTTGCAAGAGGCTCAAAAATGGGGTTACAAGTGCGCCGACAAAATGACGATCGCGGCGGGCACAAAAGCGAAACGAGTAAAAGCGCTGAGCGACAAAAGCAAGCCGTACAAGATTATCAGCCGTGACAATTTGGAAGATGTAAGCGGTTTGTTCGGAGTGTGGGACTTGCTTGTAATAGACGAGCTTACTACGTTTAAGAATGTACAAGCGGCTCGGACGAAACAAGTCTTGCAAATTGTAGCGAATAAAGTAGTCGGTTTGACAGGTACGTTCCTCGCAAACGGAGCGATTGATATATATGGTCAAGTCGCGGCGGTTGGATTGGTACGAAAGTTTTGCTGCGGGGTGAATTTCTTTGCGTGGCGTGCAATGAATTTCCACGACGCTTTGCAAGGATCAGGGTTGCAGTTTCAAAAATGGATGTTGAACAAGGGAGTAACGATTGAAACGTTACTCGCTCCAATCCGAGAGGAAATCTTCACGCTCACCGCTGCGGATTATCTGACCATCCCGCCTGTGTCCAGTATGTGGCACAAGGTAGAACTATCAAGCGAAACGCGCCGCGCGTATGACGACTTGCAGGCGTTCCTCGGGTTTGAGTTAGACGGTTGCAATCTGACCGTTTCGGAGGGTGCTGCGTTCGCAAAGTTGCAGACCCTTTGCAATGGTTTTATATATGACGAGAACGGCGAGGCTATACGCGGAAAGGATAGTGCAAAACTGGAGGCGGTTGCAGACTTTTGCGAGCGGTGCAAGGCTGAGGGCGAAAAGGTGTTGCTTTTTTACGCTTTCCGCGAGGAGGCGGTTTGGTTAAAGGAAATGCTCGACAGCAAGAAAATAAACGCGGAGAGCGTAAAAAAAGCGGGTTTTATGGAACGCTGGAATGCTGGCGAGATTGACGTGCTATTTGCACACCCCGCAAGTGCTGGACACGGTCTGAACCTGCAACACGGTGGACGAGTCATCGTGTGGAGTTCGCTTACGTATAATTACGAGTTGTGGGCTCAAGCGAATGCACGCCTTGCGCGTCAGGGACAAACTCGCCCCGTGCAAATACATTACTTTGCAGCAGAAAACACTTGCGAGGCGCGTGTTTGGAACGCTCTGCAAAACAAACACAAACAACAAAATGAATTTCTAAATATTACGAAACAATGAAAGCAAAATGCACACACACACACACACACAAGTTCACGGCTGAGCAAATAGCCGAATGGAATAAGCGACAACTAACAATAAATTTTGAAACAGATGAAACACGAAGAGTTACAACTTGAAAAGCAATGCCGCTCACACGCGCGAGCGTGTGGGTGGGCATGCTGGAAGAATGAGAAAAACGGGTGCAAAGGTATTCCCGACGATAGTTTCCTCAGCCCTGACGGCAACACGTTCCTGCTGGTTGAGTTCAAAAAGGACGCGCGCCAAAAGTTACGGCCAGAGCAAGAAACGTGGCGCCAAAGATACCCGCACGTTATATTCGTGATATATTCCTTTGACGATTTCAAGGCTTTGCTCGCATCCAAATCAAGCCAAAACGCACAAAAATAATGGAAAATATTATATTTTATAAACTTTTTGTATTGCGTTTTGTAAAGTTAAACGATTGAAAGTCAAGGATATATACTTATAATATAAAAATATAAAAAATAATTACGTGTGCGCACACGCACGCAGTCGTGAGTTTTTTCGCGAAAATATAAAAATATATTTGTAAGATAATGGACAACATTGATAAACATAGCGACATATTTTGTCAGTATCCCGCAGTCGAGGGCATCAACACGCGCATGGGCTTTGTGGATTTCGTGACGTCTGACAATCCGCATTGCGGCGAATGTATGCACGTTTGCTTTGATATTGACCTACGCGCGTATGTATGCAGGCGTTTCGGCGTGGAGGTTCACGAGCAAAGCACTTGCGATGATTGGTTACACGAACGCACAATATCGCGCAAGTGATTTGCGTGCGTTTTAAGCGCATCAAATTGCAAAAGGGTATAAATGTATTAAGAACGAAAGAAAATGCAGCATAACGCAAATCGGCAATAAAATTGACTATTTCTTGCGTATGTGTAAAATATGTAGTATCTTTGCACTCGAAAGTTGCGAATTTTCGTTTATACGAACACGGGCGGCGCAGTCCGATAAAACAATCAAGCGCGGGTGGTCTTTTCCTTTGGTAGTGATATTGTGGCATAAGCACTACCTTTTTGGGCGGTAAGATTGCCCGCCTACTTTTAGTAACTAAATACTTTTGATATATGCAAATAACATTTGACAAAAAGAACTATCGCAAGCATAGCGAGCAAAACAAAAAGCGTATCCGCAAATCATTGACGGAGTGTGGTGCTGGTCGTAGCGTGTTGGTGGACAAAGACGGCTGCCTTATTGCTGGAAATGGAGTATTTGAGCAAGCCGAAAAAATGGGTATAAAGACGCGCGTTGTCGAAACAGACGGCACGGAGCTGGTAGTGGTTAAGCGTACTGATATAGGAGCGGACGATCCAAAACGTAAAACACTTGCGCTTGCGGATAACGCTACCAGTGACGGCGTGGAGTGGGATTTGCCGAATATTGTCGCGGACTTTTCTTTGGAGGGCATTGCAGACGATTGGGGTATAACGTTTGACAATGAGGATTTGCGCAAGAGTTTTGAGGAGCGTATGGCGGCTGGTGAAGATTTAAGCGAGGACGATGATTACGCGGCTTTTGTTGAAAAGTTTGAGCAAAAGAAAACGAGTGATGATTGCTATACACCTGACGTGGTTTATAACGCGGTGGCTGATTGGGTAGCGTCTGAGTATGGATTGAGCAGAGAAAACTTTGTGCGTCCTTTCTATCCTAACGGTGACTATCAGCGTGAAAAGTACAAGAGTACCGATATAGTTGTGGACAATCCGCCTTTCTCAATATTGAGCGAGATTATTCGTTTCTATATTGATAACGGCGTTCGCTTTTTATTGTTCGCTCCCCACTTGACATTGTTTAACTCAGCGAGCAGTCTCGTTTCTTGTTTGGTTACGGGTGTTACTATTACCTATGAAAACGGCGCGGTGGTTAATACGTCATTCGTGACTAATCTCGAACCTAACGATGTGCGATTTAGGAGCGCACCAACTTTGCACGCGGCTGTAAAGGTAGCCGATGAGGAATACCGCAAAACTCTAAAAAAAACAACTACCAAAATATGCCTATCCTTTGCACGTTATAAATAGCACGACACTTTCACCTCTTTCGCGTTTGGGCATAGAGTTTGTAGGGTATCGTGACGAAACAGCGATCGTGCGAGAACTTGACGCGCAAAAAGAGCGAGGAGTTGCTATATATGGTAGCGGCTATCTTATAAGCGACCGCCTTGCGGCTGAGCGCGAAAAGGCTGAGCGCGAAAAGGCTGAGCGCGAAAAGGCTGAGCGCGAAAAGGCTGAGCGCGAAAATGTGTTTGTGTGGAAATTAAGCGAAAGAGAGCTGGGTATTATTGCAAGCCTATCAGTTGAGCGAAACGATGACAAGCGAAAAGTGTAGGCGCATAATGTGTCCGTATTTTGGAAAGTTTAGCGGAAAGGCGGTTTGCAAATACAAACGTTTAACAACAGGTAATCACACAAAAGAATATATCAAACATTTACAACAATGTCCAAAGGAAGTATAACATATGGCAAGGGGAAAGAATTATAAAAGCGAGCAAGCTCGACTGAATGAGCAAAAACACCAGTTCGGTCAACCCGAGGCGAACAGGCGTGGTGACCCTAACGCGGCTGGTCGCATGCGAGCGTTTTATGATTGGTGCGAGAATATAGCAACCATCGCAGAGTTGAAGGCGTATGCGCAAGACGAAAGCAAGCCCGCGGCACGCAGGCGTTTCGTGCAAGCGCTAATGAAATGCGAGCGAGTGCAGGACTTTTTTGACCTGACCAATCAAACACACGGCGCACCAAAACAAACGATCGAGGTGCAAGATTTGCCAACGATTGACTGCAAGATTTTCGGCGATGAGTAAGCGTTACCTCATAGAGCAAGTAAATCCGAGATATGCACAATATCTTGCGGAGCGTAGGCGTGCAGGTTGCACGTCTTTCGCTTTTCGTGGAGGTCGGCGTTCAGGCAAGACGTTTTTCATTTCGCAGTTCTTAACCACGCGTGCGTACAATGGCGAAATAGTAAACGTAGCCAGTATGACAAACACGCAGGGACGTTTGGGTGCGTATGCGGATTTTGAGAACATAATAACCGACCATCCTACTTTGTTAGCTGCGTTCGAGTGCCTAAAAAGTCCACTCGAAATACGTAACCGCGCGAACGGTGGCAAAATTATTTTCAACTCATACCAAAATAGCGGAACGGCAAAGGGTGTCGCTTGCGATTGGTTATTTATCAATGAGGCTAACTATTTCAGCAAATTGCAGGTGTCCGACCTACGCGCAAACGTGCGCAAGGGTTGGATAATTGACTACAACCCAAACGAGCATTTTTGGGAGGGTGACTATTTCGCTGAGGATGATATATGCAAGAGTACATGGCGAGACAATCCGTTCTTGACTCCCGCGCAGATTGAGTGGTTCGACCAAATCAAAAAGGCTGCGCTCAATCCCAACGCAAGCGCAATGGATAGATGGTTGTACGAGGTGTATTATTTGGGCAACTATTCAGAAATGGCAGGCGCGATATTCACGACCGAGAACATACACACGACCGCCAAGTTACCCGACAGCCTCTATCACTTTGCTATCTTTTGCGACCCATCCGATTTGCGAGGTGCTGACCATTTCGCTTGTGTATTGGGTGCTATTGACGGCGAGCTGTTGTATATTGTGGACGCTATCAGCCCAAACGAGGGTACGGACGATATTATGGTGCAGCACCTCAAGCGGTGGTGCAAAGATTACAACGTTGAGCGTATCAACATAGAAACAAACGGCTCAATCGGTCGCAGGTTCTACGAGTATGCACAGAATAGCGGGTTGGACGTAACGCAATGGTGGAGTAAGGGCGACAAGTTCGAGCGTATCACTGCGAACTACCAAGACTTGACGCGGCGAGTGGTGTTTGCTGAAACGGAAAACGTGCAGGATTTTTTGGGGCAGATTTACACGTTTGACAAGAAATGCGCACACGATGACAATATTGACGCGGTCAATAGTTTGTGGAATTATTACGCGTGGTCGCGTTTGCTTTGATTTGAGCGCACCAAAATGCAAAGGGGTATAAATGTATTACGAACGAAAGAAAACGCGGTAAAACGTAAAAGTGCAAGAAAATTTTGCAGTTCAAAAAAAAAAGTATAACTTTGCGGCATGAAAGTAATTGACAACATACGTAGCTGGTTTGCTAAACGATATCTTGATGTCGTGACCGACCTTTCATTGACTGGTTTTGGGGGATTATCCTTTGGCGATAGATTGAACTTCGCCAACGTTATCTTCTACAACATATGCGACCTTTTGACGGATATAGCCGCAGCGGTTGAGTTCCGTTATAAGGGTGGAGACTTGCAACTCTTCGCAGGTTTCAAGACGTTTTTTGATAGTTGGGGAAAGTACGTGCTCAACGCACTTTTCAAAAACGGCTACGTGGTTATAGGGCATCGCAAGGGCGACACGTGGTTTTGGGTATTAGACCAAAGCGAATACACACTCAATACAACAAGCGCAGGTCTGCTCAAAGTATATCCCAATCGGGATGATGTGGAGGTGTATGTCATGAGTTCGCAGACGATGAGGTTAGAGGGCAAAAGTGACCGCGAAATTTTGCAGCCGTTTATGAAATACCTTGACAACGTGTTGAACGGTAGCAATACCGTGAGCGAGAGGATGGGAGCGTTGGTGGTTATGTCACCACAACAAGCGTCGGGAGTTCCTGTATCAACTATCTTGACCGAAAAGGACAAGGAACGTATCGAAAAAGAGATAGGTGGAAAGGATAGCAAGTACGGATATCTACGCAATCAAAAGTCTATGCTACTTTTGCCTAACGCTATGAACATCCAAACAATCAACCTCGCGGGGTTGGATAACCGAATGCAAGAGAAGGTGAAAACGGCAATACTTGCGATTTGTGACCGTATAAAAGTGCCAGCCAATCAAGTTGCAATCATTGACGCAAATAGTTCCAAGTCTTTCGCAAATGGGTCAGAGTTACGCGAGGGTGACTTGACCAAGTATCGCAATTTCCGCCGATTACTGAACGTTACATTCTATCAAATGGCGGTTGATTTAGGCTTGGATGTGGATTACGTGATAGAGAATGAACCGAGAGAAAAAATAACGATATGAAAAGAGAATTTCTAAACATAGGCGGTCGCGAATGTCCTGTAATTCGTAACGCTGTGAAGATTGGCAACTGGGAAGAGGTTAAGTCTATCCCAGTTTCAACTATTACCAAGCGCGACGAGGATACCTCTATGCTTGATGGTCTGATTATCAAGGGTTACGAGATGGAATGGGATAAAACGAATGAGAACTACGAACGCTATGAGAAAACGGCGTTTGACAAGTTCTTGCAAGAATACTATACCGACAAGGGGTTCAACCTTCCCGTAGATATCCAGCACTACGAGTCGCCGGAGTGGTTGGCTGGTCGTATCATTTACGCGGAGATTAACTCACGCGGCTTCTATTATGTTGCATATGTTCCACGTTCATACGTTCACTATGATATGGTGCTAAACCTCTTGCGCGAGGGCATTCTGCAAGGCTTCAGCAAAATGGGCTACGCGACCGATTGGGAATATAGATGGACGGAAAACGGCGATTTTGATTACGAACTTATACGTGAATTCAAGTTGCTAAGCGTATCGCTCGTGACAACGCCTGCGAACGGCCTACCTTTTGAGCGATTGCAAGAGACAAAACAAAACGCACTGGTATTTAAGAATACTACGATGAAAGAGATAGACGCAACGCCTGCGGACGAAATGGCGAAAATGTTTAATAACTAAATCAAACAAAAATGAACAAAAAGTTTTTGAATGGATTGAAAGAAATCCAAAACACCCTGAGCGGTAACGCACGCGAGTTCGCTGACGAGGTCGTAAAGGCGTTCGAGGCGTTGGAGGCAGACTCCGCCGAACACGATGTCACCGCGTTGAAAGATGAGATTGACAAGATTGCTGCGAAATTCGCAGAACAAGACCAAGCGGTTGCAGAGAAAATCGCGAAAGTACGCGAGAGTATCATGAGCGAGTTGCGAAAGAACACCGCAACGATTGAAGACAAGTTTACTCCACAAGTAAAACTTGCTATCGTGAACACAATGCTCACCGCTCAAAACAAGCGTGACGCTATGGCTCGTATTGATGAGATTGCGAAAGAGAACGGCATTGAGATTAAGAAGACCAAGAACGATGTGACTGGTTTGTCTTATCAAGAGGTCGTTGATTACGCTATCCAAATCAAGCAAGACGAGAGCGACGAAATCTACGACGCGTTGTACAAAACACCAGTATCAAAGATTTTCTTCGGAGAGTTGGACGACCAAGATGCTAAAGAGATTGCAAAGCAATGGACAAAAGACCCAAGCGGCGAAACCGTTAAGGATATTCAAGAACTTGCGGCTGAAGGCAAGTCTTTGACAACTGCGTATGTGTACAAGATGCAACGTATCGCGAACGAAGACCTTGACGACGCAGCGGAGGCTGGTCAAGAGGCTGCTCTTATCGCTACCATCACAGCTGAGTTGCGTAAAGCAGTAAAAGCTTTGATTGTTCGCGCTATCTTGATTGGCGACACCGTGAATGTCGTAGGCAAACGTGTTAACAAGTTTGAGACTATCGGAACAAAGACTGCTACCGACCTCTTCACTACCGTCCTCAACCCAGAAGTGTCTGGCGAAGTCACCCTTATGGACTTGGCTCGTTTGGCTGAGAGTGTGAAGACCGAGCGTAAATGGTTGTTCCTTGCTCCAAATCTTGTGCTCGCTTTGCGTGATTTCGTTTACGCTGAAGGTGGTACTCATACCCTCATCAGCGAGGAAGAGTTAGCTGCGAAGATTGGCGTTGACCGTATCTTCAAAAAAGACTACATGGCAACCGCTGTTGGAGTTCACGCTATTATTCTCGACCCTGACCAATATTGGGTTAAGGAGAAGAAAGAGGTGGACGTGGCATTCCCTCAATACGAAAAGAACGCACGTGGTTTCTTGTACGAGAAGAACGTCGGCGGTCAGATTCGCGGCTTGAAATCCACAGCCGTATTGCGTGAGGCTTAAGATGGTTTGCAAGGTTAGTGGAGCGTTCCGCTAACCTTGACAAATTATTCGTTTAACATGTAAAAAAAAAGAGATATGAACATCTATGTAAATATCAACGGAAAGACCCGTTATTTCAAAAGTCGCGAAGAGGCTAACGCAGCTTTGGGCAAAAAGCCTGTTGAGGGAAAAAAGCCTGCTAAAGGCAAAAAGTCTTCTGATGAAGAAAACAACAAACAACAAGATAACGAATAGATGACAAAACAAGAATATCAAGAGGCTGGTTTTCGTTTGAGTCTTCAAGTTGAGCAAGCGGATATTGACCGAGCAGAGCGTGAGGTGACGGCGGCGTATTGCAAACCAATCGCACCCTCTATTGACACGACCAACGCTGCATATCGTAACGCGGTGATGAACCTCTCTTTTTTGTGGCTCTTGCAGCATTCGCTCTTCGGTACTCGCGGCGGCGCAAAGGGTGTGCAAATCACAAGCGCGACAACACCTATGAGTGCTGATATATTGAGGGATTGCGCATGGGATTGTCATTTCGCTTTGCAAGTTCTCAAAGTTGAGACTGATGCTGACGAAAAAGCGGAGGTAACTGATATTTGTCGTATCTATTTTAGTACAAACTTTTTTGCAATGTAACAAAAATGGGAAATATAAGTTGTGCGGCAAAATTAGCCGCAAATATAGCGATTGATTGTGAGCATCCTATCGTAGGCGGTTACACGGGCGAGGGTATCTTGATACCTTTTTCATCGGTAACACCTAACATTGTACAGGATAGCGCCAATCCTCGCAAGATATTGAGCATCACTATTGGCGATGACGACAAGGTTGTTTTGGTTGACAATGTATCTTCGCAACCTTTCGCGGGGTCAACTACTGCGGGCAATGGTGATAGCGGTTATCCCGAGTTCGCAAAGACTATTGCGGTGAAGGTTCCGATGCGTGGTGCAAAGGTATCTCGCGACGTCATTGAACCAATCTTTGACGACCCTCAAGGCTTTTTGGGTATCTTCCCAAAACGTGACCGCGTGGCAGATGGCGGCTTTGAGGTTGTTGGTTTCTTGAACCCCTTACGAGGAGATATCGCAAGTTTGACTCGTGATGAGTCTGCGAATGGTGGCGCGTGGGGTTTGAACTTGGTCAGCACAGAGAGTTGGGCTGAGGTTTCTTTGGTAGGCGCGGACGGAACATATGCCAGCGCGTTGGAGAATTACGAACAATTAAAATCAAAAGCGTTTTAAGTATGGGATACAAGAGTTGTGCGGCGAAGATAGCCGCAAGTATTCAGCAAGATTGTAACCGACCTTTGGTTGGTGGTTACACGGGTCGTGCGGTCATAATGTCGGTGACTGACTTTGAACGTGCAGAGGTTGTTCGTAGCGCGGATAATCCACGCAAGATTATGAGTATCGTTTTGCCACCCGATGGTTCGGTTATGGCATACACGGTTGACAACGTCTTTGCTCAACCTTTCACGGGTAGCACTACTGCAGGCAATAATGACGACGGACGCAATGGTTATCTCAAGACCGTAAACGTGCGTGTTCCAATGCGAGGAGCGGATACGAGTATGAAAGTGATTGAACCGCTTGTCAAAGACCCTAACGGCTTTGTTGCTATCGTTGAGAAACGCGACAAAGTGGGTGACGGCTCGTATGAGGTTATCGGTTACCAAAACGCTTTGCGTGGCGATATTGCTGGTGTTACCCGTGACGAAAGCGCGAACGGTGGCGACTGGATCGTACCTTTGACAACCGTTGAAAAGTGGGCGGAGGTTACTTTGGTCGGTTCGGCTGACACCTACGAAAGCGCGAAAAAGGAGTTCGAGGGATTGTTCGGTTTTGAGCAACAAGAAACACGAGTTGTTCTCGTTGAGGGCAACAATCAAGTGCAACTTTCCGCAAATGGATTGGTGTATGTAGATAGCGTGCAAGGTGGAGAAAAAACGCGTCAAACTTATAGCGCGTTGAACGACACGGTAGTTACGATTGACGCTGACACTGATACGGAGATTATTATTTATGGTTCGGTTTCTAAAATTGCAGTATATCCACCATACCCTCACAATGTTTTCGCTTCTATTGACGTTTCGAAAAACACCGCGTTGAACGAGTTGAATTGCAGCGGTTGCACGGGCTTGAACTCGTTAGACTTGAGCAAGAATATTGCGTTGAACGAGTTGAATTGCAACGGTTGCACGGGTTTGAACTCGTTAGACTTGAGCAAGAATATTGCGTTGAACGAGTTGAATTGCAGCGGTTGCACGGGACTGACCTCGTTAGACCTGAGCAAGAACACCGCGCTGAACCATTTGAATTGCAACGGTTGCACGGGATTGACCTCGTTAGATGTGAGCAAGAACACCGCGCTGAACCATTTGGATTGCAACGGTTGCACGGGCTTGAACTCGTTAGACTTGAGCAAGAATATTGCGTTGAACGAGTTGTATTGCAGCGGTTGCACGGGCTTTAACTCGTTAGACTTGAGCAAGAATATTGCGTTGACCTATTTGGATTGCAACGGTTGCACGGGCTTGCTGATGTTAAATATCAAAAACACGGCAGAATTGGCAGCAGAGACAATTCTCGACCAATCAATGGCGAACCTCACGACCTTGCAAGTCGCAGGAACGAGTTCGTGGGCATACGAGCAAGTGGAGAACTGGCTGAGCGATTACGCACCAAACGACGGAAAACTCTACGCCGACGAGAACACTCCACAAGCGGTAATCACGGCGGCGGAGGCAAAGGATTGGGAGGTTATTTACCAAGCGTAATACGTCATGAAGATTAAGGTCAATAATCCCGAGAGGCTTGTAACGGCTATTTTGACAGTAATTTCAGTCGGCTTATTGGTGGGTGGTTTTTTCTGCCCACCGATGGGCACGATTGACGGGTCAGTCCTTGCGGCAGCTGGCATTTTATTCGCATTCGCAGCGTTATGGGTTGCCGCCTACACCATCAACGTGAAGGGTGGAACCGCAAGCGTAAAGACAGGTCAAACAGAGGTGTCAATATCAACGGATGATGACGAGAAATGACATAATAGCACAACTCCGAGCGTTCTTTTGCGTGTCGGAGTTGGTTTGTCCTCACACACTTGCGCGTTTTGGCGAGCAGTCGTGGCAATTCTTTGACACGTCAACCTTGCACACGTTGCTCGTTCTACGCAGAGATATACTCAATGTTCCGATGACTATCAACGCGGGCGAAAGCACGCAGCGCGGTTTGCGGTGTAACCTTTGCCCGATAGTCAAAGGACAAAAAAAGCAATACCTTTCCGCTCATATAATGGGGAAGGGGTTTGACGTCGTGAGTAGCAAGATGACAGCACAAGAGATGCGAGATACTATTGTTGCGAACGAAGACAAACTCCCCGTACCGATAAGAATAGAAAACGGCGTCAGTTGGTTACATTTTGACACTTTTGACCCGTCAAATGGTAAAGATAAGATAATATTTTTTTAATATGATTACACTTATATTGATACTTTTATCGTTAGCGATATTCGTTGCATACAACGTTTTCGCGTGTGTCAAATGGGGAGTGCCGTCAAGTTTAAGCACTACCTATTATTCGCTACCAACAGGGTGGCGTTGGATTTTTACGCTCTTCATGTGGACGATAGCGTTACTTCTTATGCCAGCATGGATAGAGGTAGCAAATAGTTTCGGCGATTGGCGTGTTCACTTGAGGTTCTTAGCTTTTTTGACGTGCGGTTTACTTTGTTTCGTTGGGGTAGCACCTAATTTTCGTGCGTTTGAAATGGAGTCTAAAGTGCATACTATATCAGCTACAGCCTCAGCGGTTACGGCTTTACTTTGGTGTTTGATATGCGGGTATCAGATTATTTACGTACCACTATCCGCCGCGGCTTTGTGTTTGGCTATCGCTTATTCAACCAAGACTCTCAAGTCGTGCAAAGTCTATTGGCTTGAGATGATGGCTTTTGTAGCAACTTATTCAACTGTTCTGATATGTGCAAGCGTTTGGTGGTAGCGATTGGCTTGGTAGCTGTTTTTTCGTGTGTTATCGGTTGCGCGAGCCAATCGTCTATCCCTCTTCATACGTCAACGAAAGACAGTATTCGTGTCAAGTACGAGGTCAAGTTTGATAGCATCTTCGTTGATAGGTGGCATACAATCAAAGAAAGCGGCGACACGATATTCGTTCACGATAGTATCTTCGTTGAGAAGTGGCGAGAGCACCACACGAGTGACACAATCATGATGCGAGATAGCATTCCCTATCCGGTTGAGGTAGTGAAAGAGGTTCGCAAGCGCAACGGGTATGACGTGTTCACCGCTCGGGGGTTTTGGGCATACACTGCAATAGTGGTATTGCTGATTTTAATCGCAATCGTTAGGTGGTATATTAAATCGCGTCTAAGGCGTTAAATTGTGCGGGTGGGTATATTACTCACCCGCTACGTTTTATGTGCTTAAAACGAAAATCTCGCAAAAAATTGGAAGAAAGAAAAAATTGTATTAACTTTGCAAAAAAAAGGAAGATATGGATCAAGTAATTGACAAATTGAGAGAGATAGCGTCAAAGTCGTATAAACAGGTGACTGATGACGATAAGACTTTTATCCGTGACCTTGCGCCACGTTATGGCGTAGAGTTGCCAAAGGATAAGCCTAATTGCAAGTCGTGTTACGTTGATGCAGCGGTTATGATTTACAAAGCAATCAAGGATGCAGAGAAAGCATCTCAAGAAAAGAGTAAGCGAGCAGAGGAAGAGAGTAAACCAGATGCTTTGCGATTGAAGAGCGGAGTTGACGTGATGTGGCGTGGTATTCGTATCAATGAGGCAAGCGCAACGCCAAGTAAGTTGAAAGAGTGGGTATCAAAAGGTTTCCCAATTCGTTTTTGCGATGGATATTGATTTAACAAAGCCGTATGCTGATTATGCCGACATCATCTCATGTATGACGGATAAGAGTCGTGAGGATTTAAGCGTTGCGGCGGAAAAGGTTCGCCCAATGTGGGACTTAAAAATAGGAGAGTTCTTTCGTATATGTGACGGCGACTTTTCTTGCGTGATGGACAAGGATAACCCGCTCCTTTGGCAAGTACTATGGGCGGAGCGATTTCCGAAATTCGTTGAGGATTTTGCGAACTTGGTTAGTCGGTTAACCCTTGAACCGACTCAAGAACAAAAAGCAGCTGCGGTAGGGTGTTTGCCGATTGAGTGGCAAGAGGGTATATTGATTTTCACGCGATCATACTTCGGGTTGCATAGTTTCGCAGCGGTTGAAGAGTTGACGCTCGGCGATTACATCCTCGCAAAAAAGCACGATTACAACACGGCATTGACCGAAAGAAATATGCACAAACAACAAATGCAAAGGTTGAAAAAATGACAATTATCGACAAAATCAAAAAGAGCGTGGAGGGCGCGACTGGTTTTCCGTTCCTCTACCACGCAGCGGGAGAAATAAACGAGCTGATTGCACGCGCGGCGGAATTGCCTTGCGCGTTCGCTTTTCTGCTGGATAGCGGAACGGTTGAAGATACGAACGGTATATATCACGAGCGCGTTACGTTCGCGGTTGTTTTTGCCGACAAAACGCAGTTCGATTTCAACGCGTTAGAGAACGAGGAAATTATTGACAAAATGAAAGCAAAGGCATTTCGTTGGTTGCACGCTTTGCGGACGTCCGATGATTTACGACTCATATCCGTTAATAGTACGCAGCGTATGTATGATGTCACCACCGACATATTGACAGGTTACGCGGTTAACGTGACACTCGAAGAGATTGAGGGGTATGGCGTTTGCAATTTTTAGCGAAATTTGCGTTTTAAGCGCATCAAAACGTAAAATGGTATAAATGTATATCTAAATAAAAATAACGCGGCAAATCGCACGAAAATGGCTGACAACATTTCAAATACTATCGCGGGCATACTCACGCAGGCGCGTGACGAGATACGTGCCAATATGCAGACGCAGAATATCAACGCGAGTGGACGAACATCCGCAGCGTTGCAAGTGCGTCAAAATGGGTCGCGTATAGAGTTGGTCAAAGAGGCTGGCGAGAACGCTCCGTTCCAAACCTTGCAATATGGTCGTGCAGGTGGCAAAGTGCCAGCAGGTTTTTACTACATCATCAAGCAATGGACACGCGACAAGGGATTGAATTTCGCCAATGAAACGGAGCGCGGCACGTTCGCGTATTTCGTATCGCGTAAGATTGCGCGTGAGGGTACGCGCCGCCACGAAACACACAACACGCAAGTATATTCTGAACCAATCAAGAAAGCGGTTGAGTCTGTTGGTCAAGAGGTTAGGCGTTACATATCGCAAAGTGTAAAGGCGACTATCAAGGCAAATTTTCGGTAAAAATATTATATTTTATAATCTTTTTGTATTGTGTTTTGTAAAGTTAAACGATTGAAAGTCAATGGTTTATATATATAATATAAAAATATAAAAAAATAATATATATGCGCACGCACACGCGCACCAGTGAGTGAAATCGCTAAAATATAAAAATATTTTATATTGATATGGAAGAGCAAGTAATTATATCAGTTGATTTAGATGCTGGGCAACTTGAGCAACAGTTGCAACGAGTGACATCTGACCTTGTTGCGTTGAAAGACCAACAAAAGGCTTTGACGCAGGAGTTCAAAGCGGGTGAGATTTCCGCACAGGAATACTCTATCAAGTCCAAGTCTTTGTCGCAAGAGATTTCCACGCTGAGTCGTCAGCAAGGCAATTTGACCAACGCAGTTAAGTTGACGAACACGACGACAAAAGAGTATGGCGATAGCCTTGACGGGATGCGTGCCAAGTTGAAGGATATGCAAAGCGCTTATGCCACCTTATCAAAGGCTCAACGTGAGAGTGCTGAGGGGCAAGAGTTCTTGAAATCAATCAAAGCTCAATCGGATGCAGTCAAGGAACTTGAGGCATCAATGGGTGATAACCGACGCAACGTTGGTAATTATGCCGACGCAATTCTTGATGCGAGTGGTAAGATGGGAGGTTTCGGAAAAGCGACCTCCGCTATCATCAATCCAATTAAAGGCGCTACAAGTGGACTCAAGGCGATGTCAGCTACACCTATCATCGCGATACTCAATATATTGATAACTATCATCGTCAAACTCGCCGATAGGTTCAAACAGAACGGCGCGGCAATGGAGTCGTTGACAAAGACGTTCGGTCTATTCAATGGCGTAGGCGTCATCGTTAGCAAAATAATTGACGGCATCGCTGACGGTGTCGTGTGGTTAGCGGATAAGTTGTACGAGTTGGCAGACCGATTTGGCTTGATTTCGGACGTTGCGAAAGAGTCTGCAAGATTGAGTCAAGAACAATTGAACATCCAAAAAGCAGAAAACGCCCTATTGACTGAGACGGCGGATAGAGAGTTGAAGCTATCCGAATTGCGTGCAAAAGTAGCCGAGAAAAACACCTACACGGCGAAACAACGTCTTGATTTCTTGAAGGAGGCACAAAAGTTAGAGAAAGAGCAAGCGGATGCTGAATATCAATTGGCGAAAAGGCGCTACGAGTTACAGGTAGCGTTGAATGCGCAGAGCGAGAGTAGTCAAGAAGATTTGCGTAAGGAGAGTGAGTTGTACGCAGCGATGGTCGGAGCTCAAACGAACTACAACAACAAGATACGAGAGTTGAACGCTCAAATGGTAGAGGCTCAGAACCAAATCAAAGCGGAGGCGAAAGCGGCTGGCGAGGCAATCGTTGAGACGACCGAAGAGGTTGCAGCGGTTGAGGTTGAGACGGAAGAACAGCGTGCGAAACGTATCCGAGAGATACGCGAAAAGTATGGACTCGTGACCGACGAGGAAAAGTACAACGAGCAACTTGATTTGCTCCGCGCACACTATGCAGAGCAGTTAGTAACGGAAGAGGAATACTTGCAAGCGGTGCAGAATTTGAAAGAAAAGTATGGTATCAAGTCGGCAACGGATGAGGAGGTTGCAACGGTTGAGGACGAGGGCATTGACCAAATCGTTAAGGATACGCTCGGCATTGACAAAGATGCTATTGAGTATTACAACGAGTTGCTGCAAAGCGGTATGGACAAAATGCAAGCGTTCGAGTTGGCGAGCAAGCGAATGGCGCAAAACAATGCTAAGAACTTTGCAACGGCTGCTGGGGCAATGGCTGGAGCGTTTAATCAGATGGCGAACATGCTCAATGAATACGGCAAATCAAACGAAAAGGCGCAGAAGGCATCCAAGGCATTCGCGTTAGCTGGTATTCTTGCGAGTCAAGCGCAATCAATAGCAGAGGGTGCTTTGGCGATTAGTTCGGGTATTGCGAGTGCGCAAAGTGTTCCGTTCCCTGCGAATATTGCAGCGATAGCGACTACGGTTGCAACTATCACGGGTCTAATTGTATCAACGGCATCATCATTCGCGCAGGCAAAGCAGTTGCTATCGGGTGCTGAGGCTGGAGCGTTTGAGCAAGGCGGTATAGTGGGCGGTACAAGTTACACAGGTGACCGATTGACGGCGAGAGTGAATAGCAAGGAGATGATATTGACACAATCGCAACAGGCAAGACTATTCGAAATAGCGAATACACCTGCAGCGGTTGGTGGTATAGATTACGAGGCGTTAGCTGGCGCGATTGCAGCACAACCAGCACCAGTCGTCGTGTATAAGGAGTTGAGAGAATTCGAGAGTAAAGTAGCAACGTATAACGAATTAGCAAGGATATGAGATGGACTAAAGAACAGGTCGGCAACACGACCTTTGAGTACAACTTTGGCGAGGGAGCATATTTGCTCACGCCTAACGTCGTGAAGATTAAGACTAACGAATTAAGCGTAGTCGAGTTAGAGAGTAGTATATTGGAAGATGTTATCGCTTATGTAAGCAACATCAATGGCAACTTGACGATTGACGTCAGCGATATTATACGAATGACCAACGCACGAGGATACTCAAGCGGGTCGTTGACTATATCCGCGGGTAACGATATTATAGACATTTCGTTCGTTATCGCAGGTGACATACCTGTTGACGAGATGATTATTCCTACAATTAACTCACCTTATTCACGTTCGCCCTTCTTTAGTCAATATCTCAAGATAGGCTCGCCGAGCGTGTGGCTTGAGTCGGCATATCTTGGTGACTTCGTGCAGTTCTACGTTGACCCATCGATTGAGCAAGATGGTATCGCCGAACCAACATTGATGTATAACATTGATGATAGCGCTGAGGTTAAGGATATAACCTTTGGCGACAACTCTGTTCTTATTCCTACCGCTGCGAAGATGTTATACATCCTTGACAAAGAGGAAGAAGAGGCATTTCCGTTGACACGTCAACCGCTCAAGTGTGATAGACGATATGCGACTGTTCAATGGCGTGGACGTTCGGGAGTTTATAAACGTCACACGTTCGAGATAGTGAGCGTTAAGGATAGTGTGTCTAAGACTACTCAATTGTATTCAAACCTTGGTTTTGACGTGAGAAAAAAAACAGAGCAATCATTCTCGTTGAGACTGCGAGACCTTAATAGTTACGACTATTGGTATTATTCCGATATCGTTACAAGTGACGACGTTAAGGTGGTCATCTCGCCGATTGAGAGTAGCCAGTCTATCGTAAACATATCTCGTCAATTGACATTGAACGACTGGTATCAGCGAATAGATAGCGGGGTCGTTACATATCGTCTTGACATGAAATTTGACACGCCACACCTCTCGGCATGGTTATATGAAGGTAGAGACTTTGTCGTTAATCAAGCCGTTGAGTTGAGCGATGAATGGATGACACATGAGATTAATTTCATATTGACGCAATCAATGTTCAACGATATGCGTGACGGAAGACCTTTTTATATCGCTATCACTGATGGCGAATGGTCTGTCTCATACGGTCAAGGTAGTAACGCTATCCAATTACTATTGGAAGGATTGACACAGGATGTCGTGGGCAAGAGGATATACATATCAACCAAATGCAGAATGTTAGGCGATGGAACGACGGATATGTCAACTATTCGTGTGTATATGCGCGAAGAGGTTGACGTGGAGTTGGGCGAAGAGTATAGCGTTAGAGTTAACACGAAGAGCGTTACTATCCAAGATAGTGGCGTTCAAGACTTGAATATCGATGTAACGTATAAGGTGTATGGCACAATTTAATATCGGCGGTCAATTCCTTGACCTACCAGCGGATTTCCATATTCAATTCCAAAAGAAGAATATACTATTCTCTTTTGGCGACATTGAGGTAGAGCGTTCAACGTCGTTCAATGTTCCTGCAACCTCAAGGAATATAAGCATATTCAATTATGCTCAAGATTTCCACGCGCGAGGCAATTTTATGCGTGAGAGTTACGAGGCTCAATACCAAGATGGATTGGTTATTCGAAACGGATATCTACACGTTACATCGTATAGTGACGGGGAATTTGAATGTATATTCATATTCGGCGAATTACTCGGGTTGAAGGATATCAAGGGATACGGTAGCATTCGTCAATTCGTTCCAGACGATATCGTTGCGAGTCTTGACGGATATAGTTATTCAGCGGATGAAGATGATATACCTGCATTCGCAAAGGTTGCTTACAACACTGGCACTACGGAGGGGCAACCATTTATGCCGTCATGGTCGTTCGGAGATGTGATGAATGTCGTACTTGAGAATGCTGGGGTCAATTTTGATTGGGACAATATTCGTCAAGAGCTACGAGATAAGAGGGTAGTCATTCCACGTGATTACAACGTTGCTCCATTGACGTCGGTCATGATGAGTCGTAGGTATCTTGGTCAACCGAGCAATAGTCAACCCTATCCAACCATCGGCGAGATGACATCAAGTAGCAACCTGTTTTCGATCGTTCGTTCGGACGACCCTATCTTCATTGTATGGGATGAAGAGGCGACCGATTTCCGCCGTGGATATGTTGACGAGTTGAGATGTGGTCAATCGCTCAATATAACCTTTCCGCCAAATACTCCGAATAATATATACCTCGGGTATGCGTCTGGTGGTAGTTGGAGATTACTTGAAGGTAACTCGTTCGGCGACATTCAAGGTCTCGCTGGTAGAACGGTCAAAATGAATAGTGGTCAACGCTTCTTCTTCATTGTGCGAGAGGATGTCGTAGTCGGTGGTGGTACACCTTACGACGGCTCATGGGTAGCACAAGGCTTTAATTATACAATCAACGTGTCGGTTGAGGGTGTCAAAGGCGATAGCGATATCGTGAGACTCGTTGACAATATTCCCGATATCACTATTATCGACATGTTGCAAGTCGCAGCAGCGCTTACGGGGTCGGTTCTTGATTTCACCGTTCTTGGTCTATCGTTCAATAGGTTGAGCGGCAACTGGTATGTGGTTCGTGAGTTGAAAAACGTAATCAAGTGGGGCAAATTGACCCGCTCTTTTGGCGAATTCGCACAAAACAACTATATTGACTTTGATAGTGCTAAGTATGTGACGAACAAGGTTAACGTCAACTATTACGTTGAGAACAGCAGTTTAGCAGAGTCTAACACGTTGCAAACTATTCCATTTAGCGAATCAAAAGCAGATGGGTCAATCCCTGTTGACTCGGATGTGAATACCATTGCTCAAGCGGGTGACTTTTGGTTGTTACGGCGGATTGAGTTACAGAAAAATCCAACGATAGCAGACCTCGTTGATTTGTCAACGAGTATAGCGGTTGAGGCAAGTATGACTCTTCTTGACTTTGAGAATATACACAGCAATACGGTATTGCACTGGGATGGAGCGCTATGGGTATGGACTGAGGCGTCGTGGAATAATAGCGTTGCAACTCTAAGTCTGTCGCGATTATCGTGATGCGGTTTTCTTGCGTTTTAAGCGCATCAAATTGCAAAAGGGTATAAATGTATTATTTTGTGTTTTCGTGCGTTTAGAACGAAAATTTGAATAAAAAAGGCGGGGAAATGACCCCGCTTT
>ERZ808026.20-NODE-20-length-25175-cov-7.239063_pt1 | contig 25175 bp, 24 predicted proteins | sample MGYA00380182_ERZ808026 | MGnify/ENA primary metagenome ERZ808026 (study PRJEB31490, sample SAMN06133376) | cow dung metagenome | isolation source: H9 | host: cow | place: China: Chengdu | collected 2015-05 ... | reverse complement strand
CCATTTATATCACTTCCTTATTTTTTATTAAATTAAATACTCTATAAATTGTAATTTCTAATTTACTTTAAACAATTATACTTTTTATATTCTTAGCATTTGCATATTTTACTAAAAAGAAAATTGTTGGAGAATTGCTCATATTTTCAAATCTAGTTATTTGTTGGCGCATTACTCCCATCTTATCGGCAATTTCTTGTTGAGTGTATCCAAGTTTTTCTCTTAAAAAGACAAATTGCATTACTATTTTTGCTCTAAGCCATCTTTCTTTTTGTTCAATTGCCATCTCTTTTAATTCTTTATTATTATAAATTTCTGCTATTTTTTCTAATTCTTCTAGTAAAGTTTCCATAATATAGTTCCCCTTTGTTCGTTTAAAGCTAATTATAGAGTAAAACTGTCTATTTGTCGTGAGAATTAGTTTTAATAAGTTTTATACCTCTACTAAAGTAATTTGTCGAATTAAATATAAAAACGCTCTATTTTTCATTCTAACAAGCCATTTTTATATAAAAAGAGCAAAAAAATAAAGCTTGCCACAAAGACAAGCTTATTATATAAACTTTATGCTTTTATTAAACGTCCGGCTTTTAATTTTGTTAAAAGTTGTGTATTTTGTTGTGCTGTTCCTGTGTAATCTTTAATATTGTTTTTAATTGCTATTTTTTTACGATTATCAAAACTAGAATTTACACCAATAGATTTTAAAGCAGCAACTATTGAAGTATATTTTTTGTTACAAGCTGGATAATATGAATGAGTTGGTTTATTTACATTATCTGTCCTTTCTGTAAATCCTAGATGGATATAACCTACTCCACTTTTTAATTTACCCCATTTACCATTTTCAGCAACTATTGTATATACTTCATCATTCTTTACAGTTGCTTTAATTGTTGAATTTGAATTTGGCTCTTGTCTTACATTCAAAAAACCATCATCACTCTTTATTTTTACAGTATAAGGTGTTACTTCCTTATCATTTGAGGCAATCACTTTCTTTTTCAATTCTAAAAATTCAATTAGACCTTCTGCAACTGCTCTTGCATAGGCTTCTTGTCCTTCATTTGAAGTTATGATTTTATGATCTATATTACTATCTATGAATCCACCTTCAACTAATACGGCTGGAATTTGATTTTGATTGATAACAGTAAAATTAGCTTTTTTAATTCCTCTTCCTTTTAATCCAGTATAACTTGGTAGATTTTTATAAATTGCATTTGCTAGTTCAGTATCTTTTGAAGTTGGGTTTTTATCAGTATATATTTCAACACCAGTTACATCATTCCAATTACCATTATAAGCGTTATGATGTATTGAAATAAAAGCGTCTACTTTTGGATTTACATACATAGTTCTTCTAGTTGTTAATCCTTCATCAATATTTCCCTCGTCATTATCAGTATTAATAATTTCTACATCATAATCTTTTAATAAGGCTACAACTTTATCTCTTACTCTATCGTTAATTTCCCACTCTTTAATACCATTTGGTGCTTGTTTCCCAGCCGTTTTTAATCCATGTCCTGCGTCTAAACCTATTTTCATTATAAACACTCTCCTTTTTTAAAATAAATACCAGAAGTTTTTTTAATTTTCTTCTGGTATTTATTAAACACCGTAAAATTTTTACGATTTAATTATTTTTCTTATAGTTAATATTTGAAACACCAAGTATTGCACCTAAAAATGTTTCAAAAGCTATTAGGATTGTTAAAACAATGTCTGTATGTGCTACATCAAAACTATTTAAAACTACTCCTAGAAATGTAATAAATGCAGGCATAAAAACTATTGCTATCCATTTTAAAACGTCATATACTTTGTTGCTCATATAAAACACCTCCTTTACTTGTGATATGCTTTTAATTCTTTAATGTCGTTTGCCATTTCGTTTACTTTTTCTTCTAGCTTAAAAGTTCTTTCAATTACTGAATTGTGTTTGTCTACCTTCTTTTCTAATTGTTCTAATCTAAATTGAGTTAATTTACTTGAAGCCACAACACCTAATGCAGAACCTATAACAGTACCAACACAACCTAAAATAGCAACTAAAACCGTACTATCCATACTTAAACTCCTTTCTTTTGCAAAATAAAAAGGACAACTTGTTTAAGTTATCCTTTAATCAACTTTCATTAATGTTATTTTGTAATGTCCTACTCTTGCTTGTGTATTGTTTGTATTTTTTATCCATACTCTTATTACATCATCTGTTAGAGCTACCCTTCTTATAGTTGGATATCCATTTGTTGTATCTTCTAAATCTGCTTCATCATAATAAACATTGTTAGAAGAAGTCATTTTTCCTATAATAACTGTATTTGCTTTTGTAAAGCCGTTTGGATAGTTTATATCTACTGTTGCAGTTCCTCCACTTGCGATAGCTGCTGTTGATCCAGTTACTACTTTTATGTTAGAACCGTCTAATTTTGTTTCCAATTCGGCAACTACATTATTTTTTAAATTTTCCACACTATCTTCTAAAGTATTTATATTGTTTTGTAAATTAGTTTTTTCAGTTTGAACATAGTCATGTACTGCTTTTGCTCCGGCTGCTTGTTCATTAGTAGAGTTTGAATTTATTGTTTCCATTATTGGTAATGAATTTGTACTCATTGTTAAAACAACTATTTCAACTATTGCTCCGGCATTTAATACTATATCAATTAGATTGATTTTCTTAGAATTAACGTCTATTGAATATTCATTCGAATTTAATCTTAAACCATTGATATATACATCAATAAAACTATTGCTTGTATAATTGTCTGGTAAATCAAAACTTGTTTGATTTGCAGTAGCAGTATGAATAATTGAATCTTCTGTGAAATGACTTGATGTTCCTAATGTTGCTAACCAGTCTTGCTCTGTTCCTATAAAACCATGTTTTAACGCTGTTGCATAAGCTGAGTCGCCTTTTTCTCCTTTAAATCCTAAAGAACCTTTTAAAGTATTACTCATTCCTATTAAACTCATTCTTCAATCTCCCCTCCTTCTGGATATACGATTAATTTCTTTGCTCCGTCTTGGTCATAACCTAATATAGTTGTAGTATCATTTAAAACAATGTCGTACCAATATGTAGTAGGTTTATCAACTAAATCAAATACTTTTGTATCTTCTTCTGTTAATATAATTTCCGGAAGTTCTGTCGGTAATACATACCCCATTTCTCTAATTGTTTTTTCAATTCTTAGTACTTCTGTTTTTGTATAACCTTTTTTCTGTTTTACGATAAAAGAAATCTTATCATCTAGTTGGAATTGATAATTTTCTTCTTGTTTAGTTTCAAAATTATAGATAGGAAAATTAAAAGCAAGTCTATAAAACTTACTTGTTACGTCTCCTCTAGTAAGATGTATTGTTTTTCTATCGTCACCTATTCCTAACATTTAAACACCTCCTAAGCTTTCATTAATACTATTTTATAATCTATAATAGCGTCTTGATCAGTAAGCATATTAGTACAACGAACGTCTATATAATCATTTGTAAGGATTATTCTTTTCGCCATTGTACCACCCATAAACCCTGTTATATCGTCTTTTTCTCCATAAGCACCAACACTTACACTTGTGCTTGTATCAAAGCAGCCTTTTATTCCAGTTACATAAGCAAGAACTATTGTATTTGTTTTGTTGTAGCCGAATGGATAAGCTATTTGCCAGCTATTTTCTTTATAATTTCCAGCTTCATGTGATAAAGTTTGAGTTCCAGTAATGACTACTTTATCTTTTGTAAAATTGATTACTTCTCCGGCTGGTAATGCGTCAACAACAATATTCGGTGTTATTGTTATAATTTCATCATTTAACATATAATACATATCTGACACGATTTTTATTGTTGGAGTATCATATCTACCATTTATACGTCTCCAAACGCTTAATTTTCTATTGCTTTCTACAACTGCGTATACTTCAATATCTTTATTAATGCTTTTCTGTTCAAATACTTCTCTAAATTCTCTAATAACAATATTATCTGGAAAATCATCTTTTCTAACATCTAAAAAATAACGCTTATAATATCCTCCACTTTGAACATCAGCTAAATCAAACATAATGTAATGGTCTTTAAAAGCATATGGAAAATCTAAATCAAATAATTTCAAATATTTTCCGTCATCATGCAGTGTAGTTTCTAGCAACATTGTTCCTTTAAATATCAAATTTTCTGTTTCTTCTTCTGTATAAACCTTATGTTTACATTTGTTTTTGCAAAAACCAAATACGCTCATTTTTTATTCCTCCTTTATTCAATACTTTCATAAACAACAATACCCTCATATTGTTTGTTGGCACTATCTCCATAGTGAGCTGGAGAACCCCAGTGTGTTTGAATACTACCGTCTTCACACAATCCACATCTTGCAACAGAACCTTCAGCACCATTTCCACCAATCAAATAAAATATTTTATAACTTACTGGTTTAGGTAATCCAAATATGAACTTCACAAAATTATCCAACAATTTTACAAATGCCATTGAATGAATGTTTAAAATAACCATTTTCCCTATTTTAAGACAAGAATAACTTAAGTCGCTTGAATATACATGGTTAGTATCAATTGTAAAATTTATTGACTGTATTTCTGGCATAGGTCCAGTATCGCCTTTGTCGCCCTTTTCACCTTGTATCCCTTGTATTCCTTGTGGTCCTTGTTCTCCTTGAATACCTTGTTCCCCTTGTGGTCCAATTGGTCCTTGAGGACCGGTTTCACCTTTTTCGCCTTGTATTCCTTGAGGACCTTGAGGACCTACTTCGCCTTGTATACCTTGCTCGCCTTGTGGTCCTTGTTCTCCAGTATCTCCCTTTGGAATCGTAAAGTTAAAAGTTGTTGTTTTTCCATTTGTAATAGCTGATACACTTGCGTTTGTACCTTCTTTGCCAGTTGTTGTTGTTCCTACTTTTATTTCTGGAATTACATCATATACAGCCTTTGCACTTGGATATTGTTCATCTGTATTCGTACTATCTATACTTGTTACTTTATTGCCTAATATTTCCGAAGTGTTTTTTAATTCCTCTGCTGCCCATTGTACTCGTAATTCTTCACCCTTTACATAGTTATAAACTAAGTTGTTATCTGATATATAGTAAGCTCTTATATTCGCATTGTCTGCCCATTCTTCTAATGAATTAAATCCACTAGGAATATCGCCTATATATTCTGTACAAGATTTATTGTTACACTCTAACATTCCACCAAATATAACTTCTTCTATGTATCCGTTATCATCTAAGATATATCGCATATTTTACCTCCTTCCTAAAATGGGTTTTTATATCCTTTTGCCTTCCACCTAAACATTGTGGCTGCTGTATTTGTTCTTGTTGTATATATAACCATACTTTGTTTAGCTGCTGCCGTTGTTGAACCAGCTCCAATAGACCAAGTAACAATGTTTGGATAAGCAACTTGTGGAATTGCTAAAACATCTGGTGCATTATCATAAGCGATAGGAAAGTTTACTGTTGCACTCGTTACTGTATTAGCTGCCGTTGGTGTTATGCTTACCCTTCCCCATTGTTCCAATATTCCATTTGCATACCATATATAACCTTCATAATCACTTACACTTGAACTTATAATGTCGCTTGCATACCATTCGCTCCACGATCCATCTAAATAATATCTACTCATTATAGGCTTTTTTTGATTATATCCATGAGCTATTTGTACTCTATTAGAAGAAGCTGACTTGCTGCCATAAAATATTGTTTGTACATACCATAAAGAACTATCCGGAGTATTAGTGCTTGAAAGCACTAATTCCTCCGTTGTTGTGTTTACATTTGTTGAGCCTCCAGACTCATAATAAGCAACATTATTCCATCTTGAAACTTTACTACTTGTTATTCCATCTAATACTGTTTTATTGCTGTGAGTGTGTCTTGCTGCTGTGTTTGATTCTATGGCTTGTTTATCTTCATCTGATATAGAAGCTTCTATTTTTAAATTAACATTTTTATCTATTATTTCTTGTTGTATGCCATTTACTGAAATACTTTCGATTATGTTTTCTTCTGCATTTTCTGTTATAGTTTCTACTCTGTTTTTATGTTCGTCTGTAAAATCATTACTAGATAAGCCCATACCTTCTATTACATTTACTTTATTATTTAATGCTTCTGTAATTATCTTATTTTGTACTGGGTTAGTAGATGTAATAGATAGAGCACTATCGACTTTTATTAAGCTTTTTAATATTTCTACTTCGTCCATTGTTAATTCAATGTTGTCAAATTTATATCTTCGTCTTAATTCCTCCGATGTTCTTGTTCCGTTTCTGTCTTGTCTTTTAAGTTCTTTCAACTATTACACCTCCTAATCCCAACTTATTGAGCCATCTAAATTTACTTTCATGTCTAAATCTATAAGCATTTTTACTTTTTCTTCATAAGATATATTTAAACTATCTACATAACTAACAATTTCATTGTTGTATTCTCTGAAAGTGCTATATTCTTTTCTTATCAACATTGCTTTTTGAGGTATAGTTAAATTTAATGAATTTACATAACTAATTACTTTGTCTTTTCTGCTGCCACTTATTGTCTTTCCGTCCTCGTCTTTATCTGCCACAAATTCTTGTGAAGCGTAGTCTAAATAAGTATCAAATGAAATGTTAGACTTAATAACCATATCTAAAGTTTCGTCACTAGAATAATTTTTGCCGTAAACATAAGCTTTTTGTTCATCTGTTAAGTTTGTATTTTTTACTGCTATTGCTATTTCTGCTTTTTTGTTTTCTGTACTAGATTCTTTTATAGAGCTTATTTTAGATTTTAAATCAAAGTATGTTGTCTTATCGTTTATATCCATATTTAAGTCGTTTAGTTCTGTTAGTTCATCATCATCAACTTTAGTCCAAGTATCCTTTTTCAAGTAATATTCTTTATCTCCAATAGTTGCATAATTACTTGTTTTTTCAACTGTTTCGTAGTTGTTTAACGCATTTTCTGCCATTTCGTTTATTTGTTTTTGTATGTTTCTTACTTGCTCGTATTTCTCGCTGTCTGGTAAATCGCTATTTTGTATCTCTCGTTTTTCTTTATAAAGTAGATTCATTTCAGTTTTTACACCGTTTAAATACTTATTCTTCAATATGTCTTCATCTGTTGCTGTTACACTGTTTGCTTGTGATGTTAATTCTTCACTCTTTGAATATAAGTCAGATACATTTTGATTTTTCATTACACTATCTACTGTAAATTTGCTTGTTAATGGAGCTAGTATTTTACTTCCCATATCGTCTGTTCCGGTTTCAGCTTCTTGTGTCATCATTGGTAAAACTACATCTCCAACACCACCAGAGTATTGATCCAATACATAATTTATTTTGTATGGGCTTATTCCTAAGTTTTGACCTAAGAAAATACTTAGTTTATCTGTTGTTTCGTCGTATTGTTCTGTTACTGGTTCGTCTTGTAATCTTGTTGGAACTAAATCGCCACCATACCAAGTTGTGTTGCTAGCTGCTTGAATAATAGGAGATAATACATTGTCTTGTATTGGGTTGTTTGGAGCTATATTATTCCCTACTATTTCAAGGAATTGTCTTAAGTCGGCTTCACCATCACCAGTAGCAAGGTGTTTCATTTGATTTAGACCTTCTTGTACTACTGTTATCATTCTTCCTTTTGGTATTCTTATAAAGTTGCCATCTCCATATTTACCAACAATATAGTAACTTTGTTTTGCATAGTCTGATAGTTCTTCGTATTCCTCGTCGTCGTCCCATAGCAAGTTATTTAATATCATTGCAGGTATTCCGGCTAGTGCAAACTTAGCAGCTAAGTTTGCATATCCTTTTAAACCATTTGCGTGTGCTTCCCTTACATTTCTTACTTGTTGCATAGCACCTTGTATTGAAGCATTTAAGAAAGTAGCACCATTTCTATTAATCCATTTTGTTAAATCTCCACCAGCTTTGAAGTTTGTTGTTACTCTAGCTGCGTCTAACATTGATACTTCTATACTTCTTCCGGCTTCTCTACTTGCGATATATTCTGCAAGTCTTGGTGCTCTTTCGATTATGCCATTTAATTGACTTATTTGTTTTAAAGGTGGTAAATCTAATATTTTATATATTCCTTTTCTTTCGGTGTCGAATGAATTTTCTTGTGTATCAAAGTAAGAAAGTTGTTCTCCTCCATTTGCCAAAAATTCTTTATTCCACATTCCATTGCCAATTATTTGTGCATAAGCTTCTGGAATTTTTGCATAAGTTTTAGCTGCGTGTTGTGAGTTCATAAGTATATCTTGTGCGTCTTTTATTCCGTTCGTAAGCATAAAAGTAATATTATATTCTGTTAATAAAGCTCTGTGAAAGCTGCTTATTTTACCGGGTACACCCCAGAATAAGTTGTCTTGTAATTTTTCACTAACTGGTTTTAATGATTCGTATATATCTTTTGTTATTTCGTAAGTTACTTTTTCTCCATTTTCAAACACTGTAAATGTAGGATTTTGACCGTTTTTACCTTCTTGTAATAATCCTTCTTCTTGGTCCACATTATCTAATATTTCTTCCACATTTGTTTCTTGGTTGTCTATTGTGCTATTAAGAGTATTTTTTAATTCAATACCAAAATTATTTTTATCTATTGCTTTATAAGTTTGTAATGTTCTTGTTGCCATTGTTTTAAATAATGGTCTTATGTCTTGATTTCCACCTTTTGCCCTCTTAATAGGAGTATTAACAGTAGTTCTGTTTGTATCTAAAGGAACATTTATTGCATTTCCTTGTACATCTGCTCTACCAATAGGCACATAATGTGGATACATTTCAGCGAATAAGTCTGCTGTTTCTTGTGAAATAACATTATTTTCAACCAATAAATCTCTTAAAGCATTATTGTATCTATATACTTTATTAGCCCATTCTGTAAATTCTGGGTTTTCCATTTCAAGTTCTTGAACTTTTTGTTTAGACATTTCAGCACTAACACTATCTCCAAAAACAGGTTTATTCTTTATTTTAGTTAAGTTTTTAATATCTTTTTCTAATTGCTTTTGCAGTTTTTTTACTTCTTGTGCTGGTTTCCCTTCAACATCTTTAAGGAAGCTTTGTTGTAATGTTTTAATTTTTTCTTGTGCTTTACTCTCTAAACTCATACGATCAGTATTAAGTTGATGATATATATAATCATTAAATATTTTTTCTTTACCAGAATTAACAACTTCTGCTTGTATAGAATCTAAACTATCTGCTATTTGTGTTTCTGTATTATTTAATGCGTCTATTTTTCTAATTCCATGTATCATTGCATTTTGTGCTTTTGCTGCTGAAGATAATGTAGTGTTGTATTTACTCATAAGTTCTCTATTTTTTGTTTGAAGAGATAACTTTTCAATTGGTGCTGCTTTATCAATGAAACTCATTACAAATGTTGCCCACATTCTTCGCTCTTTGTTTTTAGGTGTTGCATCTTCTGCCATTGTTTGTGCAATTTTTTCTTCTAGTTGTGCCCTTTCGCTTGTATCTGAAAGCTCTGTATTTGCTTTTTTAGCTGTTTCTTTTGTTGGTGTTATACTTTCATTAACCTTTAATGTTTTAGGCTCTATTGGTGCTTCTATTGCCTCGTTCATTGTTAATTTTGGTTGCTCTACTGGCGAAATTGTTTGTTGTTTGTATTGTTTATATTGTTCTTTTTGTTCTTTAATTAGCTCATCAATATTTGTAACTGGTGTTACTTGTTCTTTAGTAAAATAACCTTTTGTACCATCTTCAAACATTACACCGATTTTTCCGAAGGATTGACCTATAATTTCGCCTTGCTTATTGTCTACTAATACTTGTTTTCCAACATAATTAGTCTTTAATTGTTTTATTTTATTAGCAAGTTCGACTTCTGTTAGTCCACCTTCTAACGGAATTAACAAATCTCCTTGTGTTATATTTCTAATTTCTGATGAAACTTGCATAGCTCTATTTTTTATTGTTTTATCTGAATATGTGTCTTTGTTTTTGTTGGCCCATTCTTTTTGCTCGTTTCTTAATTCTTGTATTTTAGTTTGTTGCTCGTTTGTTAATTCAAAAGGATTTATGTTGTTTGAAACTACTGGCGATAATTCGTTTGTTGCCTCTGGTGTAATATAATCGTCATTTATTACACTAGCTGACTGACTATAATACTCTGTTATTTGTTTTTCATTTAAGAAATTTATATAGTCTTGGCTTGGAGGAATAACAGTACCATCTGTTGTCTTGTATCCTTTTAGTAATCTATCATTTATCAGAAATTCAAGTTTTTTAGATACTGCGTTGTTTTCTGAGCCTTTATCTTTTATTAAATTGTTTAGTCCTTTTTCTATTTGTTTGTAACTGTAATTATATTGGTCTTTAAACTCTGCTATATCATCTGCTAATACTCTTTGTTGTCCGGTCCAATGGTCTACATAACCGTCTTCGCCTATTACCGGAAATCTTTTACCTTCTTGTCTCTCTGCTAAATCATTTAGCATTATTTGAGCTTCTTCCCTAAAGTACGGTCTTACTTCTGGGTTGTCGTATTGATAAGCATTTACTTTTCTTTGTTTTCCTATGTTTTCTATATCTCTGCTATTGAATGGATCAATTGGCTCTGCGTTTTGTTCAACTTCTTCTGGTGTTGTGTTGTGTTCCTCGTAATACTCTTGTTGTCTCTTTAAATATTCATATTGTTTTAAGTCCTCTTTACCAAGAGATTCTATTCCATTTTCATTTATAAAGTTTTCGTATTCCTCTAACATTTCAGTATGTTCAGTAGATAATCCACTGTCTAAAGGAGCTTCTTCATGTACTAAACTTTCTTGATTTGCTTGTCTTTCTTGTTCTACAACTTCTGGATTTGCTGGCTTTGTGTTTATTTCTGCTATTTGTTTTTGTAAATCTTCAATTTTAGTTGTTAATGTTTCAATTGCTTTTTCTACTGGTTTTAGCACTTCTTCTACTTTTGCTTCTGTTGTTGCTTCTGTTTGTGTAGGGTTTGAAAGATTTTCTTCAATTGCATTTATACCGATACTTGTTTCATTACCTTTACTGTCTTTTAATCTAGCTCTTGTTACTCCATCATCTGTTGTAAATATTTTTGTTATTTCATATTCTGACTTATTGAAAGTTCTTATTTTATCTCCTACACTCATTTGTAAGCCTTTTTTATTTGTTACAACTTCTTTTGGTGTAGTTTCTACTTGTTCGCCTATTGGATTGCCAGTTTTCCAGTCAATGCCTCGTTTTTCTAGTAATCTTCTTGCTGCTTGAACATCTGACCTTTCATCATGTTGGCTTTGTGCTGTTTGTAATGCTTTTTCAATTGTTGTTGGTTGTCTGATTTCTCCACTTTCTAATTTGGCTTGATATTCTTTTCTTAATTCTGCTCTTTTTGCGTCGTATTCTTGTGCATTTTCTGCTACTCTTTTTACATCTCTTTTTCTTACATTGTCTGAAACTCTATGACTTGACTTATGTAGTCCGGGTTCTGAATATCCCATAAAAGGATAACCCTTTGAGCTTAAATATTCTTCTTCTGTCATTACTTGTGGTGTATTTTCTTGTACATTTTCGTTAGCTTGTGTTGTAACCTCTGGTGTAATCTCATCTTGTACACTTGCAGCTTGTACTAATGGTTGTTCTTCTATTACTTGTGGTTGCTCGTTTTCCACAATGTTTTCCACATTTTCAACAACTGGTGCTTCTGTGATTTGTTGAGCATTTATATTTTCAACTGTGCTTTCTACTGGTGATATTTCTTCTACTGTGTTTTCAATTGGTGTTTCAACTGTATTTTCTACTGGTGAAATATCTTGTGTTGTTTCGTCTATTGGTGCTTCTACATTTTCTTGTATGTTTTGAGTATTATTTCTAAAGTTATACAAATCATTTAATCTTTGTTCTAACTTTGTTCTTATTTGTTGTTGTTTTTTACTGTCTGTTGTTTTTGCTAGTTTTTCTCGTAGGTTTTTAATATCTTCTGTTGCTGCGTCTATATCTTGTTGTCTTGCTGATTCATTGATCGCTTCTGTCCAAGTGTTAGAATCTGCTTTGTTGTCTATTGTAGAAGATATATTCGCTCCAACACCTAGTATTCCAGCAGCAATAGCAGCTATTATCACTTGTTCTCCTACTTCGTCCCAGTTCCAGTCTTCGCTAAATTCAGCTCCTTTTCCGTTTGAAACTGTATCAATAGCTCTATCTAATAATTGTCCACCACCATAAGATAACAGTTCCTCAAATGCTTCTCCACCAGCTTGTATTCCAGTTCTAGCTAGTGTTTTTGCCATTCCAGAAGTAAGTTTACTTGATACTTTATTTGCTACTGCTTTATCTAGTCCACTTGTTCCAAATATACCGAATAATTTTTCTGTTGCTGTTTCAATAGTTCCAGTTCCAATAGCTTTAGTCCAAGCTTGTGCGTCTGTTACATCTTCTTTTTGGTATGCTTCGCCTAATGCGTTACCAGTAGCACTTGTAAACATTGTTCCGGTTTGTACTATACTTCCTATTTTAGCTGCTTTATCTGCTGTTGCTCCAAGTTTTCCAGCTAGTCCAGCTGCTCCACTACCACCAGCCCATATTGTGCCTATATATCCTAATGCTTCTGATACTTTATCTCCACTATCTCCAATTACTGAATGGTCGTCTATTGTGTCTTGCCATTTTCCTATTTTTGAACTTACCGGACCTTCTTTTGTTGCTATGTTATTTCTTACATAATCTGCGTAATCGTCTTGTCCTGTCCAGTCTGCAACTTGTGCAACTCCACCAGCTCCAAGTTTTGCGATACCTTCTCCGGTTTGTGCAACTCCTTTAAGTGCTCCAAGTCCTACATCTCCAACTGTTCCAACGGCTGTTTTTCCAGTGTCTAATACTGTTTCGCCTAAAAACAAAGGTATGTCATGCCAGTCAAAACCATCTTTGAAACGATCCAAGTTATCTTTAAATGCGTCTGGCATTTGTAATAGTTGTGTGTACCACGCTGGCTTTGCTGTTGGTGCGTTTTCTAATGCTTTTGAAGCTTTGGCATTGCCTTCTATTATTTGCATTGCATTTTCAAGCTTTTTCTTCTTTTTCTGTTGTTTGATTAATTTGTTCATATATTGTTTTTCGTATTCTTTTGAATCAACTTCCCCAGACAACATACTATTTAATTCATCTCTTATTCCCATTTAACACACCACCTTTAATAACCAGCTAATGTTAATACTTCGTTTGCTTCTTCTTCTGTTAATACTTTTTGCTTAACAGCACTTGTTAAACCGATTAATAGTTCTTCCTTTGGTGTAGCTCTATTTTTAGATTTTTCAATTTGTTTCATTTTGTTATACCACTCTTTTGCGTTTGAGCTTGATCCGTTAGTTAATTTTGCACTACTTGAACCACCACTAGATTTCTTAGAACTTGAGCTTTTACTTGAGCTTGAACTTTTATTTGCATTTGATACACTTAATGCGTATTGTTTCTCCCAGTTAGCTTGTTCTTGTGCTGCTTGTTGTTTTTGGAAGGCTAAACTTTCGTTATATTGTCTCATTTGCTCTGCTAATGTGTTCTCTGTATTGATTTGTGATAATACATCTTGGTATCTTGCATAATATCTATCTTTTTGTTGATTTACTGCGTCTAATTTTTGTAATACTAATGTATTTTTATATTGGAAACCTTGTAAGCTTAGCTCTAACTGCTTTTGTAATGTTTCATAAGCTATTTGTGCTAAGGCTGCATTGTTTGCAAGTTGTGCTTCTCTTATTCCATTATCATAATTTAATATTGCTTTATTATAGCTTTCTCTTGCTGTTGCATATCTATTTTGATATGTGTTAAATGCGTTTGTTCTTGTACTCTCACTATATCCAGTTACATTTAAGCCTTGACTTGCTAATTTTTCGGCATTTGCTCCATATTGATTAGTTGCTTTTTGGTAGTCTGTATAAGCTCCTTTTTGTTCCCTTGTATAGTCCTTTTCAGCTTGTGCTTTTTGTTGTTCTATTTTATCTACTGTAAAGTCTGTTTGTGCTTGTTGTAATTCGTTTTGTTTAGCTTCCCAATCTTTACTTGCGTCTATTTGTTGTTGATAATAGTTATCTGTTTGATTAATCATTTTATCGTATGTGCCTTGTGTTTCCCTTACGGCTGTTGCTTCTTGGTTCTTTACTTCTGTAAATCTTTTATCATCATAATTGACTGCCACCTATCAATCACTCCTTTCATTAACGTTTCACATAAGAGCCTACATAAGCTTCTAATGTGCTTGAAAACAGTCCAAATGGTCTATTAGAGCTAAATTTAAGTTGTAAGCTTTTCCACTTCTTCTTTTTAATTCTTGCTGCTATATAACCTTTTGTATTCTCGTATGTTTTTATGGTTTCAAAATTGTTATTATCTGTTTTTACTGCAACTGTTACTGATTCGCCCTCTATATCAGCTACACAACCTTTTTTATTTGTTGTTTTTTGATATTGAGGATAGCCGAACTCATCATCTAAAGTTGTCCAGTATGCTTCTATGTTTGTGTCTGTTTTTGTAAGTGTATATATTTTGTTTTCACTACATAAATAAAGCACTTCGTCTTTTATACGAGTGCTTGAAATGTTTATATCTAGTTCCCAATAAAACCATTCGTATTCATTACTTGTATTGTTTGTCATCATTGCTCTTGAATCTGCTAAATATATATGATTATCTACAATAACTAATAAATACCCTTCCCATTCTTCTAAGATTAGATTTTTATAGTTTCTTTCGTTTAATAATCTACTATCTATCAATGTACTTCTGTGTGCTGCTGCTTGTTCTGTTGTTATATCTCCAGAAATACCCTCCATACCTCTTTCACTAAAGAAAACTATATCGTCATTAAAGTTGATTCCAGTTGCTACACAGCCTATTGAAATACTTGAATGTGTACTTGGATATACTTTACCGTAATCATCATCTATTGTTGGGTTATGATAGAATATAGTTGTATTGCTTTGGCTTGGTTCTTTAAATACCCATAAAGCATTATTACCACTTACAAGAGCTTTTATTTTTGAATCGTCCATACCTTCTTGGTAGTAATCTAAATCACTGCAATAAGTTGGATCTTCTAAAGAACAATGCCATAACATATTTGGATAGTCTGGATTGCCACTAAAGAACACTCTATTATCAAATACTTCAACCAATGTACATTTATCTATTCTTTCTCTATATCCTGCTATTTCTTTCTTGAATTGAATAATTACATTATCTTGGCCCACTGTGTTTGGTACTATTGGTGCTTTGTCAAATGTTACTGTTCCTTTACTAGCATTTGCAGTAAATCCACCTATAACTTCTGAACCGTTTACCCATACTCTTACTCTATAATCTGAATCAAAGCTCTCTACATCTGTTATATATTCTGTGCTTATACCGTCAGCAACAAAACTATTTTTTCTTATTCCAGTAAGTAGGTTTACATCTTCATATATTGAGCCTCCACCGTTTGGGCTTCTACTCATTGTTGTTGTTGGTATATATCCTTCTACATATTGAGCCTCGTTGCCGTTATAAACAATATAGCTTGTTCCGTCTTTTATATATAATAGATTTTTATATATAAATGCTTGGCTCTTATGTTTTGCCATAAATGTATCTGTCATAGAAGACATATTTCCAGTATTGCTAACTAAATTAATTATATTTCCGTTATCGTATAATTTATCTCCACTATGTACTATCATGTGTACTTCTTTATTGTAAGTATAAAAAAATAGACCAAATATAGTGTCTGTAAATTCCTTTACGAGTTCTATATCTGGTCTACTTTCTACACACCTACCTTTACTATTTTTATAATTCTTCCACATATTCTTTGCGTCTGGAGAACGTACAAAGTTTACTTCATCTTTTCTATTAGAGAAGTCTACACCTCTAAAATTGACATAGTTTCTTGTTATTAAGCTTCCACTAACCACGTTCTACACCTCCTTATATGCCAATGCTTCCGTCAATATAAACTGAACCTAAAGAATATCTTGGATCAAGTTCGTTTTTCATTTCTCTATATCTTTCAGCATATATTTGACCGTAATTTGAAGAAACATCACTTTTTAATAAGTCGGCTGCTATTCCATAAGGCATTATTTCTAATACATCTGTTGACAATTCAAATTCAAAGTCGTCCTCTGTATCGTTATTAATTTGAGTAGGATATTTATAATAAAATACTTCTACCGTTCCACTCTCATTAAACTTTATTCTCTGACCGATTATATCGACGTTTAAGCCTCTTACAATGTTAAGTTGATATAAGTCATTAGCTACACTGTTAAAATCAATCACAGTGCCTTCTGTGCCTTCTACCGTTGTGTATTCTTCTATCTTCTTCATTCTTGATAGCTCGTTTTGAATTTGATTAATAACGCTATTCATTTTTGTTGATAAATCTTCATCTTCTGTTAGGTTTTCTGCGTCCTCTGAGTATTCTTCAATAAGTGAATATGTTTTTAATTTCATTTCCTCTAGTGTCATTTACGCACCTCCTATTATTCTTCGTTATATATTGCTTTTATATCCTTAATTTCTTCTTCTAGTTCTTCTAAAGTACACATTTGATATTGTGGTACTATAAAGCCTTCTTGTTCGTTCCAGATAAGTATTGTTCCTTCTGGTACTGTTACTTTCATAGTAGATTCCTCTTCAATTTTAAAGCCGTTAAATTCATTTTCTTTTTTGATTTTTGTTGTTAATACTAAATCTTTAAACTCTTGTGTTACTGTTCCGTCTTCTGTTTTCTCTGTAAATACTGTATCTTTATTTACTTTCTTTCCGTAAATTTGTTTTAAGTTAGGTCGTACTGTATAATATTCGATTTTCTCCATATCAATTATCCTTTCTTGCGTGTTTTGGGGAGTTGCACCCTATTTCTCTACGAACACGATATAAAAAGGGAAGCTAAAAGCCTCCCTATCAACTAGATATTTGTTTTTAATACAACGATTTCGTTTGGTCTTGTTACTAAAGCACCGAATACATATAAACCTTTTAAAGCGTCTTCAAATGCGTCTTGTGGTCTGTATGCTTCTACTTTGTCGATTTGTTCAGCAAATGCGATAGCGTGTTCAGTTCTTAATTGGTTGTAAACTGATGTTTCGTCTTTTGCTAATAAGTTTTCGATAGTAACATTAGCGTTTCCATATCTTCCTACGATACCTTTTTTAGCCATTTCAACGTTGTTTGTTAATAACTCTGTTAAAGATGGTCTTAATACTTTATGGAAGCTTGGAGCGATTTCTAACCAGTATGATTCAGAAACTTTACAGTTGTTTCCGTATAATACTGCAAATGCGTCTTCTACTTTATCAACTGCGTTTGTTTTTGTAACTGCTCCACCATCAACTGCTGTGATAGTTCCACCGTCTACACCAGCTTTAACTAAAGAAGCAACATATTTATCTCCTTCTTCTGCTAATGCTAAAGAACCTTCTTGTGCTGTTGCTTCCATAGCTCCTGCAACTGATTGAGCTTTGTGAATATCATCTAAAGCAATATTGAAATAGAAGAATTGGTCCAATTTTAAAGTCATATCTGTTGCAGATACATATTCTTTTTCAATTGGTGTTCCTGGTACATATTTTTTAACAGTTGGTCTAACTGCGTTTAAAATTTTAACTTCTTTTGCATTTGCTGTATCCTTTGAATATTTGAAATCACAGTGATTTCTTAAACTTGTTATTGTTGGTAATGCTTTTTCATAAGCTTTGTGCCAAATTGTTTGTTGTGCTACTGCTATTGACATAATAAATCATTCCTCTCTTTTAATTAATTTTGACCTGTCATTGATTTACGAACTGCTTCCCACAAAACTGGATCGTTTAAATCATCTAAGGTCATTCTTGAAATTTCTTCTGGGCTGTAATAATCTTTTACCTCTTTTTTAGGTACTGTTTTCATACTTCCCATTGGTTCAACTTTTGGTTTTGGTTTGAACTTCATAAACATTTCGTATTTATCTTTTTCGGATAAACTAGGGTTTAATTTACTAGCAAAGTCTTGATACTCGCTATCGTTTAAAGCCTCTGGTTTAACTCCTATTTGAGCAAGTTCTTTAATAGATTCTTGCTTCATTCTTTCTTTTGCTAAAGCTTGAAATACTAACTTTTCTCTAGTAGACATATTATCTACACCTTTTTCAGCTAGTCTATCAACTTCTTCGACAATTTCCTCATATCCAGATTCGATAATCTCGTTAGCTTCTGCATTAGCAAGTACTCCTAAATCTCTTTCAGAATATCTAGGTTGGTCCGGTATGTTAATACCTTTTGACTTGTAGAAATCAGCTAACTTGTTTGTTGCCTCTTCTATGTTTGTCGTTCCTAAACCTGCATTTAAAACAGTTTCAGTACGACTATATTTATCCATATACTCTCTTTGTAATTTAGATTTTGCTCGCTCTAATTTTCTTGGTAGTAATTCATCTACCTTTGCATTAACTAATCTATCAATATCTGCTTGAGTATAAAGTTTTTCTTCAACTTGTTCAGTTTCAGTGGTAACTTTTGCACCGTCAACAAGTGTTTCTGTTGCTTGTTCTTCAACATTTTCAGTAGTTTCTACTACAACATTTTCGTTATCTTCTAACATAAAATACCTCCTATTTTTAAGTCTTTGCTTGACTATATCCATATCTTTTATACTCTTAAATGCTTGGAGTTACATTACTTAAAAAACCCACCAAAAGCCTTGTTCTATTGCTAGAATAGTAATGTTCGCTTTTCCCACTAGGAAACTATGCAGTCGAGTAGATAACCTCACTACACTATTTCGCAAAGCACCCAATTTCTATATAAAAAGCACATTACAGTATTAGAAATTCATCTAACTTGTAATATGCTAATTAACAATCTTTTTCTTTTAGTATTTCTTGTGCATACTCTACTTTCCATTTTCTATCTTGTTTATCCCAGTGTTTCTCTAAAATTCTGTCAGCTAAACCACAATATAAGTCGTGTTCTTTTATGCAACCGTTCTTTTGTGTTAGCCTTTTTCTCTTGTTCTAATTGTTTTAGAGCCTTTTTATAGTTCGCCATACTATCCCTCCTCTGCCACTTCTTCTCTTTCCTCTGCTGTTGCTTCTCTTTCTTGTGCCATTCCTTCTCTTTCTGCTGCTACTTGTGCTTGCATTTGTGCATTTGATATTTGCTCTGCTTGTGCGTCTGGATCAATATTCAAAAATTGATTTGCTTGTTGTTGCATTAATTGAGCTTGTGCGTTTATCATTGCTATTTTTCTTTGTTCTTCTTCCATTAAGTCTATTGCTTCTTCTAGTTTAGCTTTAGGCATTACTGAATCATCATCAAGTAATTTTACATATACTTTTAATTCGCCTAATCTTTCTATACTAAAATATCCAGCTTTTAATAAGTTCTCTAAACTTACTTCTTGTGCGTATTTATCAAATGCACCTTTTGGAGTTACATCAACTTTTACTGTCGCTTGTAACTCTTGTAATACTGTTTGTGGAACTTGTACAAGTTGTGTTACTTCTTCTCCAGTTTGTGTATCTGTTACTGTTTCTTCTAGTGTTAAGCCTTCTTCTGAATAAACAATGAACATATCAAGCCATATTCTTACTAAGTCCTCTATAAATGCTTTTAATGAGCTTAATTGTTCTACTAATGGTTGTTGTGCTGCTTGTTGTACTGCTAGGATAGCTTTACCACTTGCACTCTCTGGATTTACTTCACCAGTTGCAATGTCTCCGGCTCCGGCTAGTTCTCTTGTTGTTTGGATCAATTCATTTTGTAATTTTTCAACATCTGCACTCATTTGACTTGGTGGAATTGTACCAACGATTTTATTTACATCTTCAATACTCATACCACCTTTAGTTTTAAGCGTTCCTCCCACTTCATCTATTGCACTTGGATTCATAATCTTATCAGTATTAACAACTTTTTGAGGGTATGCAGTTCTTTTAACTGTGATTAACCTACGCATAATTGTTTTATTTACTTCTATTTGGTTTGCTATATGATATTTAACCTCGCCTTCGCCTCTTGCTGAGCCTTCTTGTTCTTCCCATATCATATGTGCTACTGGATAAAGTGAAAGCCCTGTATCTGTATCTTCTTTAATATCTAAATACTTTGTAGCTCTTGCAAAATGTACTGTTCCGTTTTCTTTATACATCTTTGTTATTACAGTACACATATCGTCTTTTTCATACTTTGCAGCCTCTCCAGATTCTTCAAAAGTGTCATTGTCGCCTACGATATAAGATAATTTATCTTGACTTACACCTTCTGCCTCTGCTAAACGTTGTATCTCTATAACTGGTAATCTTTGCTTGATTAATATATATGGCTGTCTTTGTATGTCGCTGTCGTTTTCATTTCCAAAATAAATATCATTCTTTGAAATGATTTCATTTATTGGTGTTTGTTTTTCTATGTCATAGTGTACATACATTATCCCTTGAGCATTTATAGCAGAGTCCTTTGTTATTTTTCTTACTTTTAAATCAAGGTTATCTTTTTCCCATACTTTAGCTGCTTTCTTGTTTAACATTTCACAAGTATTCTCAGCTACTTTTCTAAACTCTTTATTTTCAAAGTTCTCACTTGAAAAGTTTGCAGCCCATAGATTACTATTTATTGTTCCTACTTTGTATTTTACTATTGGTTTGATAAAGTTTAATTGTACCGGTTCAATTCCTTTAACCTTTAAACCTTGCCATTGATCACCATTGAAAAATCTATAATTCTTGTCTGTGTCAGAATACATATTGATTAATCTACAATAGTTTCTGCCTTGTTCATATAAGTTGTATATGTCCGTTTGTTTAACTTCTTCTAAGTCCATTATGCACCTCCTACACTATATCTTTTTGTCCTAAACCGTCGCCACAATAGTTATCAATATTTTCTAGCATTGTATTATAAGCCTCTTCTTCTTTTTCTTTCTCTTTTTGCTCTGTATGGCTTTTATATGCTTGAATAGGGTTTATATTAGGCAACTCTATTTCTTCGCCTCTATCGGCTTTCTGTGCAGTTCTAGCACCAATTAAAAAAGCTAATAGGTTCATTCCTCCCATTAGCAATACTAAAATAATTGTTTCCATGCTTAAGCCTCCTCAATTAATCTCTCTAAGTCAGCCTTTGTCATTTTATTATCTACTTTTAAGCCCATTTCTTTTGCTTTTTGCATTAGAACAGCCTTTGTAATTGATTTAGCTTTTTCTAAAACTTCTTTTGTTTCCTCTTTTCTACGTTCTCTAAATATTCTTTTCTTCATACTTCCTCCTAAACTACTGTTATTCTTTCGCCCCAGTCGTCTTGCTCTGGTGCTTCAAAACTAAAGCTAAACTCTGGATATATATTGATTTGTTCTTGTGCAAATGATACTTGGCCCTTTGCTTCATGTGCTATTGCTAAGCCCATCATTTGGTCGTCATGTCCACCTTCTGGAGCTTCAATACGTCCTTTCTCATTTCTTACTATTGTCAACAGTTCCTCTAGTGTGTCTTTGTCGTTTATCGTTTCGCAATGTTCCCTTACTATCTGAATAAGATTTGATATTATAGTTGGTCTTGTTAACATTGTTGTTCTAAATCCAAAACGTTTATCCATTTTACCGGTATATGTATCTATTTGCTCTCTTACATATTGGTTGTTATATCCTAGTCTTTGTAATTCTCTTATAGGGTAGCTGTCAAAGTTCGCCTCTATTGCTATAAGTGCATTACTATAATACTTTCCTAGACAGTACATTTGTTTTGTATATAAATCTGGATCAAATTGATTTTTTAATACTGCAACTTGTTCGCCTGTTCTTGCGTCTAATACATGAGCTGTAAAGTAGTCGCTTCCATCTCCGGCTGTATCTCCACCAATACAATACTTTGTATGCTTTGGTACATTTGGAACTTGATATATTTTTATATAGCCGTTTCTATCATTTACCCATTTAATATCGCTTATAGTTAGTCCGTCGTATTTATATTCAAAGTATCCTACTTTCAACGGCTTCGGTATTACTTGCAGCCTTTCATTAATCTTTCTTGCGTCAAATACTGTCTTTCCTAATACTCCCCATTGACCTAAGCAATAAACATTATAATAATACTCGTCTGTTTCTTTGTAACTCTCTAATAGTCTTTTATAATCTTCATCTAAGAAACTATTGTTTTTGTATGTGCTATGAAATATCTCTATATTATCGTCTTGTCTATCAAAGAATCGTTTCTTTAACCAATGGTTAATATCAATAGGGTTAAAGCTTATTACTATTTGTTTCTTTGTTCCTATACCTCTTAAACGTACGTCAAGTTGGTTAAAGTCTGCCTCTAATACTTCGGAAGCTTCTTCTATCCATACGTCTGTAAGTTCGCCTTTACTGAATGTTATTGATTTAAGTTTTTCAACATCATCAAGTCCAGCAAATACAACTTCATTTCCATTCAATAAACATTTTATTCTTAGATCCGATTCATTCACTTTAAAATACTTGCTTAACTTCCACTTGCTTATAATTTGCTTGAATAGTGCAAAGGTTGAGTCTCTGTTACTCTTTCCAGTCTTACGAACTACAAGCAAGTTAAACATCTTGGACTTAAGCATTTTATATACATATCTTTCAACAATAAAAAAGCTTTTACCACTACCAGCACCACCATAAAAGACTAAATATCTTTTATCATTGTCTAGGTATTTAATAAAAGCTTCATTGAATACTTTTCTATTAATTTCTATTTTAAGTTCATTTACTCTATCAGCTAAATTACTCATCTACTAAATCAACTCTAATCTTTGATACAACTTCATTTTCTACTTTTTCAACTGGTTTCTCGCCTATTGTGTCTCTTATAGTTTCAAATGCTTTTACATTGCCTTGTAATGCTTGTTGAATAAGTGACAAGCTTATTTTCTCTTGTGTATCTCCTTGTTCTAACAATAGCAATAACTCTGCTTTTAATGTCTTACGCTCTCTTTGTACCTTGTTGCTTGCTTCTGCTCCTTTTCTTCCTATCTCGCTTCTTTCTTCTGGTGTTCTGTCTCTTAAATCAACTAAGTTTTGTTCATTTGCCATTGTTGCCACCTCCTAACTTGTACACTTTACCTCATTACTTGATGTTATACGCAACTCACAATCCACTTTCTTTTCGCAATATGTGCATATCTCTTTTACATACTTCTCAAACATCTCTTTTGGTGTCATATCCGTTCCCACCTTTCTATTGTCTGCCGTATTCTCTTTGCAGTTGGTTTTCTAATATTCTTATCTGTAATTTAATTGTATTTATATATTCTAAATTACTATTATATTTTACTTCTGCTGTATCTCTTTCAAATCTCAACTTTGCTATATCTTCATATCCATATATAACTGTATTAATAAGTGTTGCTGGTGTATCCTCTGCCCTTAGTTCTAAGGCTTTCTTATTAATTGCTATCTTGTAATCTCTTTCTTTAGCTGCTAGATCATAACCATTTGTAGCAAGGTTATCTATTGCCTTATCTAACATCTTTCTTTTTTCTTCTAGTTCCGTCCATAAATTCATATAAATCATTCCTTTTATAAACACTATGTAAGTATCTGCTCCTTCACAAAAACAACCAAAACATACACATAAAAGAAATAACAAATACCTACATACTATTTATATAAATAAAGAAGCACTAACCTCGCGAACCTTTGGGCTAATGCTTCTTTTTTACACCACATGATATTCAATGTTACTTGAATCTATGTGAATTATATCACATAAAGTGATATAAAGTCAAGCATATTACTAAAATTATACTATTAATACTAAAAATATTATCTTTTGTCTTGCAATATTACTTTTGATAATATAATATTACCTTATCAACTACAAAGGGGCTAACAATTATGTTTAATATGAAAGAACTTACAGAAAAGAAAACAGGCTTAAAACTAAAAGAAGTTACTACAATAGAAGTAAACAAAACTTATTTTAATGGATATTGGAGTAAAACATATAAATTATTAGATATAAAACCTCATGAGATATGGAACGAAGTCTATACAGTACAATGGGAAGACGGCTCTATTGCAACACATTCAACAAGATTCGATTATAAGAATGATTATGAAGTAATTGACAGCTTATAGGCTGTCTTTTTTATGTCTACTCGTTGCGTTTTCGTTTTGTTTTAAAAAAATTTCAAAATTTCTTTTCTTACTCTCGCAGCACTTTTAGTGATTTCGATATTACCAAACATAATTTTGGATGTTGACAATATGTCCGACATATCGTATAATGAAATCAGCGAAGGGGAAACACTTCACACAAAAATTGGGAGGTATGTAAAATGAAATATTTTGAAAATGTAAAAACTTTAGAGGATTTAAAAAAGGAGTATAAAAAACTAGCTTTAAAATTACACCCAGATGTAAATAAAGATAGAGATACAACAGAAGAATTTAAAGCAATGCAAAACGAATACGAAAGATTATTCGCACAAGTAAAAAATCAACATAGAAATTCAGAAGGAACTATTTACACAAAAGAAACAGAAGAAGCAGTAAACGAATATACAGACATAATTAATAAAATAATCTTCTATAAAGATTGTGTAATTGAAATTATAGGCAACTGGATCTGGGTATCTGGAAATACAAAAGACTATAAAGACCAATTAAAAGAACTAAAATTCAGATGGGCCCCAAATAAAAAAGCATGGAGCTATCACAACGGAACATATAGAAAACAAACAAAGAAAAAATACAGCATGGAAGACTTAAGAAACAGCTTTGAAAGCACAAGAATAAACAATAAAGAAATGGAAGCATTAAACGCATAGGAGAGCCGGCAACGGCTTTCCCTATAAAATAATAGGAGGTAAAAAGCAATGAATGAAAAAGATTTAATAAATAACTTTAAAGAATTTTTAGAGGAATACGGAATAAAAGAAAATGAAATCACTTACGAGGATTTAGAAACTTATATAACATCTTTACATTATGACTTAATAGACGAATACGAAAATATAGAAGATATAGCATTAATTGAAGAAGATATAGAAAGAGGATATTTAGAAGTAGCAAACAGAAAAGGAATAATAGAACAATTTCCAATGACAGCAATTTCCATAGGAGTAGTTATAGTTTCAGAAGGAGAATATAAAAATCACCTAGAAATAGGAGAAGTTGGAGCACAAGTAAAGCATATGGCAAAATCACAAACAGGAAGT
>ERZ808026.19-NODE-19-length-26567-cov-6.236316_pt1 | contig 26567 bp, 29 predicted proteins | sample MGYA00380182_ERZ808026 | MGnify/ENA primary metagenome ERZ808026 (study PRJEB31490, sample SAMN06133376) | cow dung metagenome | isolation source: H9 | host: cow | place: China: Chengdu | collected 2015-05 ... | reverse complement strand
TTACCGGCTCGATTACAGCCTGACCGAGATCCTGTTTAATCTTATTGAGATACAGTTCTGAAACCTTGTTCTTCTCAAAGCGGGTAACTATGACACCGGTAAGCTTGAGACCCTTATTAAGTCTTTCGTTGCTCTTCACGTCTGCGAAGAGATTGGCAACCATCACAAGACCTGAGTAGCTGAGCTGGTCAGCTGTTGTCACCATCACCAGATGATCAGCTGCGATCATGGCATTGTAAGTGATGAGTCCGAGAGCAGGTGGACAGTCGATGAGAATGAAATCGTAATTTGCCTTCACATCCTTAAGGAGGTCGAGGAGGAGATACTCACGTCCGGCGATTGCTGCTGTGTCTCTGTCAAAGTTTGAAAGAGAAAGATCCGAAGCCACGAGGTCCATGTTCTCGCCAACGTTCTCGATGGAGAAAAGGTCAGGGTTCTGGAAAGCATCACGTATTGAAACCTCTCTCTGAGAAGGATCAAGCGGAGATACTATTGAAGTCAGGTTCGCCTGCGAATCCAGGTCGACAAAGAGAACCTTCTTTCCCATTCTTGCCCATGCCTGTCCGATGGCAACACATGTAGTGGTCTTACCTACACCACCCTTATTATTTGCAAAGCATACTGTCTGTCCCATAATTATCATTCATAATTAGACTACAAATTTATATAAAAATATAAACATATCAAAATATAAATATAGAAATCTATAAATATATTTTTATATAAAACACTATTCTAGATGCGTCAGTTGATACAAATAGCATGCTGGAAAGAATCAAGATGGAAGGTCGTACTGGAATTTCTTATTCTGAAACTCGCTAATATGTGGGGTAGGGGAGTGGGTATTAGGTGATAAATTTGGGGGAAGTTGCTGAATTAATGAAGACTATCAGCCAGAAGAACAGTGGGAGAATCCAGGATAAAAGCGAGTAATGGAATTATGTATTAATTAATGTAAGGCTAAAGGCGGCGTTAGTTTGTATATACTTGTATATCAAGAACTTACAAAGGCATGATTTTCTATTAAAGCGAGAATAAGAATAAGATTATGGGGATTAAATGGGAGAAAAAGAATGTTTTGGCGAGCTGACGGCTGAGACCTGGCACCAGTTCAGATCCTCTTTATTCTTTCATCGATTTAGTCAGCTATTTGTGTATCTATTTTAGACAATACCTATTAATGTCTTAACGCGAATTTGCACAAATAGTGTATCTGCCTGATTTGCAGTTCGCTGTGAAGTTCGATGAAAAAATTAGGGCGAGTCATGGAATAAATGAACGCGAGTTCTGGAATTAAGATTTAGCGCAGTTGTGCGAGTTTAGGAATGTCGGTGGGTATTTGGCGAGTTTTAGAATAAATTTTGGTGCCTCTTCAGGTTCAGTTGTTGATAACTTGCAGGAATCCTGGTTTTCTTTTATTTTTTCATCGTAAAGGGGCTTTGCCCCGTATTGTTTATCTAATTATAGATATAACTTATTAATGTCTTAACACTTATTTTGCACTTTGATGTAAAAGATTTGATTTCAGTTAGTTGCGCCGCTCTTATTAAATATTAAAACGAGGTATGTAATTCGTTAGTGCGAGTAATGGAATGTCTGACCTATTATATATAAGCGAGGTAGGTAATTATCAATCATTAAATGCGAGTTTTAGAATAGAGTGGCCTGTTCCAGATCAGGGATCCGTGTTGTTTTTGTCGGATTTCAGTTCTCGTGCTCCTATATTTTTTAGGATATCATAACTGCAACGTTTTCAGAAAGTTTATTGATGTTTGATTTCAGTCTGGAATTTATTTAGCGAGTTTTAGAATGATTTACTTAATTTTACTTTCAATTCTCATTCTCGCAAATTTAACGCTAGATTTTCTTTCATTTTAGCGAATTATTCATAACTTTGCTCGCAAAATAAAGTGATACATAATTCTTATTCTCGTTCAAATGGCTAATTTATCCGAAGGAAAAGAGATGATCTCAAAGGAGGTTGTGGAGTCTTATATCTTCTCGACTGTCCGTCACGATTTTGGAATTTACTCTGAGCGTCTGCTTCTCAGACTTGTGGAACTCGCTCAGTGTGAGATTAATGGACTCGACTTTAAAGGCGGTACCGATATAGGTAAGGTCACAGTAGGGGAGTGGGGTCATGCTGAGATTGTGATTCCTGTTAAGGATATCCTCTCCGGTGAGGACGATACCAATTATACTAAAGCCAAGACTGCAGTACGTAACTTGATGGGTAAGTTCCTCGAGTACGAAGATGAGAATAAGTACAAGGCAACTCATATCCTCAATGATGTCGATGTGGATAAGATATCCGGTAAGATGGTCATCCAGGTTAACAGAAATGTGTGGAGTGCCATGCTCGACTTCAGTAAAGGTTTCAGAAAGTATGAGCTGGAGACTGCGACAAAGCTTCGCGGAAAATATTCTCTCCGTATATATAAGCTTGTCAGCAAGCAGACCCAGCCGATCACTTACCTCATCGAGGACCTCAGGAAGATGTGGGGACTTACCGATAAGTATAAGAAGGTTGATGACTTTATTAAGAATACCATAGTGGCTGCCAAGGAAGAACTCGACAGGGTGAGTCCGTATTCATTTGACTATGTGTTGAATTCAGCAAAGACCGCTGAGGTCAACAAAGGAAGAAAGGGTAGACCGGCCATAACTTCTGTGACTTTCTTCCCGATCCATCGTCTTAATAACGAGTCGACTGATGCAGTTCGCAAGAGTGTGGATCCGTCAATGATGATCGACAGGCTTGTTTCAGATATCCTTAGAAACAAGTTAGGTTTCGACTGGGCCGGTATCAAGGCAAATATCTCTCTCTTTGACATTGCGCAGAAGGAGTTTGACCTTTTCGCATTCCTTAGTCAGATAACACCTAAGGCTCTTCGTGCTGTAAATCCTCAGGGTTATGTCATCAATGCGATCAAGAAGCATCTCAGCGAGAATCACGGAATAGTCATCGAGGGCGGAATCATTCTTCAGGATAAGAAAATCGCCAAGAAGGCGACAGTCACAAAGAAGGAACCGACTTCTCTCAAAGATATCTTCGGTGTAGACGAGCAGTAATGGGAAGCGCAGTAAATCACATAGAATATTCTCTTCATCCTGACGTATCGGCAATGACCGTAGGTAGGGATTCGGCCTTGCCGTTTCCTGTACTTCAGATGCATCAGGTGCATGATGTCCATGTAGCTGTCATTGATAATCCTGATATTACTTCCGAACAGCTGGATGGATACGATGCTATGATCACGAATCTTCGCGGTCTGGCCATTGGAGTCAGAACAGCTGATTGCATTCCTATCCTTCTCTATGATCCGGTAAACAAAGCTGCTGCTGCAGTGCATAGCGGATGGAGAGGAACAGTAGCTAAGATTCTACGAAATGTAATTGGCAAGATGTCAAGTACTTACGGCACAGAGCCGGCAGAGTTACTTGCAGTCATCGGTCCTGGTATCTGTGCGGACTGCTTCCAGGTAGGGGAGGAGGTCGCCCTGAATTTCAAGGAAGCAGGATTTGATATAAATTCCATCTGGTCGTTCCGTGGACCAAAGAACGGAACCGATATGTCCGGCGGTCATCATATAGATCTGAAGGAGGCCTGCCGACAGACCTTGACAGAGTGTGGCGTAAAGAAAGAGAACATACAGATTTCAGATCTCTGCACATATGAGGATAACCATCTCTTGTATTCAGCAAGGAAGGAAACTATCGAGTGTGGCAGGAATATCAACTGTATAAAGATCCTGTGATCCTCTCCCGCCTAAAGGCCGGGAGCATCCGTGACACCGCGGAACTTTTCCTGCTTCGACCTGTCACTGCTTCTTAGGCCAGCAAGCTGGCGGTCGTCCACAGTAGGACAGTCCACAGGCGTGACTTCCCGTCAATCCGACGGTAGGGCCATACGAAGGCCAAACGATTTTATATTTACTGACGCATTGTAATCGCGGTCATGAACAGAACCACAGGACATACAAGTCCACTTCCTGTCGCTCAGCTTCAGACGACGGTTGACCTCTCCACACGCGGAGCAAGTCCTGCTGGATGCATCCCAGCGACCAATGCGAATCAGGTTGATGCCCTCCCATCGGCACTTGTACTCAAGGATAGAGTAAAACCTGCCGATGCTCGCATCAGCGATGCTATAAGCAAGATGTCGGTTCTTGAACATTTCCTTCACATTCAGATCCTCAATGCAGATGGTGCGCACTTGGCTGTCGTGCGTCAACTCATGAGTGACCTTGTGAATGTAGTCTAGCCTCTGGTTCGCGACCTTGGCGTGAATGCGGGCTATATGATGCTGAACCTTCTTCCAGTTGGCAGAGCCCTTAGTCTTATGTCTCAGCTCGCGCTGGTAGTGCTTCAGACGCTTTTCGGCAGCCTTAGCAAAATGAGGAGTCTCAAACTTTCTACCATCAGAACAGACAGCAAACGTCTTCACGCCAGTATCGATGCCGATAGTGGTGGATGCCTCGACCTTACAGCAAGGCTTCTCGCTGATAGCCGTGTCGACAAGGATGGATGCGTAGTACTTCCCGTCTGGGTTCATGGATATAGTAACATCCTTGATCTTGCCGTAAAAACTACGATTCAAGACAATAGGGATATTCTTGCACTTAGGAATGCTGAGAGTCTTATGTTTCCAATCAACGGAGCAGCTTTGAGGATTATGAAAGGCCTGTCTGTTCTTCTTGCATTTCGGAATCGGGTGGTTTGCCCTATGCTCCCACCAATTCTTGAAGGCATCAGCAACTTGCTTGACAGCGTACTGCAAAGCTTGGGCGTTGACTTCGCTGAACCAGGGATAGACGGCCTTCAAAGATACAAGTTGAGTCTTGGCACCATAATAACTAACACCGACTCCGGCCCCACACCACATCATAGACATATAGTCCAATGTGCGATTGTATGCCACGCGGCAACAGCCGAAGCTCTTCGAGAAGAACTCCGCTTGTTCCTGAGTAGGATAAAGCCGGTATTTATACGCTCTCAGCATATTACAAATTTACTCACTTTATGCTTGATAGTCAACTAAAAAGAAGTATAATATTTATGAAAAACAAATTATATCGCCCTTTCATCTCCCGGCTAAAGCCTGGGAGGATTCCCGTGCTAATCTCCTAGAAAATCTTTCCAAGCTTATTTCTGGAACCAGGATAGAATTTCTCTACCTGATCAATAAGAATATCGCGCGATTCTTTCGGTGAGCAGTTCACGAGAATCGCGTTTTCTGTACATGGCTCCAGATGTTTTGCCCAGAACGGATTCTCAGAGGGTTGAGAAAATTCCTGAAAAAGAAGATCCGGAGTAGTGACTGAGTTTTTCTGCCATCCCTTGTATTCACAGTTCGGTCCTCGATATACTCGGGTGATGTCACCGACAATAGTCCAGGTTCCCATATCAAGGAACTGAAGCAGGAAGTCGACCGCCTGTTTCTTTATGTTGGGGATCAGATATTTCTCAAGGTGACCGCCGACTTTCTTTCTGACCTCTGTTGGAACGCACTCGTCGAGCAGTGTCCTGATTTCTGCAGAGTCCAGCGACTCTCTTTCCCTGATCAGATTGAGTAGGGTAGGGGAGAGGTGCATCATCAGTTTATCATCAAGGGTCTTCGGCTTGAACTTCGCGCCGAGTGGAATCTGATATTTGGGAAGACTCCTTCTCCAGTTCATCAGATGGCGGAAACATTCCTCGGTAGCGAATGCGGATTTGCGGCCGACGAATTTTCCATAGACGATTCCTTCGCGGACAGCTTCCACTTTCCAGTCCCATGGTCCGAGCTGATCGGAGGTCGTGAACCAGAAGTCGGGATCCGTAATCTCCTGGATGGACCAGCCGGGTATGCTATTCTTGGAGAAAGGTATTATGCCGATCTCCTTTATAGCCTGAATCATGCTCTCAGGCGAGTTAACATTTGTGAATAGGTCCATACTCTACAAAGATATGTTATTTAGCTGAATCCTGCCATTGAAATTTTTCATTTGCTATGATTTGAACGATTTTTCTAAATACTTTTATTCTTTGTGTTATCTCCTAACAAAAAGTTGCTATATTTGTTAAAAAATAGGGATAGAAATGATTGGGATAAAGACATTGGTTTTAGAAAAGATCCGAAAAATGCCTCGAGGAAGCATCTTTTTCATAGATGATTTCATCGAATTAGGCAGTCTTGGCTCAGTCAGACTGGCACTGATGGAACTCAAGAAGGAAGGCTTGATCCTGCGGCCTGCCAGAGGCATCTATTGCTATCCTAAAATCCATACCGAATACTCAGGATTCATCATGCCGACAGCAGAAAGTATAGCTGACGCCCTGGCAGCCAAAGAACGAGTGAGAATCATACCTTACGGAGATCAGGCTGCGTATAAGTTAGGACTCTCGGGACTACAGCTGTCCAATCTTAAATATCTGACTGACGGCCCCTCTAGAGTTATCAATCTCGCTGAGGGAAAGAAGATATTCTTCAATCATACCTCAGAGGTCAAGATGTTCGACTTCTGCAATGATACTATGCAGATGGTTTCCTCAGCTATAAGAGTTCTTACAGAGGAATATCTGGATGCCGAGAAGAAGCGAATAATCCACAAGCATCTCAGATCGGTTCCTGATGATGAGTTCATGAAGGACATTACGATACCTCCGGCATGGGTAGGTGAGATAATGCTTGATATCTGGAATAATTAAGACATAAATTACTACCTTTACGATATGCAGATAACTATTGACAGATATCTCCGCTGTGTGGATGCCAAGGAATCCACAAGAGCCACCTACAGAAAGGTCCTGGACAGTTTCGCTCAATGGGTGGAAGGTACTGACTGCGCCTTCTTCGAATTGACGCAGGCGGATATCATCGCGTATAAGGATTCTCTTCTGAAGGAGAACAAGTCTGCGATGACGGTCAATCTCTATCTGTCAACCATCAGAGGATTCTATAAATGGTTGGCTGCTGAAGGAATCTGCTATAATATCGCGCAGAATGTAGGAAGTGTACGTACGAATAAGTCCACATTCAGGAGGATGCATCTGGAGAACGAACAGGGAGCAGAGCTTCTGACCGAGGCATATCTTCCCAAGAGCGTAACCGGAGTAAACTCCGGAGTCACGCAGAAGCTCCGTGACAACGAGAATATCATAAGCCTCAGGAACTACGCCATGCTTAACCTGATGCTCCGCACAGGTCTGCGTACCATCGAGGTTTCAAGAGCGGACGTAGGGGACATCACATTCAAGCGTGAAAGGAGAGTTCTAAAAGTCTGGGGCAAGGGCCACGCAGAGAAAGATGACTTTGTAGTCCTCACAGATGAGGCATGGATTCCAATCGAGCAGTACCTTCAGGAAAGAGGGGATTGCAAGCCTCAGGAGCCATTGTTCGCGACCCATGGCCTTGGACACGCCGGCGGCAGGATGTCAACCAGATCGATACAGGATATCTGCAAGAAGAATCTCAGAGCGATAGGCCTGGACGGTCATGAATATTCAGCCCATTCACTAAGACATACGACAGGAACACAGATCCTGAAGAACGGTGGATCCATGATGGACGTGCAGCAGGTTCTGCGTCACACATCACCATCTACATCTCAGCTTTACGTCAACACCATCATGGAAGAGAAACGTCTGGATGATGCAAGCGAGCAGATCCTGGATGGCTCATTCAAGAAATAAACGAAATAATCGAATTAATTATTCTCCCCTATTATAGCATTGCGGTAAAATAGTATTTACCGCAATGCTTATTTATATACTCGAGAGCCTAAAAATTTGGACTTTCTATAAGAAACATCTAATTTTGTTAGATTAACGATTCATCTTTAATCCGATGGCAAAGTACACGGAACAGCAGAAACAGGAGTTGATGTCGATCTCCATAGTTGAGATTCTTGCATACTACGGCAAGAGTCTCTCACGTACGAAGACCGGCATGTACTATTCTCCGTTCCGTGACGAGAAGACTCCTTCATTCCACATAGACGAAGCGGCCAATACCTGGTATGATTTCGGAACTCACGAAGGCGGCGGACTGATAGACTTCGTCTGCAAGATAACAGGATGCCGGAGGAAAGAAGCTTATGATTGGCTCGCGTCAATCAGACATATGATTCCTGAAGATGTACATGCTGAAGTCATCAAGAGAGCCGCTGCCACAAGCGAATCTAAAGTGATAATCAAGCAGGTAAACGACAAGTTTGCAAAGAAGGCACTGATAGAATATGCCCAGTTGAGATGCATCTCTAAAGAGATTCTCAACAGATACTGTGACGAAGTCACTTACAGTGTATCCAGCAAGCCTGGAAGCAGCTTCTTTGCCATAGGCTTCAAGAACAACTCAGGCGGCTATGTGCTGCGTTCTAAGGTGGCGAAGATATGCTCTTCAAGCGACGTGACAACACTCGGCCCAGACGGAAACAGAACCGAGGAGGCAAACAGCAAGAAAGTGGCAGTCTTTGAAGGTTTCATTGACTTCCTCTCTCTATTGTCATATAACGAAAAGGATATACCTGGACACGACTGCTGCATCCTAAACAGTGTATCTAACCTGGAAAGAGCTCTTCCTTGGATTGCACGCCATAAGGAGATCATGGTATTCGCGGACAATGACAATGCAGGAAGAGAGACTCTCCAGAAGATCACAGATTTCGTATCAGGATCGTCAGAAGAGATCAGCATTTATGATATGGCTGAACTTTACAAAGGCCATAAAGATGTGAATGACAAGCTTGTAGAAGAGATGACTAAAACCAACCCATCATCCGGCTCAGATATATAAAAACCGCCATCATCAGGAATGCGAGGCCATCTCAATCTGACATTCCCTAGGCGGTGATACTTCCGATTCCAAGATTGCCTCTACAGTCATCAGACCAAGGATATCAGAAGCCTATTGTTCTAGAAACTTTCCAGTTCCGATTCTTCAAAGTTTATCGCTATGCTACCCTTTCTCCACCATAGCGGCAGAGTGATAATATATCTTCTCTTTCCAGCCTCATAATGTTGGTCTTCCTTCCCTAGTACGACTACCTCCGTGTCTGGGTCTTCCAATATCATAAGAAGGTTCTGTTGACAACCCTCATACGGTTCCCATCCATTACCAAGGTCCATTAATGCATCATACTCATAGCCTACCTGAATGAGTTCCATGAGCTCATTGGTGAACTACCCATAGGCTTTAGACTATGGGTAGTTCACATAGGAATATAAGAAATCTGATTATAATATTCAGTTCGATTCTTCTGTTCGGGGCATGGTAACACTATAAGATCAGAATGATCGTGACCGTAAGGTTACGGTGTCAAAATAAGGCAAAAATGCTCCTGATTACCCAAAATTTGAGGGGATTAGGAGCATTTTTCGCGTTTTTTGCGACCGATTGTTACCGCATTTAAGGATGTATGTGTCTGGCTTTACACCATATTTTTGCTTTCGACATATGCCACTATGTCGTCAATGGTCTTGAAGCCTCCCAGGTCTGTATTGGATATTGCGACCCCGAAATGGTCTTCGATGGCGGCAATGAGTTCTATCAGCATGAACGAGTCGATGTTTGCCACTGCCTTGAACGGCATGTCAGTGGTGATTTCGTCCACAGGAGCCTCGATATAGTCCTGGAGTATGTTCAGTATGTCTGTCTTTACATTCATGTTTACATTGTAATTATGCCTTCACCGGAACATTTCTCCGGAAGAGTCGATCTTTTGATCTTCCTTGTGGATGTCTTTTCATATTCCGTCTCGGGGAGTTCTACGTATTCTATCTTCTTATAGTCAGGAAGCAGGCCGTTGATTTTTGTGATGCATGCCTTTATCGCGTCCCTGTCGGCACGTACGGCCTTGTCGCTGATATATATACCTGCGCATATGATCTGGCGCGATGAGCGTCCGCTGACGAATTCCGCCTGGTATACGACGATTTCGTTTGCAAAGTCCATGTTGGCCTCGATGAGGTTCTCGACCTCTTCAGGGGATACGTTCTTGCCGCTTTCCAGGACTATTGTGTTCTTCTTTCTTCCTACGAGGAAAATCCTTCCTGTTATGTCGATGCGTGCGCTGTCTCCGGTGTTGAAATAGCCTTCTTCGTCGAATACGGCTGCTGTTGCCTCAGGGTCCTTGTAATACTCCTTGAATACGCTCTTGCCTTTGACGCAGAGTTCTCCCACTCCTGTGTCATCAGTGTTGGCAAGTTTGACCTTGAGTCCCGGGCATGCAAATCCGATGCTCAGATGTTCGGTGAGCGTATCAGCGTTCATTGATACGAGAGGTCCGCATTCGGTGATTCCATATCCGTTCTGCACCTTGATTCCGAGGTCGCAGAGGCCCTTTATGGTCACAGGATTGAGCATTGAGCCTCCGCATACTATCTGGCTGAGATTGCCTCCGAAAGGCGCAAATACGTCAGGGAAGAGCTTGTGTGTGATGTCGATTCCGAACTTGTTCAGAAGGTTGCATATCTTTATGCCCTTCTGGAGTTTCTCTTCCTTTCCGGCCTTCTTCACTCCGTTCATGATGTTCCTGTAGAAGGCGTTTGCGATCATAGGGACGATGGTCACTATGTCCGGCTTGAATATCTTGATGTTCCTCATCATGTTGCGCATGTTGCCGCTGATGTAGGTAAGTCTTCCGCAGCCGATTCGGGCCATGATGTGCGTGTTGATCTCTGTCGCATGGTGCATAGGCAGGATGCTCATGGAGGTGGTGCCTTCTTTGGTCGTGATCACGTCCATGCAGTTAAGCATGTTCGCTACGAGGTTGGCGTTCGTGAGTACTACGCCCTTGTTTGCTCCTGTAGTTCCGCTCGTGAAGAGGATCTTCGCCGGAGCCTCGAGGTCAAGTTCAATCTTTCTGAAAATACTGTCTGAGACCATCTTTCTGCCGGTTTCGACCAGTTCGTCGTAACTTGCAAGTCCTTCAGACTTCCTGTCTATGGTTATGATGGTCTTGAGGCGTGGGCATTCCTTCTGCGCCTGCAGTACGGTTTCGAGCTGTTCTGTTCCGCAAAGCACCACGTCGGCGTCGCATTTTCCCAGAAGGGTCGCCATCAGCTGGACAGGTGCATTTGCGTCAATCGGGGTGACTACTCCGACTCCGCTGGAGATGCAGATGTCGGCAATCACGTATCTGTAGCAGTTTTCTGAAATGATGGCTATGTGGGCATCATTGAGACCTGCGGCGAGCAAGCCGTCTCCCAGGTTCATCACTTCTTCGTATATTTCTGATGCAGAGTGATATACTATGTTGTTTTCTGCATCGAGATCTGCAAGGATGCTTGTGTCGGGAATCTGCCTGTTGATTCTTTCAAGCATGTCCCTGATGCTCCTGTAATCTCCGTCCTTGAGAAGTCTCTTGGACTGGATTTCACGTTCTGTACGGTATTTCATGATCAGAGGATTTCGTTTAATCGGGTTTCAGGGTTTTTAAGTACTGTCTCGATGACATTCAGATATATGTTCTGGAATTCAATAAGCTGTTCCGGTGTGCACATCTGGGTCTGGATGTCATAATTGACATATATTTCATTTGTCTTTACGTTGAGCATGAGCGCTATGTATGCCGGCAGGGCGCCCTTTCCGTTCGAATATACCTGCAGATGCAGTCCTTCAGGAGTTGAGAATGGAATGAACGAGAAGCAGAAGTTTGTTATCTGGCTCATCATCGAGTAGTTCCACAACTTGTGCTCGATGTCCTGGATCTCAAGATAGGTGAGTCTGGTGTGCCTGTATAGTTCGTTCTGCTCTGCCGCGAGCGCCAGAATGTTTTCGTTGAAAGTCTTCTCGTAATCCACTGTCGTATATACGCTCAGGCTCTGCACCTTTGTTCCTGCAGCCTTCCTGTCCGCCACGGTGCCTCTACAGTTGAGGAGTTCCAGCGGAAGCTGATATTTCGCCCTGTCGTTCCTGAGCGAGCAGGCGATGGCGCATGTATAGAAGAAGAACGAGTTCATCGTCACGTTGTTGGCTGTACACCACTCTGCGGCCTTCTCTGTAATAGCGGCCGGTATGACGAACCTGTAGCCTTTTGTATCGCACTTCACGAAGAAATACGGAAGAGAAATCGCTCCCTTTCTTTTCAGTTTGAGCCAGTGGTCGCTGGTGTTTCCGTGGATTCCGCAGTAGTCCGGTCTGTCCGGATGTCTCTTCTGATAATATTCCATGAAGAATGCCCTGTCCTTTTCGATGGCGGCATCGTTTGCCCTGTAGGTGCTGTCGTTGATGAGGATGTCTTCGAATCTTCCCGGAGCGACAGGGAGTGCGGTCCTGTTCTTCAATGCCTGATAGATTGCGTTCAGGTCGTTCACAAGGATTCCGATGCCGTATGTGTCGGCAACCATGTGGCTGATCTTTATCAGGAGCATCCTGCTTCCTGTCGGGTCTGTTGCTAAGACTACCTTTATAGTCTCGCCCTTTCTGACATTTATTGCCTTTCTGCGGAACCTTCTGATGAATGAGTCCATCTGGCAGTTGGTGCTGAAAGCGATTGACGGGATTTCTCCGATGTTCCTTTCCGCTTCGAAATACTGTTTTGTCTCTTTGCCTTCCTTCACGAACTTGAGTCGTAGACAGTCGTTTCTTTCCATCAGCAGCTGGATGGCATTGGTCATAAGGGTGTCGTCGAATCCTTCGTCAAAAGTGACGGAGAAAATGATGTTCGACACTCTGTTGAATAGCGAATAGACTGTCTGGAGATGGACGATGTCCTGAGAATAGTTGAATCTATATAGGGGCTTGTTCATGATTCTGTCATTTGTTATTTATAAGTTCAGTAAGTTTTCTGTAATCTTCCTTGTCTACGGGTGTTGGATTTACGCATTTCGAATATAAGGACTGCGCATATGATATGAGCGCATCGGCTTCCTCCTTGTCAGAAAGGGCTGTGAACGGCGAACTGCACCACGGCATCTTTTCCCCCGCTCCGTCATAATATGCGTACCTTTCTATGTTCGACTTCGATTCCTTGCTGAATCTGGAAGCGTTGGACTTAGCCTCGGACATTCTCATCGAACTGCTCCATCCTCTCTTGTAAAGCAGTTCTGCAAGATATGTATATGTGGAGATCCTCAATTCATCGGAAGGTATGCACGTCGCCGCCTTCCTTGCGAAGTTTATAGCGCTTTCGTCGGATTTGAAGGGGTGGTGCCAATACATTTCGGAAAGCGCCTGCCAGGCCTCCGAGCAGTCTGTCGCTCCCAGTCTATCCAGGATCTTCGTCAGGTCGTCCGTCATGTCCGGCACGGCCGCCGCCTGTTCCATAAGCGATCTGGTCTGACATTCCCTGCCGACGTTGGCACAGTGCCACATGTAGCAGTTCACGCTTTTCGGGTCTTCCTTTATGCCCGCCGCCGCGTATTCCATGCCTTCCTTATATAGCGAACGCTTTGCACTTACATTCTCCTGATTTTCTCCCAGTACCAGACAGATGCGGGAAAGACGCCACAGGACTTCGGCCTTTTCCTTGCCGGGCTGTGCCTGAGGCAGCATCTGCTGAAGTGTCTCCCTGGATTTTCCGTAGTCTGTTCCGTTCTTGAAGTCGTTGTCGACCGAGGCAAATTGCAAGACCGCCAGCAACATTGTAAAAAGAAGTTTCATAACGCACTTAAATTTCTGCAAATTTATGAAAACGCCATATTGGTGACAAAAAACTTGACTATAGATGCAGGAATGTGACAAAATTGCTATATTTGTGACAAATATAAGGTGTGTGTGACAAAATGTTGAACTCTCAAATTTCGTCAAGTTATGAAAACGTTCCCTGAAATATTCAAGAAATATACGACACAGCTCTGGTATATCTTCCTTGCTCCGGCCATGTTTTTTGTCATAATGGGAGTCTACCGTCCGTTTGGCAATCCTGAGGCTCTGGATATGGGAAGGTCGCTTTTTGTGTTCAATGTGACCATCATGATGTGCATAATGATGGTCTTTCTTCTCATCACAAGGTCATTGTTCTTTGCCCTTCGGAAGTTTCTGTGCAACAATCTCTGGCAGTTCATAGGGTGGATAGTCGTCGAACTAGCGGGAATGACCTTCTTCATAGCCCTTTATCTTACCCTTATGAGTGGAACAGGCTCATATTTCTACAATCTTGCTCTTTCGCTTCAGTACACCTTCCTCATACTCATTGTCCCTTATGGCGCCATAACGGGCGTTTTTGTGATCATATCATTGAACAGTCCTACTGTCAGGGAGGTGGAATCCGTCAGGTTCACCGATAAGAACGGCCAGGTCCGTATAGTCCTGCTTAAGGATGCGATCCTTTACATCAAGGCGGATGAGAATTACATCACGGTCTTCTACAAGGAAGGAGATACCATCAGGGATTATACCCTGCGCACCAGCATGACGGCCATAACGCCCCTCGCTAACAGGTTCGGGCTCTTCCGTTGCCAGAGGTCGTATTTCGTCAATCCAACCCATATCGTGGCACTACGGAAGGATGTCAACGACATGTACACTGCCGAACTTGATGTGCCCGGCCTGATTATTCCTGTTTCAAGAAACAAGTATCCTGAGTTGTCAAGGCTGTTGTAAAACGTAGTTTTTTCTATCTATGCCAACCTGTTGATTTCGTTCTGCAGGTTGGCTAAAAATTTACCTGCGTGGGCTCCGTCCATCTGGGTGTGGTGGAACTGGAATGAGATCGGAAGAGTTGTCTTGAACCATTTTTTGCGGTATTTTCCCCACATTACCATCGGATTGCAGAACTTGTCAGTATATTGGTTTATTATGCTGTCCAGTTCTGTCTGAATCATCGCAGATGTCCCCACAATCATATAGTCTTCCAGGAAAGAACTTTTGCACTCGGCTGCAACCTTCTTTGTGAGGGTGTCATATTCATAGAGGAATGTCTTCAGATCCTCTGTAAAAGGTATATCGCAAGAGTTGATTCCGCCTTTGCTGTTATTCACAATAACATTTATTGCAATGCAATCGAATTTAAACAGCTTGCCATTCTCCGGAAGAATATAGAATTCCTCTGATTGCGTTGCGGCTTTTCCGATGCACCAACATAGAAGCGCATTGAATCTGACTCCAAGTCTTCTGCTCATCCTGATCAGATTGCTCACATCAAAGGTTTTGGTCAATGTTACCATAGGCATAGGGGAACTCATCCAAAGTTCAAATGCTTCTGCTCTATTTGTGTCTTGTGGATTTACTTCAGTTTTCATACAACAGATTATTTCTTTTCACCCAGTATGCACCATCTTATGAATGGAATGCGCTTGAGTAATTCATAGAGTATCGGTGAGAGAGTGAATACAGCAATTGTCAGAATGATATATATGTACACTGGAGGCAGCTGAGTCTTGACCTTCAGGAAATAGCCGACTGTGGAGATTACAAGATAGTGTACGATGTAGATGCCGTAGCTTGAGCGAGTCATATATGAGGCGAGTGCTCCTGTCTTGTCAAACGAGGTCTTGAACCAGCCCATCATTGCAAGGCACATAAGCCATCCGTAGATATTGTTCAGAGGAGAACTCAGATACTTCGGCATTGTGTTGTCCTGACCGAATCCTGTCACCGTCAGGATGATGCCAGAGACCAGCGCACATGCCATGAGAGGAATCCATGCTCGGCCCACAATTTCCTGAACCCTGCCATGGGAGAATACGAAATATCCCATGAGAAATGGAATCAGATAGAATGCAGGCTTGTAGAGGTTCCATAGTCCGTTTGCACCGGCAGGATCAGGCTCCATTATAAGGGTCTGGTGACCGAGCCAAAAGAACACGCCCATCAATATCAGTGGAACTAACCCTATCCTGCCACAGAGTTCCATGAACTTGCCTTTTGCATCCATCTTCCTGACGATTAGCAGAACAAGAGACAGCAGCCAAAGGTCCTGAATGAACCATAACGGGCCGATGCCGCTGATAGACCATATCAGATATTTTATAGGACCCGGGAGTGCCGCAATACTTTCTGTAGCTGGCCCGGTCATGGTGTTTATCCATCCTATACCGGCACACAAGAAGAAGAGTCCTATCGTTGATGGAACAAGGAGTTTTCTTGTACGTATCTTGAACCACTCCTTGGCGGACCGTTTTTCCAAGGCATAACGCGCGCTGATTCCAGCAAGGATGAACAACAGAGGCATGAACCAAGGGTAGAGGATGTACATTACAATATCCTGATACTGCGGTCCGTCACCGAAGCCTCCTATTCCTCCGAATACTCCCTTATTATTGTAGAAATAGATTACATGATAAAACAGAACAAGAATGACGGTCACCCAGCGCAGATTGTCTATCCAATGCTTTCTCATTTTGTGAGTCCCTCCATGACCTGACCAACAAGACCCTCGAAAATCTGAGTCTTGACAAGAGCCATACCGTTCTGATCGCCAAGGAGAAGCAGAGCGTCGCCCGGCTTGATGTCATACTGTTTGCGTGCATCGCGAGGGATTACAATCTGTCCTTTATCACCCACCTTCACTACTCCGAAGATGTATTTACCGTCTTTTTCTTGCATAAAAAAGTTATATTAGTTAGAAATTTCCCACAAATATAACCAATTTAACTATAATGTAATCATAAGGATAAAAAAATGTGTTTCAGAAATTACTTCTGTTCCCTAAAGAATTTCATATCCTGTGCTGGTAATTTTGCGTAGCACTTAAGTTGCTGATAGATAATTGATTATATGATTTAGGGTGGGGCATTAGACCTACCCCTAAATTTTGTTATAGATTGACTCTCAGAGGTTTATGCGTTGCACTGCTTCTAGCTGCCGGTCTATTACTTGACCGATTCATACGCCTGTCCACGAAATCCTACGTCTTTGTGGACTTGAGGTCATAGCTGATGATTAACAAAGATGGCTGCACATGCAATGAATGCCAATAAATAGCGAGTTGCTTTATTCATGTTCTTGGTGAACTACCCATAGTCTAAAGCCTATGGGCTTCCTGCTTCATCCCGGCACGACTTCTTAGGCTGCTAGTGCTACGGTCGTCCATCGTTGGCCGGTCCACAGGCTTGAATTCGGGCAGTTCCTGCCCTATGTATATTTCTAGGCCTTCCTGACGAAGACCTTCTCTGAGAATGTTGATTGCAGCATTGATGTCACGGTCATGCACTGTGGAACACTTTGGACAGATCCATGAACGGACTGCCAAGTTCTTGACTTTCTGCTCTTTGTGGCCGCAATTGGAACAGACCTGACTTGAGGCAAAGAAAGTATCAATCTTGATATACTTTCGTCCGTACCATCTGATCTTGTACTCAAGCTGGCGTGCGAGTTCATACCATGACGCATCAGAGATACTACGAGCAAGATGATGGTTTCTGAGCATTCCCTTCACATTAAGGCTTTCCGTCACGATGACTTGGTTTTCATCAACGAGACTTCTACTCAGTTTGTGAAGTGAATCCTTTCGGATGTTGGTTATCTTCTCATGCAGACGCGCTAATCTTAGTTTCTGCTTTTTGTAATTGTTGCTGCCTTTAGACTTCTTAGATAAACTTCGTTGCTGCCTCTTCATTCTTGACTGCAACTTTGCGAGGTCTGGCCCACTAAACTTAGTACCATCAGAATTGGTACATAAGTCTTTAATTCCAAGGTCAATCCCGACAATACCTATAGCGGAATGAAATTCGGGTATTTCTGCATCAACACAGATAGACACAAAATACTTTCCAGATGGAGTACAAGATATAGTAGCATTCTTAATAACTCCGTCAAAAGCACGATGGACCTTGGCTTTGATCTTGCCGAGCTTCGGGAGTTTGATTGTATCACCATTAAAGTCTACTGCAATATTACCATTGGTGAAATTTGTGGTGTATGACTGACGGTTATTGTGTTTGCTCTTAAACTTTGGATAGCCTGTGTGCTCCTTGAAGTACTTCTTGTAGGCATTATCCATGTCGTAGATGGAGTTAGTCAGAGCGAACTTATCAACCTCACGAAGCCATTCGTTTTGAGCCTTGAGTTCTCTATTGCACCAGTTGTTGCAGTCAGTTCTAGAGAGTGACACACCTTCCTTCTCATACAAGGCCTTTCGTCTGTCAAGAGTGTGGTTATATACAAAGCGACAGCAGCCGAAAGTCTTTGCAATCAACTCCCGCTGCGCCTTGTTAGGATAAATCCTGTATTTGTAACCACGTTCCATCAGCCTTGGTTCTCAATATATGTTCTAAGGGTTTCTTCCGATACATTTCCTATGCTGCATGCAAAATATCCATCTGTCCAGAATGTTCTTTCTTTCCAGAAATGTTGCACTAGGATTGAAGAGAATCTTTTCCAGATCCAATATGTCGTGTAGCCCTTCATTAGTGAAACGGCTTTGCTTATGCTCATATTGGGTTCTAGTTCGACCATATAATGTATATGGTCTCCGTCAGATTCCATATACCGGATGACTATACGATGCCTTGCACAGATGAATTCTGAAAGGCGTTTGATTTCCTCTGAAATCTCATGTAAAGATAGTAAATTCTTCCGATACTTACACACAAAAATTAGATGAAATTGTAGAAGATACTTATGTCTGTTTTTACCTTTCCAATGAGTCATGGCATACAATCTAAAGCACTTTGATACGCCCTTAACCCATCATCTGAAGCTAATGGGATTGCGGACTATATTATTTCAATTTTCTGCAAAGGTATTTTGCACCTATATATTATCCCAATTTCTACAAGCCTTGTAAGAATTCGAACTCGGGAGAAGCAGTTAATACCTTTGTGACGCCGATGTGAGATCGTCATCACTAAGTATTAACCATTAAATTGAAATGCCATGGAAGCAAACAAGAAAACCCAGATCTACAACCTAGTAATCCTTGATAAGAGCGGATCGATGGAATCAATCCGCAAGGAAGCCATTGACGGCTACAATGAAACCCTCGGAAGCATCAAAGCAACTCAGCTCAAGTTCATTGACACTCAGGAGCACTATGTATCGCTCGCAGCTTTCTGCGACTGCGGTATTGACATGATTTACGACATGACTCCAATAAAGGATGCGGATAAACTCACAAAGGAGAAATACGACCCATGCTGCTGCACACCACTTTTCGATGCCATCGGTAAGACAGTAAAAGCCCTCAAGAAGAAGATCGCTGATGTAGAAGATGCGGCAGTACTTGTTACCATCATCACTGACGGTTATGAGAACTCGTCGAAGGAGTGGGACGGCAAGGCTGTATCGAAACTCATCGAAGAATGCAAGGAAGAGGGATGGATGTTCTCATTCATCGGAGCCGGTGAGGATGTCGTGAAGGTGGCGACAACTATCTCTATTACCAACACCATGGTATGGGAGAATACTTCTGAAGGCACAAAGAAGATGTTCGATATGGAGAATGATGCTAGGGCAGAATACTGCTGCTGTCTTGAAGAACCAAAGTATCGCACAATGTCTAGAGCAGAAAAAATCATTGCTAAGAAGAATCTTTCGAAGAAGTACTATGAAAAGAAATAGTCTTCATTAGGCAAGCGGGGTAGCTACCTGGTATCTACCTATTAGAGGCTATAAGGGAATCATCATCTGCGGAATAAATTCGTTGATAGGTGGTTCCCCTGCCTCTTTGTAAGACTGCCCCTTTCTTGCACTACAATATTGTATATTTGCTGAAAATTAAGAGTATGAACAAGGAAGACATCAAGGAATTGAAGGAGATCGTTCAGCAGGCAAAAAGGCTGGAAGAGTTGATTGTGGAAATAGAGGGTCCACTGACAGAAGAACAGAGAAAGAATCTCTCGCATGAATTCTTCTGCATGGGTGCAGTTTCAGTTAGACCGATTGATGATGTTGTCTCACGTATTGACAGTGCTCTGCATCATCCAGAAGAGTACATATAGATTGACTATGAGATTCCGTTTGATGCTTGACAAGAATAAGCTAGAAAGATTCGCATCAGGCAGCAGTATGGATATTACCTGAACCTTGCGGCGAACGAAATGACACTGTTGCTTTGTTCTGCAAATAAAAATGGTCCAGAAAAGCGGCTGTAAAGTTCCACCCCTCTGGACCGGGCTTCCTGAAAGGCCGTCACTTCTTGAGAGACGCAATTTCTCTCAATATCCGGCACATGACAGGTAAATATCTTTCACGCTTATATCCGACTGCAAAGTAAGTGGACCTATCGGCAATCGTGAAATCTTTACAAGGCTTGTAAACAATAGCAAGCCATGTCTTTGTTGTCCATCTTTGTGAAGCAAAAGCAGGAACTATGCGTCCACCTGCGGTATAAAGCCGGCGGTAGTACACTTTAGAGTTCATCATGAACTTGCGGTCGGGCGTTGTGCCAAAACCGCCTGAATCATCCGATATAATAGTGACTTTTCGTGAGTCGTATGGTATCGGATGATTCTTAAGAAGCAACAAATAGCATCTATCATATGAAATCCTACTCTTTCTCCAAAGTATCTGCAAGAGGCTATCTGACCGAAGCGGACTATAACAACAAATACATATTTACAGATGACCTCAAGCAGATCATAAACGTATCAGGAAAGCCATTCGAGAAACCATTGTCGTTCTTCCGCGAAAGGGACCTGATAACCAGGAATATGCCCCTTACAGAAAAGGATGGCGACATGGGAGTCGAGACACTGCTTGAAGCTGTGGGATACCTGCTGTTTTGGGATAGGCGCGACAAGCGCAGCATCGTATGCTGTGCGTTCGGTGTGAACCGAAGCAGGACGGTCATAGAAGCGTTCCACTATGCCAAGATGGGCTTCCATTTCGAGGATGAATACGAGGGATATGCCAATCACCTGATCTACAACTGCGCCATGGGGTATCTGCCACCATTACCGCAGTTGGAGCGCGAACTTAAGCGCCTTGGTGATGAGTACAATCCGACTTCTCAGGAAAGACTCAAGGAAATGAAGAACAATGTATCCGACCACTGCTATAATGAGTATGCAAGTCAGATGGAAAGATTCATCAGCGACATCAAAAGCCTTGACATAGCTGATGATAAATATGAAGACCTGTCCAGAATCATGTCTAGCTTCAAACAGGTGAAGATCAGGAAAGGATATGTACTGGATGGATTCCAGGCTGGCCTTCCCCACTTCGACAGCAGCATGTATCTGCATGCAAGGCGCAAAGAAGCAACGGAGTTTGTACCATTTGACTGGGATGACCACTTCAGTCAGATGAAGATGTTCGAAATCACGGAGGAAGACAAGCAGCACAACGACAAGATAGAAAAGGCCGCTCACCTGTACTTCAAGCAATTCAACGATGCCATGTACATCAGAAACACATTATGTAGCTGGCATGCGGAGAAGTATGTCCGCCCGATATGGCAAGACATAACCGTACCATTCAATGAACAAGGCATATGGGAGGCAACCTTACTCTTCATAGCTCCAAGACTGATGTCAGGCTATTGGCATTGGATATACTGCAGGATTACTCCTGTCACATCGGACTCCATACTGATCAGTCGGTCCCACTCTGTTGACGATTATATGGAATATGCAGAAAGTGACTTGAGATATCCGTCAGTAGAGATTACGTCAGAGAGTACTGCAACCGTACGTTTCATGGCCTGGGGCAGATATGGTCTGGGATTATGGGAGCTGCCAGTAGTCAAGGATGGAGATTCCGTTAAGATAGAGAAGCCGAAAGAAGTGCCAAAAAGTCTGATTTATTATAAACCTAAGTATATGGTTTAGTATCTTTGCAACCCCATGGGCAGAACCTATATCATATCTCCAGATCCATTCCTCGTAGTAATCAAGGACGAGGAAGGGAATGCGTATAGCTGCAATCATCTGGATATGATTGAACTAAACGGATATAGTGTTCATGTCCCTGGCATCTATGACTGGTACCTGTACTTCAACACATACGCTGAATGGACCAAGCACTGCATGGACAAGAGGTTCAAAGCTAAGATGTTCCATCGCAGGGGCAAGGCTCTAGCAAAAATCCTCCGAGCGCAAATGCACCCGGAGGATATACTCTTTTATTACCGTTCAATGGATGATGACAGTGGAGTCATTCAGAAGCGCAGCCGCGTCAAGACTGCCGAGCAGGCTTCGCGGGCTGAAGATGAGCTACAGCTCACACTCCCACTCCACCAGATTCCTGTCGAGTGATATTCCCTTCTTCTCACCCTGTTCTCCATGGACAAAGTAGTTTTGAGCGACCTGCTCATTAACCTTCAGGGTAAACGCTTTCTTGATGGCAGCACACTTCTCACAGATTGAGTTATCAAGCGGATTTGTCAGTCGCTCAATACTCTCTTTCATCTTCTCAGGATCGTCATTAGTGCAGACCCTGCCATAGATATCTCTCAGTTCCCTCTTGTGGTTCTGCAAATATGATATTGCAACTCCTTCCGGATGACGCAGATAGAAAAGGAATACGGTTTTCGGCAGAGGTCCCATCTTGATTTCCACGTTATCATAGTCAACAAGGAAGATCTTGTACTGCCTTGTAATCCTGATGCGACTAAGCTTCACACTTTGATTCAACATCTTCAAGATAAGCTCCGGAGGACATCCTTTAAGCAGGAGATCCTGTATCAAAGCCTGAACATCTTCCAGAGCCTTGCTCATTTCCTTATCGAATGACTTTTCTACAGGAGGTTCTTTTGGGCCACTTCTGAATAACAAGTGCGAAGTATCTGATTCCTCTTCAACTGACTCGGGAGCAGAAGGACGTATACAGAAGCGCAAATCACTCTCCGCGTAATCTGGCTCTATTTCCAGATCTTCGCACGCATCGATTATCTTCTCAATTTGAAAAGCATCTTCTCTTTCCTTCTTTGATTTCCTAAACGAGTGCTTATACTGACCTGTATAGGCTGGAGAGCACATATTGATCAGATAGGAAATGACAAGACTGAAGCTTTCCTTTGCATCATATATGATAAGGACATCACCGTTATACTTGACAATGAGACGGCTTTCCGGCGTCAGCCTGCCTTCGAACTCTGCTCTTATCTGTTCATATATAGTTTCCGCATTGAAGTTTTCTGGCATAGATACTCCTGGGAAGTTATACTTGAAAACAGATTCTGACAACTGCTCCAGAATCTCAGGCAGATAGAGAACCGGAACTGGGATATCATCGGACTTAAGAAGCTGAACCTGCTTAGGATTCAGTTCAGGTCCGATATACATTGCATAATTGGTTCCCTTTAAAAACGACAGACTAGGAATATCACCAGACTTGATCTCATTGAACATCATAACGGGTACTGTTTACTGGATTATGGCGCAAAGATATTTGTTCATTGTGCTAAGTGATAGCACAAGCGAAATTATTTGTATCTTTCTTTTACTTTTGAGAACAACTTGAACTGCTTGCCTTTTCCTTATCAGCAAATTACCTTATATCTTTATCGTAGTAAATACTACATGCCAAATACATAAGTTATTGTTCCTCTCTGTAATGCGGGAGCTTCAGAACTCATATTAAAATGTGCGCCAAGGGCAGCTTTCCTCGCTGCTTGCCAGAGATTCTGGTCAGACACCGTAGTTCCTTCTACTCCTGAAACAGCTTTCTGGACATTGCCATACGCATCAACCCAAATTTCAACGACTACTTTCCCAGAAGCTTGTACGTCATAAGTAGGTTTCGGAAGTGTACCATTGACAGTTCTTCCTGCCAGTCTAGCGTTAGGCTCTGCAGTGGCATTAAAAGATGACCCAACAATTCCTGTGAATGAATATACGATTTCACCAACCTGACTGCTGGGTGCATCTGACTTTGCAGAGAATCTTGATAGTCTTGCTGCTCTTACAGCAAATGATCTTAGGCATTCATCATCCGAGGAGACATCATCCTTGACATCTGCCTTAATTACCTGTCCTGCGGGATTTACAGTGATGATGATAGTGGCTTCTCCCTCTGCATAGCAACGATATGCTGGAATCTTTAAATTGATTGCTTGACGTCCATCAAGCGTGTATGATTTAACTGACGGGGCACCATGGCGAGACTCTGAGCTTTCTTCTGTTTCTTCTTCGTTCTCAATTTGGGGCATATATCCTTTCTTGAAGCAAGTGAATTCATATCCAGAAAATGTCATCAGATATGTACCATCATCTTCTTCATAAAAATGAAGTTTGTATTCAGTCTTCTTAGGATCACTCGAATCATATACAGTAAAATTGACAGGTCCTAGGAACCTTTCCGCCCTTACGATGTTGAATGTCTGGTTGCCGATCTGAATATCCTGAGTAGATTTATATATAACCGTGCAAGGCCAATTATCATGATTGATGTCAGCATAGTTATATTTCACTGAACTTATTATGAGTGTATCAGTCTGCTTTGGAGGGGCAATTTGAGCATGACATACAGACATGCTAACAAGAAGAAGAATGCTAAGAAATATTGTTCTCATAGGACAAAACTTATACTATCACTCAAAGTTACAACTTCTATTTGTAAAGAGCGAATGTTAATATAATTATTACAAGAAAGGCTGACCAATAGTGGCCAGCCTTCACACATTCTTGCAGTCAAAATTACTTTGTAGCCTCAAGTGATGTCTTTCTGAATTCTTTCATTGCCTTCTCAATGGCAAGTGATGCCTTACGTGCGCGAGCACCTGCAGCCTTGTTTATCTCACTGAAATTCATAGTTTCTAAATTACTTAGTCAAATATAGAGAAAATTTAGAATTTACACAAACTTGTTAACTATGTGATCTTAGCTTTGTTTGCATCTTGCAATCAGTTCTCCCGGTTTAAGGCCATAGAGACGGGAGGTGAGTTTGCAGAGTTTGATGACGGTCATCTGGAATTTGCCTGCAAGATATTTGGTGGTCATGTTGGGCTGGGATGCATAATACTGTAAGTCCCTCTTGAAGCGCTCTTCCATCCATACTTTAGGGGTGGTGCCGTATTCTTCTTTGAACTTTTTGTTGAAGATGTGCTTCGGCATGCCGGAGAGATGGATCAGTTTGAGAGCATTGCATTCTACTTCCATATAGTTGTTCTCCACGAAGTCTCGGAAGTTGATGTCAGTACTGATGATCGGGCGGAAGAACTCTGTTACCTGTGCCTTCGTGTAGTATGTGACGAATGTTATGAACAGTTCAGTGTGCCATGCCTGACAGATGGCTCCGTTCTTTATCTTTCCTTTTCTTACCTGCGTCACGATTCCGTCCACGATGTATTTCATGTCGGCTTTCAAAGGAAGGGTGTTATGGGTGAACATGTCTTTGTTGGCATGCGACGTAAAGAAGTCCTGTAGTGATTTATCAGTACGGATGGTAACTTCGTCGAAGCCAAAGAAGAGCAAGGATGAGTTCACTTCATGGGCCATAACTTCCAAGAACCCTCCCTTTGACAGAAAGGTCATGTGTCCTTCTCTTACAGTTTTCTCCGTATAGTCTTTGCATGAGATATCTACCCTGCCTTTCAAGACAAAGACCACAAAATGATGGGATAGATGCGGCTTTGCGATAGATTCGCCTTTATCAAGAGGAATATATGTCACGCCGGTGATGTGGTTGTTCTCATTATATACCAATTCCACACTGTCCTGATGACTTATGAGGCTGAAATTATCCATTTTTGAGGGGCTTTTCTAAAAATATTTTTATTTGGCTAAAATGTTACCTCACAATTAATTACAGGGTTTAATTTCCTGTTCGGTATCTGATTTTGCTGAACGGTAGCTCATTTTTAGAGGCAAAAATATAAAACTTTAAAATTAAATCACATAAATTTGATATCGAAGCAGTGAAAAATATGAAGAAACAAGAAGAAAATAACCCAGTAACAGTAAAAGCGACCTTCCATATGGAGAGCGGAGATTTCACGCTGACTTTCGAGGGGCAGAAGACCTTCAGGAAGATCAACAACTCCAAGTACAGGACTCTGCTTCTGCTGGAGTCTGTCGAGGATATGAGTGAGGAGTTCAAGGCCTGGCTGGATTATTCGTTCCAGCATGGCAACGGACCGTCAGTACCGAGGATCAAGACTACGGTGATTGAATACGACCAGGAGGGCAACATCACAGAGCATTACTACTGCACGCAGACCAGCCCAAGAAGATGGTTCAAGAAATATGACAGGCTCAGGGAGATCGAACTGGACTATCTGACTAAGACTAAGATTAAGGAATAATAAAACCTACACAATATGAACAAAGGAAATAACAAGCACACGCCAACGTATGAGCCTCCGAAGCTGGAGGTTCTGGAGATTATGGTCGAGCAGGCCGTTCTGCAGGCAAGCGGATATGGCCCTGACAGTGACGATTCGGAGTTTGGTTTATATGATCCTAGAGGACTTAATTGGTAAATTGTAAAACGAACGCTTATGAACAGATATTTCAAAATACTAGCAACGGCAGTTGCTGCAGCGGGACTCCTTGCGTCCTGCAACCGTGAGAGTATTACTCCGGAGCAGCCTGACCAGCCAGTCACACCGGAAGTTCCATCTGGTCCCTACCGCCTCACCTTCGAAGGTGGTGCAGGCATTGAGACTGCTACCCGCGCTTCGTGGGCAGACCCTAACGGCAGTGGCAATCTGATTTTCCAATGGGACTACACCGCAGAAGATCAAGATGGCAATGAGATGGTGATGGCATTCTATAAGGAAAAGTTCCTTGCCAGCACAACAGGGAACTACCACACCTAT
>ERZ808026.18-NODE-18-length-26598-cov-4.309641_pt1 | contig 26598 bp, 20 predicted proteins | sample MGYA00380182_ERZ808026 | MGnify/ENA primary metagenome ERZ808026 (study PRJEB31490, sample SAMN06133376) | cow dung metagenome | isolation source: H9 | host: cow | place: China: Chengdu | collected 2015-05 ... | reverse complement strand
CTGGTACTGTCAGCTTCAGTATCAGATGGGAGTGATGGGCGTGAAGAAAGGTGCGGTAGCATGGATATCGTCCTATCTGTAAAAGGTAAAGTCGATTTCCCCCAGATAGGATTTGAAAAAGGGACCACAGAACGTGGCGTTTCAAAGGTAAGTAAGTCTTGTTAACATTACAAGTTTTTAAGCATTTTTTGAGTTTCTCTTACACGGTATGACTGCCCAGTCATATTTACCATATGAGCCTTGTGGCAAAGTCTGTCGACAAGTGCTGAACAAAGAACTTTATCCTTTATTACTTCCTCCCAGCGTGTGAACGGGAGGTTTGTTGTTATTATAGTGGCACGCGTGCCTGTGCGTGTGGATATCATATTGAAGAGTAGATCTGCTCCTTCCTTGTCAAAGCCGACATAGCCCATCTCATCACATATTACAAGATCATATTTACGGAAGCGGTTCTCCATCTGCTGCAGTGTCTTTCCGGTCTTGGCTTCGCGTATCTGGGTAAGCAGGTGTGGGACAGTGGTAAAGTATACTGTAAAGCCGTCCATACAAGCTTTTATGCCTAACCCTATGGCAGTATGCGTCTTTCCTGTTCCTGGGTTTCCATACATTACTATATTACGTCCCTCGCGTATAAAGTTAAGTGTCTCGAACTCAGGGAGAAGATTCCGGCAGTCTGCCGGAAGTTCTTCTCTTACAAGTTCCTGGAGATACTTCATCTGAGGAAAGTTAGCCTTTCTTATGCGGCCATATTTCCTGTTCTCAATGCGTTGCTCGACCTCTCTTTCGAAGAGGACCCGGAGGAACTTTCTATAGTCCCATTGGCCAACTGTTGCATCGGTAATAATGTCATCTAAACTATCCTTCACAGTCGGCAATTTGAGTTCCTTTATATATTTCATAATGAACTCAGTGTCAGGTGAGTAGTATTCCATGGCGCTTCTTTTCTTTACATTTTGGTCCCTTTTTCCATTACATTTTCAAGTTGACTAAGGATGTCTTCTGATCCTGTCTCTATTTCGATAAACTCATCGGTCTTCTGGTCTTCTCGGAACGGCTCATCTTTGGCCCTCATTGTCTGCAGGGCGACTTTGAAGTGATCGGCAGTAAAGACCTTTACACCATTCCAATTCAATTGATTCGCAGCATCAAGGACCTCTTCATAGGCTATGTCGTTATCCCTTACATATTTGACAAGTTGAAGGAACTCCTTCCCATTGTCCTTAAAGTGATCATGATAGATTACCTTCATGCTGAGGGGCATCTGATGGAAGGCCTCCGAATACTGGATGGCTGAGGTTTTCTTCATGAGAGTTGATATGAAGTGGTTGATATCGACGACCCATTCATTTGTGCCATAGTTCCTTATGTGTCGGGCAACGACCTTATGTTCCTTGTCGAGGATTATCAATTTTTCACTGTAGAGTTTTACAAGGACGCTTTCGCCTGCTAGGGTTTCAGGCACCGAGTAATGGTTGTTTTTAACACATATGGTAGATTGCTTATCTGCCTTATATTCAGCCAATTCAAAGCACCCTATCTCTCCGGGATAGTCCTTCAGACCCGCGAGGTCAGCAAACACGCGACGTCCCTTTTCTTTTGTCGCAGGACTGGTCTCTTCCTGGTTCATCCGCTTGCAGGTATCTGTGAGCCAAGCTTGGGCTGCCTCAATCGTATCAAAGTCAACACAAGTCGTGAATGCACGCCCTCTGACATAGTCTACGCTGCGTTCCACGTTGCCTTTCTCCCATCCGGCACGCGCATTACAGAACCGCCAATTGAACCGGTAGTAAGTACTTAATCGCTGAAGCGCGGAGGTCGGCTTCTTGGTCTTGTCATCAAAGACGACAGCTACACGCATATTGTCATAGACCATTGTGTAAGGTACACCGCCGACATCCCTGAAGAAGTTGCGGTGCGATTCCATGAAGGCAAGAGTGTCCTGTCGGTGAAAGAGATAAGCATAGCGCAGAGTGCTGTATGGCATACAGAATACGGCCATCATTAGAGTTACTTTCTGCTTGCCGATAAACAGCTTTACCTCACCCCAGTCAAACTCGCATTCCTCGCCAGGCTCGCGATGTATGCGAAGATATACGTCCTTGGGCTTCGGGGATTTCTCGCTTTTCTTCTTGTGAACATATTTACAGACACTGGAGTAACTGACATCTAAGCCTTTAGAGATTAACTGCCGATGAATGTCTGTGCACTTGAGACATTGTTTGCGCATGCCATTATTGCGGCGGCGATCATTCTCCTTCAGCCATTTGTCAATTTCTTGAGCTACTGCATCCCTTACAACGCGAGGGGTGTAAGTACGAGACTTGTACTTAGGACGATCGGCAAGAAAGTCCTCAATTCCTGTTTCGGGGTTCTCTTTAACTGCCAACTCATAGGCATTGATCAGACGTGTGACCGTCTTACGGTCAGTTCCAGTCCTGCGAGATATCTCTCGCAAACTGAGTTCATCTACTCGATAGTAGTGAAGAATTTGTTGTTTTAGATCCATAGAAATCATTCGTTTAAGATTTACTCACCGCAAATCTAAAAACCTTCATTCTATGGTCCCTTTTTCAATTATTTTCGTGGGGGAATTTTGCGTTACTATCTACAATCTATATACCAATCAAGAAAAGCATCTACCTTATTTTTATATGCCTTTCTTGCTTTTGTTGTCTTCGGATGATTTTGATATTTTATAACTGCGTCCCATTCTCGCATTATAAGTACCTTATAGTTTTCTGTACCATTAGAAAATTCCTTGAACTCAATCATATATATATAACTTAAATGTTAACTGTTTTACAAAGATACTTATATAATCTACTCAGTCAACCATATACTGAAATCAATGTAATTTAAGGCTAGCCTCACGGCCAGCCTTTCGTACATTTCTTTTTTGCTTGACTATTTCCCTGCTTCGACCGAAACCTTGCGGAATTCCTTGAAGAGTTTCTCCAGTTCGAGTGAAGCCTTGCGTGCGCGTGCGCCTGCAGCCTTGTTTCCTTCAAGGTTCTTGTCGGCGTTCTCAGCGAAAACAGCCCATGCTGCATTGATCTTTTCTACTAATTCTTTCATTGCTTTGATGTATTTAAATTGTTTGTAAAATGGTCAGTCATCTATTGGCCTTATGTCTATCTTCAGCTTCATACCAGTATATCTATGGAATACTACGGCCCGAGGACGGAGTCCGTTTTCAATTCAGTGAATATAGACTCCATCAAGGAGTCCTTGGGACGTTACTGCCTGGATGAAGGGATCAGCATCTTCGACAGGAACAGGACCTCAAATATCGAGACAGCGAACATGGATGTATCATCATCAAGGGATGAGCGGCTTCTGAGCGCAGTCGAAGCTGTCCGCCTGAAGCCGGAAAGCACAAGAATAAAGAAATAATTCGTCTTGTAGGACCTTTCGGTGCAGCAGATACATGTGCGTCTCTGTAGTTCACTTCATACGATCTATACATAGCAAAAGAGCTCACATCAAATTGATGTCAGCCCCTTTTAATGAATATTTTAAACAAGCTACTATCTATAATCATCCTGTACTTTGTTGCCTTGCCTTTGCCCTATAATTAAAGCAGCACCTAAAACTACTACTTGGAATATTAGCACTATAGCCATAATAAGTGAAGCATTAGACTTCAGGAACAAAAACAGTGTAATGGAGATTCCTTGGATTGCGATAATAATCCACAAAAATTTACCGCGCACTGATTTTACTTTCCCCAATGTTATAAGAACATCCCATATTATTGAAAATAAAGCCAACAATCCTCCTATAGCAATACTGACCCATAGCAATATCGTCGGTATGTGGAATATAATTGGAATACTGCAGAGAAATATCGCTATCTCTCTAGAAGCAAAACATATTATATCATTTTTTGAACGATTATATAGTTCAATATCAGATTGCGATATATTCTTAAAATGTTTCATAAACTTATATGACTATAATAGACAAATTTAGAAATTAAATATTTTATTCACCTTACAAATTTGTCCATAAATCTGTAGAATACGATGCCAATGTCAACGCTGAATTAACAAATTTCTTTTCTTCACTAGTCAATTCATCTGATGAATTCACAATTTGAATATAACGATTAGTAATTTCAACTGAATTGTCAGTATCTATCACATATGAATCATGCAACTGTAGGTATTGATCCACTATCACCCCTCCTTTACCTGTTCTATCTAGTTTCAGCAAGGTTCCTGTAGACATATCATTCGAATTATCTATACAATGATTATAGTTTTCGATAAACATTTCTTTGAGTTCTTCACTGTGTAGAGCCTCCAAAACTCTTGCGTCAATATTATCTGTTTGTCCGGCTGTAGTTCTTGTGACTAGGGTAGGCTCTATCATTAGTTGCACTGTTGCATTATGTGCCTGACCTATATATACCGCTTCATTGTTATTTTCAGGAAGAGTAACAGGAAGGAGCGGCTGTGTTTGCACTAAATCTATCGATACAGTTTCATCTGTTCCTATTTGTATGTGTTTCAATTGCCCAGACGCAATCAAAGCAGACACCGTATTATTATACATTTGCTCGGCAGTCATTGATTCCGAAGCAGGAGTGAGCTGACTAGCTATTACAGAATAAGCGGCGCCAACCATTAATCCCCCAACAATACCTCCTATGATTTTTCCTGCAGCTGGATTACCAAATGCCCATCCTGCCCAAAAGCCGACGAATGAACCATCGCTCCAACCGTTCATTAAGCCCATAACATCAGCGCCTGCTATAACGGCCTTACGACCACCAGGCGTAAGCCTCGTCTCAGGATTAGCGTTAAGCAAACTATCGTTGTATGCTTGCAAATCTTGAATCACTCTCGATTGCAGAAAATCAGTTTCCAACGAAGATAATGCGAGATTCTCAACATTATTGTTTTCTTCATTTTTCATGCATGACAGCATTGAGATTGCTATCATAATCATAAATACGATCTTTTTCATAATCTTTAATTTGTTGTTAGTTATAAGTTATTAATATATGAATCCACAAATATTATAAAACTTTGCTGATTGCATGGCCAACTATATTATAGATGTGTAATATCTGACTTTCGGCTTATCCTCTAGTTAGAAGAAAAGCCTAATGACTTTAGGTGGTAAATCTCCCATAGCTATAAGTTATAATATTTAATAATAATTTATAAAACACATACTCCAATTGCATTACCAGAGGCGGTATCTACTCTTCCCTGATATTATAAGGTTCAAAATCGATGTCTTGTTTTTGAGATTATTGGCAGATATATCCCTCAGCATAAATTAATTCTGATTCAATGATTATATAGAAACTGGAGTTAGAGGAAGCTGTGGATAGGGTTACTATAGTAGGAACTTCAGTTTCTGAAATAACATAATCTAAAATAGACCCAGTAATATCAATTATATAGATATTAACTATCCCTATTTTATATACTTCACATTCTATTGTACTTGCATCTGGATTATAATACGCTGTAATAATTGGTTGAGTGCATGTTCGTTCAAATTCATATCCATGTTTCTCTGTGATATCTTTTGTTATCTCTAGCGGAATACGCTGTTCATCAGATGAATTGAAATTGCTGGCGTAACTTAAGCATGCACTTGCTAAAGAACATACAATGAGTGTAAAATACTTTTTTATGAGAGTTGTTTTTAATGGGTTTTGCAATGCAAAGATATTGAGTAAAAATTTCAGATCACAAAAAAGAGTTTCAGATTTCAGTGCATAACGTATTGATAATCAATGGGGGGGGTAAATTATTTTGGAACATCGGCAGCTAAAGTTTCATATCTAGGGGTTTCGTATTTGAATATGCAATAAATTTTAAGTCTTCGCGTTTATCGCGACCTGAATCTCGCTCATATTGTATCATGGTTATTCATGTTTGCAGTAGTAAAGATATTATCAAAGGCAAGAAACATTACCCGTCTATTTCTGAGTTCTTACTGAAATATCTCGAACTTAGTCTCACAGACTCTTATATAAATTATATTGATAACTTCTTCCCCACGAATTCATATTGTCAATCTGTATATAATTTCATATATTGAGCCTATATCAACAAAGAGGTTGATTTGACTTAAGATAAACAACTGCATAAAATAACGATTGAAATAATCGGGCACTTTCTTGTTATATCTCTTTATGTCATTTTTGTGTAAAAGTAAGGTGACATAGTTTAATATCAAAAAAAAGAGTTTCAGATTTGAAACTCTAAATAATTGAAAATGAGTCCTCAAAATTTATTTTTGGGGACATTAAGAATGGGAATTTCAGACGAGGTATTATAAGGCACTTAATAACCTGCGGAGATGTATTCCAAGATTTGTATCAGATTCCCCAAGTCCCAACTTGACACGCACATCACTGCTAATATTATAATGGCTGCGCATTTTTATATAGGAACCTACTTCTTTTCCCTTGAGTCCAAGAGCATACAGACAGCAATACTCAATCTCTTTTTCAGAAAGATTGTGTGTCTCCAAGTATTTGATGAAGTTCGGATGACTACCAGCAAATGCGAGTCTCGTTGAAGACATAAATGCTTCTTTATTCGCCAATAATTCATCTAGTTCCTTATTGACTTTGCGGCTGACCTCGCTATTGTTAGTTATATGTAGTGTAAAAAACTGATTTAGGAGTTCTATTCTTCTTGCAATAACATTTTTGATGCTATCATCAATATGATTGTTCTGTGATAACACTTCAGCTAAGTTATCCTTCTCATATTCAATCTGCTGATACAGCAACTTATATCGCTCTGCCTCCTGCTCGGCATTAGTCTGCATTATGGTTCTGATCTTTAATCTAAACCTGATATATATAATTCCAGCAATAAGTATAATAGAAATAATCAGGCATATTAAAATAACCCTATGCTTTGCTTGTTTCTCATGAAGATTTTCTACTTCTAATTTATGGCGTTCTTCTATAAACTGTGTATCTTGATTGAATATTGCTAATGTAACAGAATTGTTTATTTCATTAAACCTATTATATGCCTCTAAAGCATCCTTATACATGCCTTGCGACTGACAGACTGTTGTTAATAATGAATAATAGCGCCTTTCTGAATTTAGGTTAGAGAATGTTTTTATTTCATATAATGAGGATAATGCTTTCTCATATTCTTTGAGTCTGAGATATCCATTTGCAATAGTTGCGTGATCTCGCCACTCTTTAGGTACAGCTGAGTTATAGATATCTATTTGTGCTTCTATTTCACTATCCGTTCCCATCGAAATGAGATATGTTAAATACTCAGAATAATAGTTACTTAATAAAGCTGGTGGGATAGTATCTATATAATGTTGGCACTTCTGAAGGCATAAATATGCACGCTCGAAATCCCGTGCTTGTATATATCCACTTACGGCTTTAAGTAGGCAGTTGACATGACTATCTACCCTATTTGCATGATAAAATAAATCTGCTGCTTTAAGATTCACTTCGCAGACCTTGTCCCAATCAAGAAGTGTATAATATATATTCCCCATAGCGACATAAATCCGGGCTAGTGTCAGTATGTCTCCAGAATCTTCATAGTATTCAAGGGCATTAAGATATGAAGTCATAGCTTGTGCATCGTTGCCGATATTATGATATATGCGACCTTGATAATAGTATGTACGAAGCTTATCTGTCGCAGAGCCATTATCCTCGTAATAGTCAATTGCAGGTTGTAGGACCTCGAAGTCAGTCTTATCAACGAAGTTCTTATCTAATGCCATAGAGTAAAGCAAAGCGTGTTTAGCCTTCTCCTCTTTGCCAGATAACTCGGAGGTATTTAATTGCTCCAATACCACTAAAGCACTATCTGGTCTTTCTTCAATATACGATTCCACTTGGGAAAGCGTATCCCAGTGTTTAGAATGGCTGTTGCATGCAATTGAGCATAATGCAATAATGACGATTAAGATATAATGCCTCTTGTCCATAATTATGATGTTAATTTATGCCTCCATTTCTGCAGATGTCATTGATCAGTCACGGGAAATACCTATAACTCACAATAATAGGAACTGATCACTAAATATTCTCATACAAATCAGAATACCTGCAGATGTGTCAGCAATCTACACATACCAAATACGAGTAAACAAAGTTACGAACTCCTGATCTCATCTCCAAATTAATCGTCTTACAAAAAACTATCAGCCACCATTGATTATCAATAAGTTACAGAGACGTTCTAAAGAAAAATCTTTCACTCTTATTTTTGCTTCCAATCTATCGGTTTTGATACACGATTTTTATAGGATTTGAAACAATAGTAACAATACGACATATGCTCTCAGTAAAGACATCATCAGAATTTGCTTAATCAGAATATAGTTGGACTATTTTCTCTCGAATAGAAGTGCAAGATCTTTTTAAGATTTCTCCAGAAAATATTGGAATTATAGAATCTTTGACGAAATTTGCAGTCTCAGGTCCGCCGTCCTTGTCAAAACGGCTCTCCCCTTTCGGGTGTTCTTCTCAGGTTTCTCCCGTCCTTGTTCAAACGGCATAATATAGTGCAAACAGCCGCACTATGGAGGCTGTATATAAGCATCAGGGATAATATGAAGATATATCTTAATGTAAGACTTAACCTTGAGAATACCGGGCAGACTTTCACAGTATGGCCCCGCCCTCATCGTTTTCTTCCCGGACTGGAGTTCTTCACTGGAAGTGCAGACTGTCTCTCGGCGGCAATCACAGACCTTATGGTGCGTCTGCCGGAAACGTTTCACATCGATGACGAGTTCTCTGTCAGTAGCTCCTCGCTAGAGCCGACCATCCTCAGACCATTTGAAGTCGTTCGTTCTGACGTGGTCAGAACTTTCGTTCTTTGCTGAAGACCCGGAGCAGTAGCTTTTACTGCTCCGGAATCCTCAATCTTGAAATCAACTGTTTAAAATTTGTGTTCAACTGTTTTTCCTCCAATCCGACTCTAGACCGAACATTCTCAAGAGAGCATCTGTCGTTGAACGGAGCGTCACTTTCAAGGAGGATTCGATCTTTGGGCACGGCCTGTATTATCTTACTTCCATTCTTAGAAAGACACATCGTCTCATTTATAGAGAAGTAATACCCTTTCTCAAGGATCTGATCTATCAGAGTCAGAGGGCCTGAATACCAGTGAAAGATCACGTTGCGTGTTTCATATTCTGTCAGCAGCTCAAGAAGTTCCTTTTCTGCGCGACGAGAATGAACGCTTATTATCTTGTTCTTGCCTTTAAGAATAGCCAATATCTGTCTCAGACAGTCGATCTGCATATCTCTATTCGGATGAAATGCCCTGGAGAAGTCAAGGCCGATCTCACCTATATACGAGGTCTTATCGACCAGTTCCTTAAACAGAGTCATTTCACGAATTGTATCCAGAGATACGAGCTGAGGATGCATCCCCAGCGCTAACCTTATGTGCTTGAATCCTTGGACATGCCCCATGCCCATCCGGAAGTGACTTGGAAGGTTGGTCATGCCGATTATGATGTCGCTTCGCTCCTCCGCCTCCTTAATATATCGTTCCGGTTCCGGCATCATGTCGAAGTGGCAGTGTGTGTCAATCATCTTTACTCGTTCATGAAGCTGATGACGTCTGCACATCCATCAGCATAGACCATATTCTTCAGTTCTTCCCTTGTCCGGACTACCAGATCAACAAATTCGTCCAGGTCTTCAAATCCGCACATACCTGCAATCACCAGTTCACGCCTTATCTCTTCTCGGCTAAGATCCTTCTTCAGGAAGTTCAGCATTGCAAAGAAGTCCTCCGACAATTTCGTGCCTTTATTGTCGAACAGCGTAGCGAAGCTGTTGCCGTAAGTGGTCGGATCGTTCTCACCCAGCAGTGCGGCCCGTCTGTACATGCAAGGCATACAGAATCCACAGTGAGTCGCAGTCCTGTTGTCATGCATTGACTGGTGAAGGCTGCGTTTGCCGCATGAGTTTGAACTTGCTACGATTTCACATAGATTACTCTTGTTGGCACACGCACGGACCATCTCTCCTTTTGTCTGTTTCTCGTATCTGTTAAAGACTGTGGCACTTATTCCAACAGATGAGATTATATTGTTCAGTTGCCTAAGAAATATCGGGTGAGTCGTTCTAGTACTACACGAAGCCCTTCTGGAGGAGGACAGAGGATAATTCAAGGATACTGAACCGTTTTCCGGCACCCCGACATTGCATCGGGCATATTCAGCGACTACAAGGGCTATGGATATGAACATCAGGGAACGAGACCGGCAGGACAGTTCCAAGGAAATTTCCGGCGTAATCATAACCGGCCCCATGGAGAGGAAGCGTCCATCGTATTTTCTGTAGAATTGTTTGATAATGGCACTCTGATCGGAACTTGGTCCCTTCATGAAACTGTCATAATGGGAAGCCAGGAACAGTTTACCGGAAGGATTCTCCTCCATATAGTCAATAGCTCCTATCAGGGAATCCATGCCTCCTGAGAAGAGATTTACCTGTGAGATTCCATCCAAACGATCAGTTATCCTGTACCGTGGATACTTCACTGTTGCAGACCCGACGAAGTGACATTCCCAGTAGTCTCCAGTAAGGAATGAAAGCATCTCATTTATCTGTGGCTCGACACTGCGAAACATCTCAAATTCCGGGATACAGATATCCACTTCGAATTCCCTTGACCATCCGTCGATAGAGAATCTGTTTCGTTCCACTGCCCTGTCTATGGCGTATACTATAGCAGAGAGATACAGCATCCCGAATGTGATATCGGGTGATTTGCCATATAGATATGCCAAAGGATTCAGCTGAATAATTGCCGATGTGTTTAAGATAGAATCATCAGGCAGAGTAATACTTAGCCCTATTCTGAGTCTGTAATCTCTTTTATTTTTGCGCTCAGTCCTGTATGTGGTCGTTTTAATCTTCATTTCCTGATAAGATGTAAATTATGCGGTCGAATTCTTTCCTAATGAATATCTGTCCTTCTTCCGAAGCCCAGTCTATGGTTTCCGGGGAGCGTCCCAACTTACCTATCTTGATGTCATCTATGATAAGTTCACGAATCTCGGCCATAGTCATCAGCATCACGTCGGAACCTTTTTCATATGTCAACTTCTCCTCGAAGTCCTGTGACAGATGGCTATATATATACATCCCGAAGAACTCGTCTATAAGATCCTTTATGACTTCATTCTCCCATACTTTACCCATAACACCATCGAATGAGGCAACATCATCATTCATCTGACCTTCAATTATCTCCATGACATGCTCAAGAGCCTCATTCGCCGCGGTGTTGTCGAGGCCTGACACTCCATTCTGGATAAATCCCCGTATGATGCTCAGGATATCTCTGCAGGACTTTCCTTCAAAGGACATTATACCCTTGTCACGCATCCACTGCAGAAGTCCGCGATTAGCTATATCAGTGAAGGTGGTTATGAATCTTCCAGCCACGACTACGCCTGCATGACCGACAGCTCTGGATATACCGCTGCTGACCTTACCTCGTCCTCCGGCAGATCTGACCAGATTCCTAACAGCGCGATGAAAGTTCCTCTTGATCTGATTGTCAAGTTTGCTCTGCCTACGGTTTATCTGGTGCGGTGTCATTGCAGCAGGAGGATTCTTTTCCAGAACATCCGACTTTTCTACTCCTGTCGCAATATCCGTGACAGCAGCTGATGTCTTCCCCCAATTGGGCTGGTGTTGAATTGTAGGGGTGTGTCTGTGCGAGGTTCCCATATTATTTTTCTTCGATGGCTTTCATTAGTTTCGTATTCTTGCTCAGAATGTCTTTCAGACGGGTATCTCCATTGTACAGGTCCATTATTTCCTTGAACTTATTCGCAAGTGAAAATGAAATCTTTTCAACTGTGATTCTCGATAGTATCTTGATCAACCTGTTGTACGATTGCGGGATCTGTTTCATTATACAGTGGTAATATATTATATATGAAGCCTTATCTTCTGGAGTGACAAGTATCTTTGAATCCAATAATTCGTAAATATCTTCAATATCCTGAGATGGGAGCTTTGCTATCTCACTCTCGCAGATACGCTTGCGGATAGGATCTGAAGATGCATTATATGCTTGGTTGAAGATCGCCTTGATTCTGGATGGGATCATCGACATTCCGCTCATCTCATCAACTATGTTGTCACGCGACACCCAGAAGAGTTCACGCATATCCACTGAACTGAATTTAGGCTCAGCTGCCAGTATTTTCAGAAGGTCATCTGAGTCCCATTCTTTATGCTTACTGATGTCTGTACTCTTGCCGTCAGCAAAATCTTCTAGATATGTGAGTTCCTCTGGGATATCATGTGTGGACATCACCCAATTATTAAGCTGCTTGAATTGATCCATATACTTCTGTTCTATAAGCATTAGCTTGAGCAGAGCGAATCTGCTTTTGGCATCAGTAATGCCTGACTGCAAGAGCAGGTCGGTACGGATCTCATATGCATTGAGGAACCTCTTTATAAGCCTTGGATTCCATCGCAAAGAATTGCCGATGATTCTGGAAAAATGGCTGACGAATCCGATCGTTTCGCCTAGTTGTTCAGGCGTGTCGTCAGCCTTCAACACTGCAGTGATGTTCTCCCATCCGTATTTCTCGAACTTATTGTCTGAACAGAATTTGGTAAAATCCGCTTGTACCTTCTTAAATCGTTCCTCATCAAGAACGGATTGGCAGAAGAGTAAAGTAACATAGGTTTCGACTTCTCTAGGACTGAGAACGGGTATCTTATACGGGAGTTGTATAAATTTCTCCATATAGGACTCTCCAAGATTCTCTCGCATGCCTGAAGAAGCCTGTATCAATTCTTTATATTCACTCTCGATTGCGCTTGAAACTATGAATCGGTCAGCAGCTATTACAAACGCAGTCCCAGGCACGTTCAAGAACAACTTGATCGCTTCAAGGTTGTCTATGATATGTCGGGGCAGACATCTATCAAGATCATCAATGAGTACGACTATCTTTTCATGCTTGCTTTGTTTTATCAGTTCCTCGAAATCTTTTCGGAATTCCCTGACGGCCTCATACTTCTTCTCTTCCTGACTGACCTTAAGAGCATCTTTCAGGAATTGTTCTGCACTCTCACTGGTCAGTATATCACCAATCTGGTCCTTGTGCTCATTGAATGCAGATAGCAATGTGGGAATTATAAGAGATGTTCCCCCAGTTGCTGCGGCTGCGGCTATAGGTATGATAGTTTTAGCCGATATCTTGAGTAAACGCATCCAATTAATTGATTTTTTTAACTTGGAGAATGTGTCCTTGAGTGCCTTTCCACCGTCCTTAACCTTAGATGCAAATGTTTTATCCTTCTCTAACGCATCGACTATACCCTGAATTAAAGCCATCTTTGCATCATCAAAGTCTTCGAATGCCCAACCATCGAAGTATATTACGACTGCATCTCCATTCTTTCTCAGATCTTCCTCCAGAATCTTTAGGATACTGGACTTACCCGATCCCCAATCACCGTACAGCCCTACGGTAATCGGCAAGTTCTTCTTGTTAGTGACAACCTTCTTTAACAGGTTCGCATGCACCGTATAACCCAGAAGATCCTCAGAGGTTTCCTTATCTGACCACATATTTCATCAATTTTTATGATAATCCTTTCAAAGGTAATCATTTTAAGTGAAAAAGGTTTAATATATCATCGTTATATCTCATTAAGTTGATATTCTGATTTTCTGCGACTTAGTCCACTTCTCGGCTGATTTAAAAAGCAGATATCGGCTCCTGGCTAGTAGTTGCTTACGAGTGTCTCCATTCTCAAACACTTCAGGCTCATAGTCTTTACCGGTCGCCTTGGCTTCGGTTTTCTTTCTGCTCTCCTCATCCAGAGCATCCCATCTGAAGCGAATGCGGAGCTCCTGAAGAGCGTCAAGGGCGAGTTTCTGGACATGGAAGCGGTCAGCGACAAGAGTTGCATTTGGGAAGGAAAATCGAGCAGCCTTGCGCATAGTCGGAGACAGGTCCATTGTTATCTCTTCAACTTGTTCGCGAAACTCTAATGGTATGAGCCAGAGTATCTCAGCAATGTCCCAGGCCTTTGTTCCAGCCATGATTGCTACTACCGCACCCTTTCCGCCATGGGCATCCTTATTGGTCACTATGGTATATAATTCACCATCGCTGAGACTTGTCTCATCAATGCTAAGACGCGGACCAATATTCTCAGGGAATATGAGATACTGTTCTGCATGAGTTCCCTCTTGAGCCTCCCAATCACGGTAACCGCTAAGGTGATCCTTATACTGGCGCTCGAACTGTTTGCCGTTAATGTGATAATATTTCTCAAGCGAAGAAGCCGCTATCGGGTAGAAGGCCTCAGTAAGAACTTTGGAACGGAGAAAAGGCCCTACAAGTCCGTACAGTACGGAGACACAGGTCAGTCTGTATCCATCAGTTATCAGGTTGAGGAGATAATGCCGAGAGCAAAGATCGAGGCTCTGTCACAAGGCACGTTCTGCGGTTATGTAGCAGACACCTTCAAACAGAAAATCAAGCACAAGACCTTCTGCGGTGAAATAGTCTTCGACCACAAGCCCACCCACAACGAAACAATCCACAGATCACCTACTTCGAAGGCCGACGGCCGGAATACCTCCAGACATAGATCACATCCTCTATCAGAACCAGCGTAAGATCCATCAGGACATCAAGAACCTGATGAAGAAAGAATTGGGATAAATCATTTCAGAATAACATCGCTTGTATTCTCAATAAATTATTGTATATTGCGAATGTTGGCTGTCCTTCTTTTATCCTATGACTCCGTGGTCCAAGACAGCAGTTGACGCGACGAGCAAAAGACACAACATAGGAGATATTTACTATTATCAACCAATATTATGCTTTATGAAAAAATTATCATTCTTGATGTCCACGATACTTTTTGTGGCAATATCTTGTAGCAAATTTCAGGATGTACCCTCACAAGATGAAACTGAGCATATTACTTTAAACAAGGAGGCCGAGATTTTTTATTCTAATTTATCAGATATTATTAAAGCAACTACGATAACAAATAATATCACTAAAAGTGAGACGCGCACTTCTGAAATTAAATCTGCAGAGTTTTATTTGGAACACGAGGACGAATATCCTGTACAAGCGAAATTAGCAACTATTGATATCGAACTGGAAAATGGTTCTATAATTTCTTATTTTGATCTTCCTGAAGATGAACAGTCAGAATTCGTTGACTCTTACACGCTTCATCAAGCAGAACTCCTTACATTAAAAATTGAACAGGTACCCCCTTTAGAACAATATGTCGCAGCTCAGAACGAGGTTATCTTAAATGTTCTTGATGACCAAACTATGGTTACAAAAGCAGACGGCATTCTGAGTATAAATGACCCGATTTCTTTTTTCTCAAAGTTATCTGAAGAAATGAATGAAATGAAATCTACTTTCGAATATGAATGCGACATTCCGATTGAAACAAAACTTGCATATTCTTTCGGGGATTATGAGGTTGAATTCTCTAAAGTCCGTAGTCTTATAGCTGGGAAAGCCAACAGAGGAGACATAATTGTAGCACTTCCTACGCATAATTATCCTAAAAGCTTGATAGACTTTGGAAACAAAAAATATATGATAGGTCATGCCGAAATTTTTACCAAAAGTATTACGAATACTACAACATTATATGAAAATGTTTCAATCGGAGCATGGACTAAAGATGGTGTTTCACGTCAAGGTTTGAATGAATGGTGCTGGAGATCTTATGTGGTCGGTGTATGCTCATATAAAGTCAAATGGAAATGGAGAGGCTTTAAAAGTGGATTCTATCCAGTTCAAACACCTGTTGCGAATCCTTCTCTTTTAGCTACTTGGGCAGAAAAATACGAAGGAAGAGAATATGTGACAGTCCTTGAATTTCTTGCGCCTAAATGGGTCGCTCCTGAAAGGTTCACTTGTACATCGCTTGTATGGTGGTGCGCAAAGAAAGCGTATGGTCAGAAAATCTCACCATGGTATTCTACCATAGTAACTCCATCTGATGTATTATGTGATAATAACACATACCTAAAGGTTACAATTCAATAGTTTGTTGGTCTATGAAGAATCCGTTCTATATTATATTAACAATACTAATTTGCTCGGCATGCTCTATAGATAGTACAAATCTAGAAATGCACGAATACATTAAAACAAAAGAACACGATGAGGCATTATATGGATGGTGGCAATTAGCAAGTGATCCGACGCAGTATGTTTTATTTGAAGAATATGATTTCAAACAAGTTGAGGGCATCTTATCTGATGATGGAAAATTCATAATCAATCACGAAGGCTATTATTGGTACACTGATTCTGGGCGTTTATACACTCTCCGTGATGCAACTTGGAAAGTAGGGACGACTGAGTCGTTTACAGATTATCAAATGTCAGAAGACAATATGTCGATATTGATGCCTGATGCCTATGGTATCTATTTTGTCGCATATACAAAATATGAATAACACATAACACCATAGTTGTAGGATAATTTTAAAAGGTAAATTTTACAGACACTGAGATTCTAATAATTATCTAAGGCAGATAATTAATTCGGGAAACCAAGCTAAATTTGCTTATCATTGATTAAATACATATTGCGTATTATATCTTTAAGGATTTACTGAAATTATCTTGAGTTTGTGAAATAATACATTCATTCAAATCATTATGTTTGGCATATAGCCCAGAAGCATCCCAGAAACGGGTGCCGGGACAAGATTCTTGCAGGCGGGAAAGACATTTCCTGCCTGTTTTATCAGATGCTTTCTAGAATTTTAAAAACATAGAAAAAGCAGGAACACTGTAGCTGATTACGTTGTTCCTGCTGATATTGTTTTAATCACTAATGTCGTTAAATTCATATGTGAATCGGAAACGATTCGTTCCATACTTGACTGGCGAATATTCTTTTATATCACATATGGAATACAATTTACCATCAAATCCATCACAAGAAGTCCCCAAGAAATATACTTCGTTGGCACCATCTATAGTTATTGTTGCACCATCAGTTGAATATGGCGATCGATAATCTTCTGCACTTAAATCAGAGCTCGATGCATAAGAATCTATTACAAAAGAGTGCTCTTCACCTGGTGATAGAGTAAAATTCATATCGTCTGATACAAAACTACCATCACCATAAGTAATTTCAATTGTTTTATTTGTATTGTTGATATAAATCCATTCGGATTCATTAACAAAATCAGTTTTTGTACATGATATAATGCTACTTATTATACCAAATCATTGCTGTCCGGAACTTTTACCGGACAGCAATGATTACAAAAATAGAAATCAATATTCTTGTATTTGCGAGATGCTTGGCGTAGAGAAAAAGTTTCTGTTAATCGCACAATTTCATGGTTGCCAATGAATACGCATGCATTATTTTCACTTACAGCAATTTCAGAAATAATATCCTTAAAATTACGAGCAGTGTCGTTCTCTTTATTGCAAGAACAACATATAATACAGGCGGTAAATAAAGTAAGTCGCAGCCATTTCATAAAAACAAATCTGAGAAGTAAAACCATTTGAATGATAAATACAATAATCGTAATATTGAATTCTATAACAATTATTATCCCCTATGTTGCGTCTGCCAGTTCTATCAAGCCCTAAGTAACTATTCGGCCATAGAATCATAGGAAAGGAAAATAGTTCTAGCTGCAATTTATAAAAAATAATGCACTATCACAATAACCAAGGTTGGATTATTTTTTTTTGGGGGGGGAGGGATTCGGTCTCCTCACCGTAAATAACGCATACATGCACCCCGTCAAAAGATGCCTGTATTTTATTACTATATTATTATATTACTTTATTACCTTTATAACTAATTGCCTTTCATCTTCTTATTGAATCGCTCCTGTATTTCCTTCGGCCACTGACTCATATCCACTGTTGGATTCGCAGCTTTATACTGCTGCTCCTGATGGTCTCTTCAGACTGATCCTCATATCCAGCTGTATTATGCATGACAAAATCTCACCCGACAAGCAATGAAAGAAAAATCAAAGGGACATCCTTACACCGAAAAGATACTCACGTCCGCGCAGAGAATATGTATGCTTTATGATTCGATACGGATGAATGTACTCCTTGCGGAGTTCGTCAGCATCAAGAAGATTACGACATTCGGCAAAAATACTGAAACGTCTGAATGTCCAGCTCACACTTGCAGATACTATCGGATCATTCTGCACATCCGATGACGAATACCATAGATAAAAAACATTTCCGTTAACTACCAACGGTTTGATAGGTTTTATGGAAACGGATGCTTCCGAGGATACTCTCTGCTGGGAGTTTGTTTCTCCACCATAAATTCTGTCAACCGTATAGCGTAAAGAGGCGTCTGCATTTATCCACCGTAAAGGCGAACTTCTCATCAGCAAGGCAAGCTCTGTCTGATCTCCCTTATAATCCAGATAACTTCCCTGAAGAAACTCGCGCGAATTGAAAGAATGCCAATCTGCATCAAGTTCCAGGACAAAGGACTTTAGTCCGAAATGTTTCGAAATATTGCCTCGCACACCATATCTTGAGTAAATCATCGGCACATCAACAAACTGAGTCAATGTATATTCTTTAAAATAAGTGTTAGAGGATGTTTTGTCGGTATTTCTGCGTGAGTAATCTCCATTTAATGATATATAAAGCATAGCCGGATTGTTCGCATATCTGAAGCCCGCAGAGGTCAGCAGGACACTGCTTCGCTGCACACCCAATGGCAACGAAAGCCTCCTGTAATCACTCATCACGACAGCATGGCCTAATGATTCTATCGAAGAACCTCCTGTCTGATATTGCGCCGTAGCATTTAATGTCCAGTCCTGGGAAATCTTCCATCTATATATAAGACTTGGCGCTACTGATGGATAAACCTTGTTGACATCTGCGAACATCATTTGCAGATGCACAGGAACATTGATTTTGAACTGACTGTTATCCTTTCCTAGTGTTGTCGACAAGACTATGCCCGGTTTGATTTCGGTAGGATTAAATTTTTCAGCCAGCAATGAACTGCCATCAAAATTCCAGTCCAGATCTGAAGTTCTTGATATATGATTCAAGTCCAATGAAGCTATTGCGTTTAACAACAAGTTGCCGACCTTGAATCCATAATTGACTCTGTTTATGCTTTTAAACCTAAAAGTACTCAAAGACTGATGAGCATCTGCAAAACCGGTCACATAACAGGCCGAATGGAAATTCTGCACAACAGATGTTTCGCTGGTAATGTCTACAGTTCGGTTATTGGCCTTTCTGACAACTGTCCTAAACCTGTTTTCAACCTTTAACGATGGCAGCGTGTATGCCTGACTATATTCTTCACTTCCCCCGATTGACACACCGATATTGTCCCTGAATTGGCCGGAAATCTTAATATCATCCGTCCAATATTTCTTATCGACATTCTTTTCAAGCGAAGTAGTTATATTGAAATAATATCTCTTGTCTAGTTGAGAACTCGTTTCATTGATCCTTATTACCTCCGAAGTACCGGTATCGACTGTTTCCACATATCCGGACTCCTCCGAATATCGTTCAGCAGCAAGTTGTACCGACGTTCGGATCTGCAGATTGTTTCTTGCAGCACGGAGATGATTAAATGAGCCAAGTCCAGACAAATTATCATACCAATAATGCTTAGGTAATTCAAGAGTATTACGACGAGGGTTAAGTGCGCTTTGGAAATCCGACTCAGTATTCCCTTCAGAAATGAGAAAAGCTCCGGTACGACCAAAATATTCCTGTTCCCTGATCTCGGTAAATATATCCGTACCCACATCATTTCCTTTGAGAAGATACAAATCCTGACTCCTTTTAGAAAACCTGGTCACAAGGGCCTTGGCATCAAACAGCAGCTCTGAAGAAACTCCAGCAGCAAGATCACCATTGAACATCCAAGAATTTCTGGCATTTTCCTTAAGAATGATATTCACGGCACTCCTATCAGTCATCACAACACCGTTGAGAGCCTTTATTGGCTGATGGTTCTGATAAACTTCAATATGTGAAATGTCATCCGCGGATAGATTATTGGTCGCAATACCATAACGCCCACCCAGCAAATCCATACCTTCAATGTAGAATTTATTGATGTGGGTGCCATTATGGATTATTCCACCGGATTCTGTTACTGAAATTCCTGGCAGTCTTTTCAGTACATCCGCAATAACGATATCCTCTTTCTCACGGAATGCCCCCACGGTATACATAACTGTATCGCCTCTCTCCTCCATAACACTTCCAGAAACCACGGCTGCATCAAGAGTCAGCTTTTTCTCTTTCAGACGAATTTCAATAAACGACTTTGTTATGTTCTGCCGAAACGCCGAATATCCCAACAACGATGCACCGACAGCATCCGGACGTTGGTCCTTAGTAAATTCGAACTTAAAACAGCCGTCGCTCTCGCTATAGCAATATCCGACCATCGCATTTCCCTTAAGGAAACTGACGAATACGCCAGCAACCGGCTGCCCGTTCATATCGTCTGTAACCTTTCCGGATATGGATCCCTGAGACAGGCACACTAAAGATTGAACAGCCGCAATCACACTGCAAATCAAGTATCTGATATTTACATAAGGTTTCATTTCCAATAACCATCCGGTATCAACGGAATGTAATTACGGGTGTTAGACATCACCGAGGATCTGCCATTCTTATCCACGACTGTTACTTGAGAAGGACTTTCCCCAGCCATGCTGAACATATAGTCCAGATCACGCATCATTTTATTATGCACCTGTTCGGCCTTGGACATTTCATATGTATACCTATGTACGGATACCCCCTGAGGCGATTCACAGAAATCCTTGATCTGAGCATATCTGGAGTCAGTGCCCAATTCCTGCACATTCAGAAGCTTGAAATGAAAGATTTCCTCTGAATCATAAGCATGCGCTATCAAACCTGGCGCACCCCATAAAAGCCACGGACCGGCTGAGACTGGAATATCCTCGCAATACCAGATGACCCACTTTCTCCCCAAATATTCCGCCGTTGCCTTCCTGACCGCAAACCCCATAGAAGTCACTGTGGTCTCATCGGTTATCTGCCAACGCGGAAGTTCCAGGATTCCCTTTCCTTCAAGAAATATAGTTGCAGGTCTATATACCGTTTCAAATTTCTTTTCTGAGAAGTCAATAAAAGTCACATCATTTATGGCTCCGCTGCGATAGTCGAAGATTTTCTGGTATGCTTCACTATCGCTAATATTACCATTCTTATCAAAGGCAATATTAGAAAGAGAGTCACGATGAAAAGAGGCGTCATTATAATAGACGGAACAGCCAATGCTCCAATCCAGCATCATATCAGACTGAGTACGATACTTTTCCTGGCTGACATCCGTTTTGTAATAAAAAGAATAAGCTGCACGAATATTCTGACTGTTTGCAGATATGACAAGCCCCATCATAAATGCCAATAAAAGTAACTTGTGCTTCATAAAAACAAGGTTTCGGTCCCCTGCCAGACTGGCAGGGGACTAGATTACCAACTACAAAAATGGACTGTCATCCATTACACCGCACATTACATCCTCAAAGAAATCAGTCCACATAAGCAACTCCGCATCGCTCAGTGGAGCGTCAAAGGATCTGTAAACCGTTTGGCCACAACTCAGAATAAATGCATAGTGATAATTTGCAGCTACAGCAATGCCAAGGCTTGCAAACATCACAATCAACGAGGTTGTTAGTTTGTGTTTCATGGTATGTTGTATTATATGGTTACGGTCGCAATATATAATATTTATTTTATTTTACCAAATAAAATAGCTTAAAATGACTATACGAATACTCTAAAAATGCAGGCACCTTTTAACTGTGTGCATGCATTTTATTACTTTATTAATATACTACTTTATTACTTTTATAGATAGTGGCTAGTTGCCCTTCATTTGCTTATCGAATCGTTCCCGGATTTCTTTCGGCCACTTGCTGGTATCTACGGTCGGGTTGGCTGCCTTATATTGTTGCCAAAATTCCGGAGTCTTCATCGCCTCTCTCATCTGCTCCTTCAGTATAGGGATCATCGGTTCCGGTATTCCCATAGTACGCATGATATCATCAATTGAAACCTCGGAGAAGTTGATGAGGTCGGCAAGATCATCGCCGGTCTTCCTGATGGTCTCTTCAGACTGATCCTCATATCCAGCTGTATTATGCATGACAATATCTGCGGCCATACGGTCTGCCAGATATCCTCGGTTGTATCCAGCTCCAATATCATGAAGATCCGAAGACTCCCTATCATGCAGCTCATATCCCCCGACAAGTTTCCTTCTCTCCTCGAGCAGCTTCATTCTTCTTTCATTCTCCTGCTCGATTGTCTCCTCTGTAGCGTCCCGCCACTTCATGACGGTCTTCTTATCTACGCCAAGTTCCTTTGCACAAGCGTATTTAGATCCTTCAGGATTATTCTTTCTCCACTCGTAGATATCGAAGAGCTTTGTCTTCTTGACTCCACTCTCATCCCATATTCTTCCTTCCCTCCTCTGTCGGACATCTCGTACAGCCCTGGCTTCCTCAAGATGTATATTCTGCTTCTTGAACTTGCGGGTCTTGTTCCTTTCTATCTCGACTCCGGTGATATCTCTCAGATCTTCCAAGGGGAAAGTACAGTAGCACTCACGGTAAGCAGCTGCTGCGTCCAGGGCGTCATCCATCGTGAAGCGGTCTTCTGCACGCTTTGTATATGAGATTCCGTCAAACGGCCCCACAAAACTCTTGAGGTCCCTCTTGAACTCCTCCTCGATATTACACTTCGCGGCATTTACAGCAAGAGCCATCAGGCAGAAGTACCTGTGCCCTACAGAAACCTGCTCAGATATACTTCTTTTCCACCAGTCATACAGATCACGCTTGACGTACCAACGCCCGCTCTTGTGGCCCTGAATGATTCTCCTCTCATACCACTCCGGATACAGTTCCCTCGCCTGCTTCAGAGGAATTCGTTTCGGATTATATATTCCTTTCCTGAGCAGTTCCTGCTCCTGATTTGACAGGAATCCTCCGTCGTTCGCCATAAGGTCAGTGATCTTATAAAACGGCTTTCCTACAGGGTTTATGCTCTGAAATGCCGTGACCTTCTGCCTGGTCTTCGTCTGAGTGCCTGGAAGTCGGAAGCCCTGACAGTTGCCCTGGAACTGAGGGTGCTTCGGATCCTCGTGCGTGGTACCTATATTCCAAACGCGACGGGTCAGCTCCTTCTTGATCTTATTCAGGATCGGATAGACATCATTGAACATAGGATGCGGTGTCTCGAGCAGGAAATAGATATGAATGCCTGAACCTGAATTCACGATGATCTGCGGGCGAGGAAAGGTAAGCGGCACCGTTCTAGTAGGATCCGACTGATAGAGCAGATTGTCCACGTGCTAGGCTACCATGGACGCGTTTCTCGCAACTTAATTCATTTGATATTGCTAAAACATCGGAAAAGTAAATACCAACCAATTAGTTAGTAAGCTGATAATTATCTTCATTCTGATAGTAAATTGTGTGCGAATCTTCTGGCCGGAGTCTTCAAAATATAGTATATTACCCTTGCATTTCTGCCACCTCCGATTATCCTTGTAGGAAATATAATATTCTATAGAATTTTGTAAGTTTGTAACCACTAAATTGAGTAATTATGAAACGAGCATTAACACTTTTATTCGTTGGGTTATGTACCATAGCATTAGGATATGCACAGGAAAAGTGAATTCCGAAAGCTGGTCCGGTGGTATAACTGTCGGAGCAAGGGAAATGAACATCTGCTTCGTTATAAAGACGCAACATAATGGAGAACAATCGTGCACTATGGACGTTCCAGATCAGGGAGCAATATCTTTCATTTAGCCTATGGGGGGTTAAGCGCAATGCTACAATCGCATAAAAGGGCAGCCGAGTACATTCGGCCGCCCTTTATCAATACTCAAATAGACTTTAATTGATGTCATCAGGATATTCTAGCAGATTTTGCATATCCTCAAGTTCCAGTTTATTGAGATAATTCTTGGCAATGGTAGAAGCTCATGTTTCTGTTTACTTCCCTATCACCTTCGGTTTGAGCTACCGTAGTTGAATTTGCATCCAATTCATTCGAACTGAATATGTTTTTGAGGTGCAGATCAACATTGTCTGTAGAACAGTCAAAAAGAATTGACATGGCCGATTGCAATGCCTGTCCAGGTAAGTAATATAAAATCTCCAATTTCAGTTCAACAAAACACAAGAAATTCAGGTGTTTTGTTTGAATCTTCAATTTAGTTTTCCTCTGTATGCATTAAATCTAATTTTTCTATTTCCGCAGTAGAGAGTTTATTAAATTTGAACAACGTATAAACAGCCTCCGGGTCTGAGGATCCATATCTCCAAGCGGGAGCTAACATATGCATTTCTGTTTCCGTCAAAGACACCACACAACCTCCTGTCAAAGAGACATAGACACCTGGATTTGAATAATAAACTGTATGATATCCGACTAAAGACAGAATGTTGCCATTTTCATCATAGGTAGGCAAATAATCCTTGACAGTAACCGATACGCCCTTGTAGTCGCTGGCGTTGGTAATGATCGTCGAGCCATCCTTCGTCTTATTCAGAATGGTGACGCTGCCATCATATTGGTTGTCCAGATTCCAATCGCCGCCGGTCACCCGGAAGATAGGATCTGCAACTGTGTAAGGAATTGCGATCTTCTCATTGAGGTTGCCTCCGTGGCCGATAAAAATCTTGGTAACAGCATCTGCGGCAGTTGCATTCGGAATTTCAAAGGTGTCGTATTTGGTGCCATTCACATAGGCTGCCAGCTTATTAGCAGCGATACGCTCCAGTTTGAAATCGACGCCATCGCCCAGAATCGCAGCCACAGTTGCTGCGTCCAGTTCAAACTTGGTCCACTGGTCCTTGCCTTCGGCATTCTTAAAGCCAGCGCGCTGGCAGTAATACTTGCCGCTCTGCTTAATAACACGGAAGGTATAGTTCGTACCCTTGATCTTAAAGCCAAGCAGCACATGGAAACCGTCCACGCCGGTGCCATCGCCCAGCTGATAGTTCTTAACCTTAACAGTGATGGACTCAGCAGCGCTGTCGATACCCAACCAAGAAGAGTCGCCGCTGGTGTAATAGGTGTTCAAAACACCCTGTGCATTATTTGCGGTGTCCCATTTTTCGTGTGTGCTGCTGACAAAGGTAGGCACAAAGCCACCTGTAATCGCATAGTTCTCCTCGGTAGCTACGAAGCTGTAGACATTGGTCTTCCAATCCAACAGCAAAGGCTCGCCGTTGATGTACAGCTTCTGGCTATAGCCAGTTGCGGGTGTAATGGTCAAATTAACGGTGTCGCCAAGCTTATAGCTTTCCTTATCTGCGATAACTGCGCCGTTGGTCATCGGAGCGATATTAACGGAAACAGGATTTTCCACAATGGTCTGCTGCACAACAGCGGTGAGGACAACATCTTTTCCATCCACTTTGATCGTGGTTGTAACTTTGAAATCGTTGGTTTCAGCCTGAGCAGGAACAGCCATCACCAGGCCGCCGACCAGGACGCAGCACAGGAATACGGACAGAACGCCCTTGCGGACCACAGCATCCTTGCTTAAGAAAACCAAGCCAGCTGCAGACAAAACCAGCGCTGCGGCAACAGCTACGATTGCATAGTCACCGGTAGAAGCGGGAACATCCGCATTCAGCACCACGGCCAAAGTAACGGACTCGCCAGCTGCCAAGGACGGAACAATTTTTTCCACGTCGCCGGAAACAGTCTTAATGCCCTCCGGGATCTGATGCTTGATAACAAGGCCTGTAATTGGAGCATCCGTGATATTTTTTACCGTCAAAGAGGCTGTGATCTGCTCGTCGGCAGAATACTCAGCCTTATCGGTAACGAGAGTCAGTTCCATACCGTTCTCCGTTTCCGTTGCTGCCATTGCAGGCAGGGCAAACAGGCAAATTGCCAGGATCACGGTCAGAACCACTGCAAGAATTCTACGATGGTTTTTCATTTTTACTCCTCCTGATATTTGATTTTCTTATTGATCGGCAGTCCTCGAAACATACACTTCGTGTGCCGAGGATCACCAGAAATCACAGAGCCTCTATACAGAAGAATTCCGGTGATCTTCCTGTCACGGTTCAAAACCCTGCCGGCATTCTTTCTGCGTAGTTACTGCACAAAAAAAGATTTTCAAATTTATATCCATTGTGCATTTTCCACATATCTGTAATAAAACTATATAGCTTTTCGGCTTAAAAATCAATTTTATAATTCCCCCAAAATCTATCAAAAATCCTCCCAGACCGATTATGCCTCCGCCTCAAAATCGCAGGTGCTGTACATGTAAAAAAGCCAAACACCACGAGGGTGTTTGGCTTTTTGTTTATTGTTGGTCATCCGTTGCGGAAACCGCAGACCGTTTCACCGGAAATTCAGGTTGCGGAATTAGCCGAAAACCTTCTTGCGCAGGACCAGGATCTGGTCGTACAGTTCCAGCATATCGTTCAAGCACTCGGCTTCGATGGTGCCGGAAACGCCGTTAACTCCCAGACGGGAATTGATGGCTTCCTTGATGGT